>Ga0210398_10005534_pt1 | contig 11718 bp, 7 predicted proteins | sample IncBWC4OmetaG_FD_161047 | JGI IMG/M metagenome (GOLD analysis project Ga0210398, IMG submission 161047) | Forest soil microbial communities from Barre Woods Harvard Forest LTER site, Petersham, Massachusetts, United States - Inc-BW-C-4-O | ecosystem: Environmental > Terrestrial > Soil >... | reverse complement strand
GCAACCGCGATCGTCGCCGCCATCGGCAACGGAGCGGCCTTTCATAAGGGCCGGGAGTTCTCCTCCTGGCTGGGACTTGTCCCAAAACAGCACTCGACCGGCGGCAAGGCAAGGCTCTTCGGCATCAGCAAGCGCGGCAACAGCTATCTGAGGAAGCTGCTTGTCCATGGCGCTCGATCTGCCGTCCTCCGCGTCAAGCGAGAACGATCGCCGTTCGGTCCCTGGCTCAACGCTCTTGAGCGCCGGGCCCCGGTCAAGGTAGTGATCACAGCCGCAGCCAACAAGCTTGCCCGTATCGCGTGGGCCGTTCTCGCGAGCGGGCAGGACTATCGAGCGGTCCCGGACGCAATCACTGTCTAAGCAAGACTAACCACCACCGGCATCAAGTTTTCCAACCAGGGTCTGCACTGGATAACTAAGACGAACGAACAGTTCCCAACGGCGTGCTCGCAACCTGCTCCCGAAAATGGTCTTCCATGACCGTCCCGTTTATCAGGAAGAGCACGCAGCGCATCTCATCATGGCCAGGAGACTCTGCTCTCTACTCAAAGGCCGAATACATTTGCGCAGATCTGTCGATCCACTCTTCGCTTTTCCCTTGCAGTCAGACGGCGGACCATACATTTGCGGGACGTTGAACCGAGTGAGCCAACTCTTAGCCGCCGGAGAGGACAGTAGGCTATCTAAGTTTCCTCGGTATGGACTCACCGATACCCAGTTTTGGTGTCTCCCTGCCTCGTCCCACGAGCCAAACACAGATCAGGAGGCCAGTCGCTCCGATAGCCTGTAACAAAAGACGGCCCCACTGGAATGCATGGAACCCTTGGCCACGAAATGTATGCCGATGGAGGATGTACTCAACGATGCACTGACCAACGAACATCCCAGCTAACGTTACAAAACCGGTTCGCAGCAGCTTCTTCGGCTCTGAGTGCTCGTCTCGCATAACTACTCCAATGCGCAGACCGTCACAGTATCTGCGCTACCAGGATCATAATCCTAGACCCATCTTGCGCGAACCTTGGCATGCCCACTTCGATCTGGTTGTTTCCGAAAACCCCGTTTTTCATGCAAACCCGCGCGCGTAAAGCCGAGTGCTAGACCTTCAGCCCGGATCCGGGAATGCACCGGCAGTAGGCGAGTGCATTCCTATTTCCACGAGCGGATGCGGGTGACGAGCTTTCATTTTGCGAGGAAGCTGGAGTAACACGGCCGTCGTCAGTTATCGGTGGGATGCTCCAAGTGGTCGACGTGGATATAGTCTACGGTCCCCTTCTGCGGGTCGAGTTTGAGTCCGAGTTGCTTCTTCAGCGCTTCTTCGAACATAGGCCCCCCGGGGTCGGGCTGGGAGCTGCCGGTGTTCTCGCCGATTGCGATCTCAGGGGCGAATTCGAGGACGAAATCGAAGTTGCCGGTGAGCCCCGTCTGGTCCAGCACAGGGCGGTTCAGGTTGCCCATTCCGCTCATCGAACCTGCAAGGAACTCCATGCTCACATTGCGTGCGCCAGTGCGTATGAGGCCAGGCGAGACTGATGATTCCGCTCGGTTTACTCCGCCGCAGCTCATTGGCCACGCGCCGAGAAGCTTTGTCAGAGGTGCCGATGTTGGGTCGGGGGCCGGGACAGTCGGGTCTGCTGTCGAGCACGGTTTGTCCGCCGGATGCGGCTTGAGCTGCGTCCCGATCATACCGGGCTTGGCGAGAACCAAAGCAAAGACGGGGACTTGCCGGGTATCGGTGTGGACCACCAGCTTGAAGCGGTCCGCTAGCAGAGACTGCATCATCAGGCGCATCTGCTCTTTGGTCGGATCATGATTCTCCGACTTCGCGTGGATATCGAACCCATCCGAAAGAGCCCACCCTGGCAACTGAGACAACAGGGTCTGCCGCTGGCTGGGCATAATGTTGTAAGCGAAGACGATGTAGACGACGAGCGGCATATTGGTCGTCGAGAGCACGCCACCAGTCGGGTTGTACATAGTTCCGGGACCGATGGAGAAGTTAGCGTAAGGTTGGGCGCCGGACTTGTTCTGCCGGATCGAGGCGACGTCGAACTCCAGCCTTTTTGTCGTCGCGGATAGCTCTTGCGTTGGCCACTGGGCGGGTGCGGCGTGGCCATTCGGGGACTGGCCCTGTGCAGACTGGGCCGCAAGCTTTGGCGTCACGCCACCTGCGAACAAGGTCACGGAAAGGATCGCGATAGAGGTTTGGCAAATCACTTTCCCAGCACTCCTCATATCGTTGCCAGATATAGCTTGTTTGGGTACAGGGCTTCCCCGACTTTTCGAATGACCTCGTTCCCATTGTCTCCATTTGTAAAGACTATTACTCCGATTCCTTGCGACGGCACAAACATAGCGAAGGTTCTCACTCCCCAATCGGAGCCGTTGTGGTTCAGAATCTTTACTCCATTCACTGTTTCGACTTCCCATCCCAAGCCCATTCCAGCCGTTAAGGTGCAGTGTCCTACGTCGCCAGCTATCTTGCACATTTTGTCGAGGTCTTCCGGCTTTATCAGCTCTCGCGTCATGGTCGCGCGTTGTGCGGCAATTTCCTTGGTCAAGCCTTCGTCGTGCATCACGCTCACCACGAATTTCGCATAGTCTTCGATCGTGGTCCGCAGCAGGTCCGAGCCATTCCACGTCGTTACGACAGGGTCTATCGGTGTTTCTCCCTTCGGCCCGTGGGGAACCGCCAAACGCCCTGCATACCATTCCTTCGCTGTGTACGAGGTATCCTTCATGCCAATCGGACCGAATACGATCTCCTGCGCCAGTGCATCGAAGGGTTTTGCCATCTTATTTTCGGTAAACCGGCCCAGGTACATGTATCCCTCTCCCGAATATCCTGTTTGTGTCCCCGGCTCCCATCTCATCTTTAGCACTCCGCCGGTCATTCGCCGCCAGTTCGCAAACCCAGTCTGGTGCGACAAGCACAACCGTGGCGTCAGCAATTTGCTCCAGGGATCATCCTTTATGTCCGGGTCAAGCCAGAATGGCGCCATCGATTCATCCAGCGAAAGCTTCCCTGCAGACGCCAATCGCAATACTGTCTCAGCTGTTATCGGCTTGGTCAGCGACGCCAGGTTGTACAGCGTTTTCTCAGTCACAGGGATTCCCGGACTCTGCTCCCCATACACCGCTGTCCACGCCACTTTTCGATCTTTGATGTATGCCACCGCTACGCTTGGCACATCGCTCTCTTTCAACCATTCCGCCGCATGGGCATCAATCTCAGCGCGGCCATTTTGCTTGGCTGCAACGGCGGGTGCAGTGGATTGCTCCTTGTGCTGTCCCGCAGCCAGGGTCGCGCCCATGTATCCCATTACGGCCGCGACCAACACTTTTCTCGCTCCACAGGCGTTCAGTCTCATCCTTCCTCCCGTTCTCATTCTCCCTATCACGAATTGCCGATTACCTCGGACTACCGAAGGACCATCCTCTTATTTTTCGGAATCGCTCTGGGTGCAGCAAGTGAATGTGGTATCCCACTCTCCGCCGAGGTCGGATCACGAAGAGACGCGCAAAGTCTGGTCTACCGACACGCGCGCAGGACCGGCCGATGCGAAATGGCTAAGGCGCTGCTGGGCCATCAAAACCAGCCCCCGGACGGCTCGAGGCCATTGAGGCGCAGATACGTGACGAGATTGCCGTAATGCAAGGCGTCGTGATTTCCGGCTTGCGTCAAGATGAACATCTTGTTCGTCTTGAAGCCAAAGAAGTCCGCCCGGTCATTGAGGTGCGCATCGGTGAATCCGGAATACACGCGATCGCAGTAATCGAACGAGCCTTTGAGGTAGGCTTCGATCTCGGTCTTCGAACTCTTCGCGGTAGCCATGGCGGGGGACGCTTCACCCTTGGCGTTTGAACACAAAAAGTAGGATATATCCGCCACATGAGTCACGATCTCGCCAAACGAGCGAACGTCCTTCGTCGGCCGGTAGCTGTACTTGGACTCTGGCATCGCGTCCGCCGCCTTCATGATTTTGTCCTGCATATTGTTGCGGAAGATGGATAGCGTCTTCGTCAGCGGATTCGGCGCCCCGGTCGGATTGGGCAGGTCTGGCGAGATCTGGGCGTTGGCCACCGACGCCAAGAAGAAAACAGATACCATGCCGACAGGAACCACGACGCGAGCAATGAATCGGAACATAAGAATCCTTTTTTGATAGAGACCGACGGCGGTCAGCGCAAGACAGTGCCTCATTCGTAGCGTAGGGCGATCATGGGGTCTATTTGCGAGGCGCGGCGGGCTGGGAGGTAGCCGGAGATGAGGCCAACCGCCAGAAGCACGGCGACGGACGCGATGAGGCTGGTTGAGTCTGTGGCGGGGACACCAAAGAGCATATTGGAAATGAGGCGCGAGCCGGCGAGGGTGACGGGGACGCCGATGGCGACTCCGATGGCGACGAGGAGGATGATTTCGCGCATGACGAGCCAGCTGACGCTGGAACGTTTCGCTCCGAGGGCCATGCGGACACCGATCTCATTGGTGCGGCGGGAGACCATGTAGGACATCAAACCGTAGATGCCGATGCAGGAGAGGAAGACGGCGAGCAGGCCGAAGAAGGTGGAGAGCTGCGCGACGAGGCGCTGTCGGGCGATGGAGCCGGAGACCTGCTCGTCGAGCGTGGTGACGCTGGTGATGGGGAGGTTCGGGTCGATGGAGTGGATGGTGCTTTGGACGGCGGCGGAGACGGCGGTGGAATCGCCGGTGTAGCGGACAACAAGATTACCGAGGTACTGGTGGCGCTGCGGGTAGAAAACGTAGTCGAGCGTTTGGGCGGGTTCGTCGAGGTTCTGGAATTTGACGTCCCTGGCGATGCCAATGATCTGCATCTTCCAGGGGCCGTTTGGATCGCCGATGCTGTAGTCGCGGCCGATGGGATTGGAGTTGGGAAAATAGGTTTTGGCGAAGCGCTCGCTGACGACGGCGACTAACTGCGAAGTGGCTGTATCTTGCGGGCCAAAGTTGCGGCCGGCGATGAGGGGAATGTCCATGGCTTTGAAATAGTCGCTGCCGATGACGTTGTGTTTGACGTCCAGTGAGCCAGTGGTGTCGCCGCCGGGAATGAAGACGCCGCCATTCCAGGAGCCCTGATCGAAGGTGAAGGAGGCGAAGCTGGCGGAGGTGACGGAATGGACGGCGGCGACGCGTTGCTCGATCTGCTGATAGAGGGCGGTGAGGCGGGGTTCGTTGTCCATGTAGCCGATGGAGCTGGGGTCCAGATTGAGGACGAGGGTGCTTTGCCGGTTGAAGCCGGTATCGACATTGTCGAGATTGATGAGGCTGTGGACAAAGAGGACGGCGGCGACCAGAAGGACGAGCGAGAAGGCGACCTGGGTGATGATGAGGCCTTTGGCGAGCGGGGATTTTGAGGAGCCGCTGTTAGGTGAGCGGCCGTCTTTGAGCGCTTCAGTGAGTTCGAGTTTGGCGGAACGGAAAGCGGGGATGGTGCCGAAGAGAAGCGCGCTGAAGATGGTGACGGCAAGGGTGAAAAGCAGGAGGCGCAGATGGATGGAGACATCGAGGGGGATGGTGTCTGGACCGCTGGAGATCATGTGAAGCAGGAGCCGGTCTGCGAGGGCGGCGAGGGCAATGCCGAGCGCGCCGCCGATGGTTGCGAGCAGCAGACTTTCTGTGAGGAGCTGGCGAATGAGACGCGAACGGCGGGCACCGAGCGCCTGACGGACGGCGAATTCGCGGACGCGAGCGGTGGAACGGGCGAGCAGGAGATTGGCGATGTTGGCGCAGGCGATCAAGAGAACGATGCCGGTGAGGGCCATGAGCATCTTGAGGGGCTGAGAGTACTGGCCGCGCAGATCTGAGAGGCCGGTGGCGATGGGTGTGAGCGGGACATGAGTTTTTTGCAGATCGGCCAGGTCTTGCTGGGTGGTAAAGCCGTTGCCATAGCTGGGCCACATCTGCTGAAAGAGGAGATTGATGTTGGAGATCGCCGCGGCGAGCGAGACACCGGGCTTGAGCCGGCCGAGGATGTAGAGCGATTCACTGCGTTTGTCAGAGTAGCTGCCCCACTTGGGTGGGACTGAAGCGATCATGGACATGGGGACCCAGATGTCCGGTGACTGGCCCACGGTGGTGCCGAAGAATTCCTGCGGGGCGACGCCGACGATGTCGAAGGTGGTGTCGCCGAGTTTGAGCTTACGGCCGAGAATTTTGGGGTCGCGGGCGAGGCTACGGACCCACCAGGCGTAGCTGATGACGGCGACGGGATGGTTGCCTTCGGTGGAATCGTCGGCGTCAGTGAGTGCGCGGCCGAGGAGCGGGCGGACGCCGAGGGTGGAGAAGTAGGTGCCGGAGACGAGCTGGACTTTCATCGGCTCGGTACGGTCGCGACCGGAGACGATGCCGTAGACGGGGTTGGTGCTGCTGAAGATGGAAGCGGTGCTGCTGAAGACGGAATTATTTTTCTGCAGATCGCGATAGAAGGGATAGGAATAGAGATTTGTGTCTGCCCAGGCGTCGGAGATGCCGCTATCGATGCCGTCACCGAGCACGACAAGCTGCGAGGGTTGCTGCACGGGGAGTGATCGGAGCAGGACTGCGTCGAGAAAACTGAAGATGGCGGTGTTGGCGCCGATGCCGAGGCCGAGCGAGAGCAGGGCGACGGCGGTGAGGGCGGGACTGCGGAGCAGGGAGCGCATGCCGCAGGCGACATCCTTGAGGAAGCTTTCGAGCCATTCCAAACCCCAGGCGAGATGACTTTGCTCGCGAATAAGTGTGGGATTGCCGAAGGCATGCAGGGCGGCGAGGCGGGCTTCTTCTGGTGATAAGCCGCGTTCCCGCTGCTCTTCCACTTCCAGTTCGAGGTCAGAGTTTAGTTCCCGATCTAGGTCTGCATCCCGTTTCCTGATCTGCCACCATCTCATCTCAGCTCTCCTCGACGGCGGGCCACATTACGCGCGCCACAGCTTCGGCCATCTGCTTCCACTGCGATTCTTCGACCACAAGTTGTTTTCTGCCTTTTTCCGTAAGCCGGTAATACTTGAATTCCCGATTGCGATCAGGGGCCGTCTCCCATTTGGAAACAACCCATCCCTTTTCTTCCAGACGGTGCAGCGCAGGATAGAGAGAGCCATGCTGCATTTGAAGGAAGTCGTTGGTGGTCCGCTGAATATGCTTGCCAATCTCACGACCATGCGCTGAGCCGTAAACAAGTGTTCGCAGAATAAGCATGTCCAGCGTTCCCTGAAGTACATTCGCGCGTTGCTGCGTATTTTTAGCCATGGTAGGCGTCCGACCCTCGATAAAAACTGATAGTAGACATTCGACTATCAACTGTCAAGGGTCAAATTTTAGGCTTGCTTGCCGAATGATGACTTCAGGCCAAAGCGCTTAAGTGAGCTATTCAATCCGATGAGTGTTCTCGGCAGTGATTGGAAGACCGGTATCCGTTGAAGTGCTTGTGACGCGGTTTACGGCTCCCAACTGTACGAGATGCCGACTCTTCGTCCAAGTGGAAAGTCACCCACTGGAAATCAGTAAACACTAGCGCGTTTATGAGGACCAATCGGTTCCGTAGTCAGTCGATGACCGTATCGCTGTGTTGCTCCTGTTGACAACCGGGCACTATCAAATGGAACCGCAGCTCTCAGGCAAGCGTATATCTGGTACCGGCCCCAGCGCGCGAAGGAAGAGCATGGGCGGGTCACCTCTCAGGAGGGAAAAATCATGAACGCCGACCTACGACTTGCCTTGCGCCAGTTGCTAAAAGCGCCTGGATTTGCCTTCACTGCGGTACTCACGCTGGCATTGGCGATTGGCGCCAACGCCATTGTCTTCAGCGTGCTGAATGCGCTGGTGCTGCGCCCGTTGGATGTGCCGCGCTCCGAAAACCTGTTCATGCTGCAGCGCGATTACAGGCAGGAGCCCTCTCCCTCGCAGTCGTATCCCGATTATCTGGACCTGCGCGACCGGAACCGCAGCTTCGAGTCCCTGGTGTCTTATGAAATTTCCGGCGGCGTTGGCCTCGATACCGGGAGCGGCAATCCCTCCATCGTCTGGCCGTACCTGGTCAGTGGCAACTACTTCGATTCGCTCGGCATTCAACCCTATCTTGGCCGGTTTCTCCACGCTTCCGACGAGAATGGAAAGAACAGCGTGCCCTACATCGTTCTCAGCTATGCCTATTGGAAGAGTCACTTTAACGGCGATCCGGCCACGGTGGGCCGCACCGTTCAAATCAACAAGCACCCCTACACGATCGCGGGCGTAGCGCCGCTCGGCTTCCGCGGCACCGAGCTCTTCTTCGCGCCTGACTTCTGGGCACCAGAGGTGGATAAGCAGCAGATTGCCGGGTGGGATCCGCTCGAGCAGCGCGGCGACCATTTCACCTGGGTGATCGGCCATTTGAAGCCCGGGGTGACGCCGGCCGCGGCGACCTCGGACCTGAATGCCATCGCCGCGTCGCTGGCGAAATCGTATCCGAAAGATGACGACGGCCTGAAATTCGCACTGACGCGCCCGGGGCTCGTCGGAGATACCCTGGGTCGGCCTACGCGCGCCTTTATGGCTGGGCTGATGCTGCTGGCGGGGCTCATCCTGCTTGCTGCGTGCGCCAATCTCGGCAGCCTGTTTGCGGCGCGGGCGGCCGACCGCTCGCGGGAGATCGCGCTGCGTATGGCGTTGGGAGCGCGCCGCCAACTCATCCTCCGCCAGCTTTTCACGGAAGCCCTTCTCGTATCCCTGGCCGGAGGAGTTTGCGGCATCGCGGGCGCAGTGGGCATTTTGCGTGTGTTGAGCACGTGGCGACCGATTCCCGGCATACCGATCAATGTGCCGGTCAATCCGGATATAAAGACCTTCATCGTGGCGCTGCTGCTTGCCCTCTTCAGCGGTTTGCTGTTCGGCTCGATTCCGGTGCGGCAGGTGCTGCGCGTCGATCCGTGGCTGACGATCCGTTCGGGCTCTTCCGGCGTTGGCAACCTGCGTCGTTTTACGCTGCGAGATGTGCTTTTGAGCCTGCAAATCGCCATTTGCGCGGTGCTGGTCACGGCCTCGTTGGTGGCGGTGCGCGGCTTGGCCCGCTCGCTGCACAGCAACTATGGTTTCCAGCCGCAGGGAGCACTCGTGGTCAAGACCGATCTACACATGGCCGGTTATGACGGCGATCAACGCGTGCTCATGCAGCGACACATGCTCGATGCCGCTGCGGCCATCCCTGGCGCAACCGCGGTGGGCTATGCCGACCGGCTGCCGCTCAGCATCGGCGACAGCGATTCCTCCGTTTTTGCCGATAGCACCACGGATTACCGGCCTACGAATTCTGTCGCTGATGCGCAGGAGCTCAATGTTTCACCGGATTACTTCCAGGCAGCCGGGACCGCGCTGCTCGCTGGGCGAACCTTTACGTTGCACGACGAGAGCAAGGCTCCCTTGGTGGCAGTCGTCAATCGGACATTTGCCAGCAAAGTTCTCGGGACGGTCGATAATGCAGTGGGCCGTCATTTCAAGGTATGGGGCGGCACTCGAGTTGAAGTCGTGGGTGTGGTGGAAGACGGTAAGTATGTAAGCCTGACGGAAGATCCCAAACCAGCCATGTTCTACTCCTTTCTGCAGCGGCCCTCCAACAACACCTGGATCATCGTTCGATCCGAGCGCGACGCGCAGGAGACCGCCGCCGCACTACAGCGGTCTCTGCATCGCCTCGATCCTGCGCTGCCGCTGGAGATCAAGACCTGGAACAGTGAATTGGATTCGGCGCTCTTCGCCGCCCGCGTAGCCACCGTGGCTCTGGGTGTGCTGGGCCTGCTGGGCGCGATGCTTGCCGTCACCGGCATCTTCGGTATGGCCTCCTACGCGGTCAGCAAGCGCTTCCGAGAGCTCGGAATCCGCGTGGCGCTGGGCGCAAACCGAGGCAAGGTGCTGGGTGCCGCGCTGGGGCGGGCCGTCCGTTTGCTCGCGATTGGCTCGCTGGCGGGTATGATTCTCGGCGTCCTTGCAACGCGTGTACTTTCCTACATCGTCTATCAGGCCACCCCAAAGGATCCTATTGTGCTTGGCGGAGTCATCTTTACCATGCTGGCCGTGGGACTCGTCGCTGCCTGGATTCCAGCCCGACGCGCTCTTGCCGTCGATCCGATGATTCTGCTGCGCGAAGAGTGAAGCATTGGGCGAAGAGTGAAGCATTGGGCTGATAACACTGGATCGAACCGCCGACCAGCGCAAGATCGTCGAGTCACTTACGTCGATCAGTCCTGGGAAGTCTTAGAGGAAGTGATCTTCGTAGTGCCCGCAAAGTCGTGCCAGCTCAACCGGTCGATGCAACACTATCTAAATCAGCTGATCCACAAATGCTTACCCTGAAGAATCGATCTGTTTTGCTGATGTGGCCAAACCTAGCCAGGGTAAGGCTCCGGCTGATCTAACCCTAGCTAGCGCATTTAGCTTTTGTTTTCAATGAATGTGGGTCTGAGCTGAGTGTTGCGTCGACCCATTGAGACCACCAGACTTTTCAGGCAGTTCGCTAATGGACTGAGCCTGTTGTCACAAGAGAGCCCTCATCAACCTCCTACAAGCCGAGTTCTCGTTGTCTATCGGCCCGAGTTGGCTGAGAGCTGAGAACAGTGATTTATGTCGATAGCTTCCTTCTCATTTTGTGGATGCGCCAGCGCCATGCGATCAAAGCGATGATCAGCACGACAACGACATATAGAAAATGCGAACTGATCAACAAGATCAACCCGAGCAGGAGCAGGCGGTGATCGGCTCTTCGTAGGGCATCCGCCGGGATGGTAACGGACTGATTCCAATTCATTGTCTTCAAGCGAGACAGGAAGCTCTGGCGCACGCAGCCTTCGAGGTCATACACGCCGATAAGATGGGAGAAATGTCCCGCGACGATCAAATCGCGGGAAAACCTACTCCAATCGAGCACGGCGGGGTTTGCGCGGGGATCGCCGTCGGTGACGCCAATGGCGATAGCCTGAGCATCGGGGCCAAGCTTCCAGATGATCGCCGCTCCGACAGGCGGCGGCGCATAGCTGGTGTACAGCATCAGGACTTCCTGATCGCCGCGAACGTCGACGGTGCCGAGCAGACGGTCCAGTAAAGAGGAGTGGGCGCGGCGTTCGAGGGGGAGGATTGGCAGTTGATAGGTCTGGACAAAATAGCCTTTTGCCCGCATGTTGGCGATAAGCGCGGAATACGCTCGTTTTGCGCGGCGCATGCGCTGTACGTCGACAGCGCGCCACAGAAGCGTGGTAAACAGCCGCCAGGGATGGCTCCTGAGTGTCGCCAGCTCCGCAAAGTTGGGCTCAAAGTCGAGTCCAACTCCATTCCAGCGTAAGTCCTGGTTGCGGTTCCAAGCGTCGAACGCGGCAAAGCGTAGTGCGGCCGCAGGCTCGTTGTCCGCGCTGAAATAGTAGCCCTCCTTCGGTAGCAGGAGACCGGCGATTACCGGAATTCCAGCCTGATTCAGGCGATGCACTGCCGCAGCGCGCTCCGGACTGAAATCTAGAATGGGAATCACCACTTCAGCATGCAGATCCTTCAAATCTGTGATCACATCTTGATTGTTTAACAGGGCCCGCATCTCCTCGATCCCTTGATCGCAGCACGCAAATCCGAGATTCGGGGGGACGCCCAGGCCTTGAACCGTAACTCCTGTAGAAGGCATTGCAACGAGTACGGGAACCGAGACGCAGTAACAAATGTTAAGGATGAGCCCGGCTCGCAGAATGCCGAGGATAAAACGGCGC
>Ga0210398_10005533_pt1 | contig 11719 bp, 8 predicted proteins | sample IncBWC4OmetaG_FD_161047 | JGI IMG/M metagenome (GOLD analysis project Ga0210398, IMG submission 161047) | Forest soil microbial communities from Barre Woods Harvard Forest LTER site, Petersham, Massachusetts, United States - Inc-BW-C-4-O | ecosystem: Environmental > Terrestrial > Soil >... | reverse complement strand
CTTCACCCATCACTTCAAGGATCTTGCCGAGGTGCCGCTGATTGCCCTTCTTCTGAATTTCCCGCTGCCTTTCGTTCAGCACGGAGAGCCGTCGAACCTTCTCTTCATCGGGAATGGCATCATCCAGTTTCAGCGACGGTGTATTCGGTCGCGGCGAATACTTGAACCCGAAAACGCTGTCGTATCCAACCTCATCGAGCAACGCCAGCGTAGCCTCGAAATCGGCCTCTGGTTCACCAGGAAATCCGACAATCATGTCGCTGGTGATGCTGATCTCTCGGCTGGCCGCCTTCATCCATGTGATGCGTTCGAGATACTGTTCAAGGCTGTAAAGCCGTTGCATGGCATCAAGCACGCTGTTCGATCCACTCTGCACCGGCAAATGCACATGGTCGCAAAGCGTAGGGACGGCATCGATCGCTTCAATGATGTCGCGGCCGAAATCGCGTGGATGAGAAGTGGTGAAGCGCACTCGCCGGATGCCCGCGGTTTCCCCCACCGCAGCCAGCAACTCCGCAAAGGTCTTTTTTCCTGCCGGATCCTTGTAGGAATTCACATTCTGGCCCAGTAACTGGATTTCCGTGTAGCCGAGATCGGCCATCTGGCGCGCCTCCGCGAGGACGGAGTCTGAACCCCGGCTGCGTTCCTTGCCGCGAGTGAACGGCACCACACAGTAAGCGCAGAACTTGTCGCAACCTTCAATGATGGTGATGTAGCCGCGATGTGGATTGGTGCGGGCGGTGAACTCGGTCTCGAAGCATTCGTCGGTTTCGCGGTCGTCGAGCCCGGTCGCCCGCTTCCCTGCCTCAATCTGAATCAGCATCTCAGGCAGCTTGCGGTAGGACGCCGATCCGCACACCAACGAAACATACGGCGCGCGCTCGAAAATCTTCTCGCCTTCCTGCTGGGCCACGCAGCCCAGAACACCAAACTTCTTGCCTTGCTTCTGCAGCTTCTTGTAGTCGTTCAGGCGGTTGAAAACTTTTTGCTCAGCCTTGTCGCGGATCGAGCAGGTGTTATAAAGAACCAGCCCAGCTTCTTCAACCGTCGGAACCTGCAGGTAGCCCTCGGAAACCAGCGTCCCAATGACCTTTTCCGAGTCATGGGCATTCATCTGGCAGCCAAAGGTTTCGAGGTAAAACGTCTTCTGGGGCTCCGCCGGCATACTAAGGCCAGTATAGCGCAGCCAGTCAGCTTCAGCCGCCAAAGAAGTCCTGGTTCAACTTCTCGATCTGCCCGTGAGCCAGCGTCCCCGTGCGGATCTGCCGCTTCAAGAACACAGGGAACGATTCCTTCGAACCGTCAAACTTCTGCTCTTTCATAAGGCTATAAAGCGCTACCGCCAGCACATGAATGCCGCCGTCCTGCTCACGCCAGTACCTGCGGGGGTCGCCGCCCATCCCGAAATGCTCGGCAACAATCTGCTCCAGCGCCTGCACACAGTCTTCCTCCTCGAGACCCGCAAGCGTGTTGTAGCCAAAGGAAGTATCGTGATGCTCGACTTTGTTCATCAAAAAGGCGTCGGATTTCAATGACTCCAGGCCAGAGCGCAGTTCGGCATCATGTGCCAGATCGTACGGTGGATGCATCATTTCGTGAATTGCATTGCGCAGCACAATCCGAAACGGATACGAGTAGTGCGTCAGAAAACGCGTGCCGGTGATCTTAATGCCGTGCGGTTGCGAATAATAAAGCAGGTAAACCGTGATCTTGTTCGTCGGGCGCGGGCTACCCAGCACCGCTTCAACCGCTGGAATCACGTTGTACTCCGGTAACTTGGCAGCGATGGCGGCACGAGACTGCTCAATCTTAGGCTTGACGTTCTTCTCCCAATCCTCGTCGAACCGAATGCGCTTGAGGGCGCGGAATGCGGCTTCCAGGTCAGGCCGGCTGGCTTCGTACAGTTTCCATCCGTCATCGCTGTAGTAAGGTGTCGCTTGCAAATTGCGTCGCATGACGCTGCTGTCTTGGACGGCGCGAATCAGGTCGTCCAGCGACTCAGCCTCGGAGGCCGAGAAATAAAGCGCCAGCGAAGCAGAGATGATTCCCCCGTTTTGGTCTTTGATCCGTCGTTTCAGATTGGCAAACGCGGCAAGTTCCTCAGGACGAAACTGTTTGGCGAGGCGATCATAGTCAGCCTGGTAATACTCAAGATAATAAGGATCGCCACTCAACATGTTCAAAGCACAAATAGCGTCGAACTTGAGCGAAGGTTGCAAGTCCCACTGCGTCGTGGTGTGAAAGGGAGACGCCGGGCCCGCAGCATAAAGCTGCGAAGGCATAGGGATGATCAGCGCCAGCAAGACCGCTATAAAAACCCCACGGCAGTGAGTGCGCGCCAGGTCGCTGCTAAGCATCGGCATATCCTATTAGACGGGAGGACGAGCAGAAGGTCACGAATCCGACACTTACGCTCCCGGTCTCCGCGTTTCCACAGTCTCCCCCGAGGGCCCGTCGGCAAGAAGACCGCAGGTATCGTCACCTAGCTGCGTGGTAACCAGATCGAGGAAAGCTTGATGTACTCTCGTGTCGTCACTTAGTTCCGGGTGGAACGTCGCCGCCATAACTCTTCCCTGCCGCACGGCGACCGGGTCGCTGCCCTCAGTAGCGATGACTTCAACTCCAGGACCAACCCGCTCGATCTTTGGAGCTCGAATGAAAACCATCTCAATCGGCGAGCCAGAGAACTTGCCTTCGCGGATGGAGCTTTCAAGCTGCCGCCCATAAGCATTGCGCCGGATGCGGACATCAAGAACGCCCAGGCCCTCTTGCTTCGGATTCTCGACTTCCTTGGCCAGAAGGATCGCGCCGGCACAGGTGCCGAAAGTTGGTTTCACGCGGACGAACTCCTTCAGCTTCTCGAATCCCTCGGCGCCAAGGAGTTTCAGAAAAGTTGAAGACTCGCCGCCAGGGATCACCAAGCCGTCGATTTCATCGAGTTGCTCTGGCTTCCTGACCAGCACAACGTCCGCGCCCAACTCCTCGAGCCGCTTGCGGTGCGCGTCAAAGTCGCCCTGAAGGGCAAGTACGCCAATGGTCATGGGATCCCTGACAAAGACCTCAACCACAGAGGACACAGAGGAGCACAGAGACATCGGCACAAAGACCTCAACCACAGAGGACACAGAGGAGCACAGAGACATCGGCACAAAGTCCTCTGTGCGACTCTGTGTCCTCTGTGGTAAAGCCTCTACCAGCCTCTCGTCTGCAGCATCTGCGCCTCGTCCAGCCCCGACACGGCCAAACCCTTCATCGCCCGGACCAGATCCTCACTGACTTCAAGTAATACTTTAGGGTCCTGATAATGCGTAGCCGCCTGCACAATGGCTTTAGCCCGCTTCTCGGCTTCCTGCGGATCGGCAAAAGTAGTGGAATCTTTCATAAAGATGCCAGAGCCGACGAACACCGCTTCCGCGCCGAGCTGCATTACTAGGGATGCATCGGCAGGTGTCGCAATGCCTCCAGCGGAGAAATTCGGCACCGGCAGCTTCCCTTCTTTCGCCACCATCCTTATCAACTCGTACGGCGCTCCATGCTCTTTGGCTTTGGCGTAAAGTTCTTCTTCACCCAGCACAGTCAGAATCTTCATCTCCTGCACAATCTGCCGGATGTGCTTCACCGCGTGGACCACGTCGCCGGTGCCAGCTTCTCCCTTGGTTCGAATCATGCATGCACCCTCGGCAATGCGCCGCAGCGCCTCGCCCAGATTGCGCGCGCCGCAGACGAAAGGAACCTTGAACGCGTGCTTGTCCACGTGATGAGCTTCGTCAGCCGGAGTCAGGACTTCCGACTCGTCAATGTAATCGACGCCAAGCTCTTGCAGAATTTGCGCTTCGGCAAAATGTCCGATGCGGCATTTGGCCATCACCGGAATCGAAACCTCGGCCATGATCTCGCGAATCTTCTTCGGCGAGGCCATGCGGGCGACACCGCCTTCCGCACGAATCTGTGCAGGAACGCGTTCAAGCGCCATGACCGCAACTGCGCCGGCGCGTTCGGCGATAGCCGCCTGTTCGGCATTGGTGACGTCCATAATGACGCCGCCTTTTAGCATCTCGGCAAGGCCGGTTTTAAGGCGAAGGCTGGTGGAATTTCCGTTATTGTGCGACATGGGTCCTCTTTCTGTTTCGGGAAGCTACTTTCATCATAAGCAGACAATGGCTAGCTGGATACGTCCATTTTGTATAATCTGTGCATACCACTTTTGCTGGCAGTGTGAAAGGCCTTTAACCGCAAAGCTCGCAAAGTGATCGCGCGAAGGACGCAAACAACATCTAATGCCGAAAAAGCTAAGCACATTGCCGCTGAGCCTCCGTGGGCCGAAGCCGGGTATGCCACTCTATCGCTGGCTGTATGAAGAGCTACAAGCGCGAATTCTGTCTGGGCAGCTACGCCCCGGTGTTCGGCTCCCCGCAACGCGCGATCTGGCGGCACAGTATGGCCTCTCTCGTCCCACGATCGTCACTGCCTTCGAGCAGTTACGGTCAGAGGGATACGTCGAGGGCAAAGTAGGTTCGGGCACCTATGTCAGCCAGACTCTGCCCGATGCCCTGCTACAAGCGCCCCGCGCGGGATCCGCACGCACAAAACGCCGCCGCCGGATCACGCTCTCCGCCTATGCCAAGAGATTGCAACAATCTCCACGAGAAGTCGCAAGAAACACTCTCCCCAGCCGAGCTCACGGGCGCAACTCCGCCCCGCGCGCCTTCCGAGCCGGCCAGCCCGCGCTCGATGCCTTTCCGACCGATCTATGGGCTCAGGTGGCGACGCGCCGCTTGCGACGGGTTTCGACGAACCTTCTCGCGGGCGGCGAAGCCTTGGGATATCGTCCGCTGCGCGATGCGATCGCCGAGTACTTGAACACCGCGCGCGGCGTCAACTGTACGGCAGATCAGGTGCTGGTCATCTCCGGCGTCCAGGAGGCACTCGATCGAACCGCACATCTGCTGCTGGATCCTGGCGATCCCGTCTGGATGGAAGGGCCGGGAGAGCCCAGAGCCGCTTCCAGTTTCTTTTCCGTAGGAGCGAAGATTTGCCCCGTGCCCGTGGACGCCGAAGGTCTAGACCTTGCTGCCGGCCGGAAGCGCTGGCCACGTCCGCGGCTAGTTTATGTGACTCCTGCTCACCAGTTCCCTCTCGGAGTGACCATGAGCCTGCCGAGGCGCTTGTCGTTGTTGGAATGGGCGCGGAAATCCGGCACCGTCATTTTCGAAGACGACTACGATAGCGAATATCGTTACTCGGGCCGGCCGGTTCCGGCGTTGCAGGGTCTCGACCGTGCCGGCGTCGTGATTTATGCTGGCAGTTTCACCGACGCGCTCTTCCCCGCCCTGCGCCTGGGATATCTGGTCGCACCGCCGGATATGGTGGACATCTTTGGGGCGGCAGCATCGGTAAGCACCCATCATCCGCCACTAATCGATCAGGCCATTCTCTGCGACTTCATCGTTGAAGGACATTTCGCCCGGCATGTGCGCAAGATGCGCGAGCTGTATGCGGAACGCTTGGCAGTGCTAGTGGACGCAGTGCGCGAGCGGCTGGCCGGGCTGCTCGAGATCTCCGACGTCGAAGCAGGACTGCGCACGGTCGGCTGGTTGCGGCGAGGAATTTCCGCTGAGCGAGTCGCAAAGGCGGCTGCTGAACGCGACGTGGAAGTAGTGCCGCTGGGCAGATATGCCTATGGGCGTTCGCGTCCGAATGGGTTGGTATTGGGGTTTGCAGCGGTCGATGGCCACGAACTACGGCGCGGCGTAGACGAATTGGCAACCGTCTTGGAGAAATACAAATAGCGAGACTGCCGCACTTCCATTCTTCAATAGTCAATCCCCTTCCAGAAATTCGGTGTGTTCACATACTCGTAGCGCTGGGGATCATTTTTCACCATCGCATCCGCCGTCTGGTTCCAGACCGTGCCATGAGCATTCAACTGGTTGTCCTGAATCACCGTTTGGTCGAGCAAATAGTTGCTGAACGCCTGGTTGCTCTTGTCCTGGGAATCCCATCGCTTTTCGACGGCAGCGTTGTGCGCATCTTCGGCGGCGTGAGCGTCGGCGGCCTGTTGTGCCGACCGCCTGCCAATCTCATGAATCGCGGCAATCGCTGGCGCGGCAATGGCGTTCGCCTCCGATTGAACAACCGCCTGGTTGACGTTGAAGCTCGCCAGAATCGCTTCCATGGTTCCACGTTCCCGGTCGGCAAATTGCAGAGGGACTGCGGTGTGATAAGCAAGATTCATGTAGCTGCCATGAGGCCCGGGCGGCGAGCTACAAAATACCGTATTCATTTCTCGCATGCCCTTGCCGTCCTGAGCATCGATTTGCCCATGCAGATGCGCGCAACGCAAAGCTCCGGAAACCGGCATCGGAGTTTCGCTCGAAATCTTGATCGTAACCGGCCCCTGCCCCTGATTCTTGCGCGCCATCTGCAGCAACTCCTCGAAGGTCTTGCCCAAATCTCCACCGTAAGGGTAATAAAGAGCGTGAGCATACGAAGTATTCCGCAAGCCGCCGCGCTGCAAGATGGCCATGGTCTGCCGGACACTGGGATTGTTGGTGTCGGCAGCTAGATAGGGATAGCCCAGCGCAACTGCCGAGCCGTCGGGGCCTTGCGCCATGATGGTTCCCCCACCGCTCGACGGCAGCACATTCCAACCCTCGGGCAGCGCGACCGAGGCAGAACGATCAGGGAGTGTGTACAGCTTCAGCGCAGCCACTTGACCCGCGGCCTGGGAAGAAGGCGCATTACCATTTGGCCGCCACACGCTGAAAAGTTTGGTCATCATGGGATTGATAGTTGAACCAAAGCGTGCTGCTTGGTCGGTCATCAGGGCAGCTTCCACGTGACCACCCGAGGTCTTCGACGCGATAATTATTCCTGCCAGCTGCATGTTTCCCTGGTTCCGGTTCACCATGGTGAAGAAGACGGCCACTGAATTTGTGCCGCGAACTTGAAAGAGTTTGCCCACTTGCGGCTTGTCGCCATACTGATTGTGCAGCGACCGCAACACCGCACCCATGGCTCCAGCTTCGGTGCTCTGACTATCCACCTGCCCATAGACAATCCGCCCACCCTTTGGGTTTTCGATGGTCGTGAGTGCGCCTTGAGCGTTGGCCAGGCTCACGCCGGCCATGGCGAACAGCAAGACAACAGCTAAGTTTCTGGAGACTCGCTGGAAGGTATCCACTGCGTCCACCTCAATGATTCAGACGCCGGACATTGTAACGGAATCCTCGGAATTACACAGTGGCAGAGGCGTGGACCACTCTGGCGGCCATCATTTCAGAGAGGCTTTCATTTCGTCATGCCTACCGAAACTTACTCGGAGGACACGCTCGGCGCCCGCCGGGAAGGTGCCTCGGAGTATGTGAGATTGGTCGTAGGTGGGGTTGCTCGCCTGAATCCGTACCCGCACCTGGTGCTCTCCGGGCACAATCTGCACCCTCGGAGAGTCTGTGGTATGCACTCTGCGAAACAATCCGAGCGTCTTCTTTTCCGCCTGCTCCAGTTCTCGATGAAACACGGCTTGATCATCAACCCAAACTGTAACCGTGCCCTGTTCGAATCGACTCTCAACTTGAATGGAGACAATTGCGGTGCGACCTGGTACTTCCGATACACTCGGAGGACGAACCCTGGAAGGTCGAGCCGCCGCAGCGATTGACGGGGCTTTTGAGTCTTTTTTCGTGGCAGACCTGGTGTCCCGAGGCGCAATTGGCAACGGCTCTGGATCCGTATGGGTGGCAGGGTCACTTGCTGCAACAGGTCTCGTGCTCGGGGCCTCAATTAGCGATGGGACTCGATCAAAAGCTGCGGAAAGCGAGCGCCACTCTAGACCGAACAACCCGATTCCTAAAACTAGAAGAGCGAAGGCACCCCAGTATGGGAAAGGGGCCCACTTCTTCGGCATTTTGGAGATAGAAATCTTGCAAGTCTCGCTGAACTTCCGGAGAAGAATTGTAGCCGCATATGTCCTCGGTCCTTCCTCCACACCGAATTCTCTTCGCGGATGCCTTAACTGATCGAGAGATGCTGACGGTCCAGTCGGATGCTTGGCTTGACTCCCGGGCTCATTCCCGGCGAATAGATTCTGCAGATCGAGAGACATTTCCATCCCTCGCTGATAACGTTGGGCGGGGTCCTTCGCCAAAGCCCGAGAGAGAACATGATCGACTCCCGCGGGCAGGTCTAGATCGAAGGCCGCGGCTGGCACCGGCTTATGGTTGATCACCTTCAGGGAGATCGTGAGAGGACTGTTTCCTTGAAATGGCCGATGACCGGTGAGAAGCATGTAGAGGATCACGCCGAGAGAAAAAAGATCGGAACGACCGTCAACCGGTTCGCCGTTTAACTGCTCCGGCGACATGAACGATGGCGTTCCCAAAACCTGACCGTGGAGTGTCAGGTTATTGCTGAGGTTCAGCTTGGCCACGCCAAAATCGGCTATTTTCGCGTGGCCATCCTCGGTCAGCAGAATATTAGCGGGCTTAAGGTCCCGGTGAATCACGCCTTGCCGGTGCGCACAATCCAGTGCTTCCGCGATTTCGATCAACAATCTAACCGCCAACTCCGGCGCTAACTTGCCTTTCTCTTGAAACTCTCTGTCCAGCGACTTGCCTCTGATGTACTCCATGACCAGATACGGATCATGCGTTTCGGGTTCCTCGCCCACGTCGAAAATGGTAACGATACCCGGGTGCGAGAGGCGCCCGGCAGCTTCAGCCTCGCGCAAAAAGCGCTCGCGAAACTCGTAAACTGCCTCCCGAGGTTGGTGGGCAAGGGAAATGCTTTTGATTGCGACGGTGCGGTTAATCTTTGGATCCCGGGCCTTGTACACAACGCCTATCGCGCCTCGCCCGATTTCGTCGAGGATCTCGTATCGCCCGAAGCGTCGATCATTGAAGGCACCCATCCGGAAGTCCTTCTTAGGCATAGCACAAATGCGGAATGATAAACGGTTCGTTTCAGGCTTCCCCTAGTTACGTCGGTAACCGGGCGTTTTCGCAAGATGTCAAAGCAATCGGAGATTAGCTGCACTACCGAATCGAGACGCCGGTGGGGTTGTTCCCGGCGGGCACACGGCAGCCTTAGAAGACCTCTGGACTTCGTGCTTCCTACACTGCCCAACCTTCTCAGCGGGCTTTGAGCTGGGCTGCCTGAATCTGGGGCATCAAAATGTCGCGAACGTAATGCCAGTAAGGCACCAGTTTGAGCGCAGCCTGCGCATCCTCCTCGGCGGCTTTCGGATCAGGTACGGTTCGGTTGAGATTCGACCAGGCTAGATTCATCAACAGTTCGGGTTCCCCCCAGGATGGCTCCAGCGGATCGCTCGAGGGCTTCTGCTTGCGGATCTCCTGCAACCCCCGCTGGTAGAGCTCGAACGCCTTATCCTGCCCACCTCCGTGCTCGGGAGGCGACGACCAGCGAATCGGGCCCAGCACCCAGAGCAACCGCGGATTGTCGGGGGCTGTCGCCAGAGCTTCTTTCAAAAGCGGACTCGACTGTTGGAACAGTTCCTGCACACGGGCTTGGTCCTTGCGATGTATGTACATCAAGTAGCCGAAACTGGACCCTGCACCAATCTTGGGCTCGACGAATGCAGGGTCTCGAGCAATCGAGTCTTTGAAATCCGCGATTGCCTGGGTGAGGTCGGTTTCCAAATCGGTTGGGGTCGGGGTTTCGTTAAAGCCGTTAATCGCTCGGCGCCACATCGCAAACCCACGCCAGTAAAGCACACGCGATGCCAGCTTGTTATCTTCTGGGATGGGCGTGAGCTCATCGTGCAGGCGCTTCAGGGCGGGGCGGTCGCCTTCGTAGTCAGCATGCTGAATTTGGTTCACAATGCGGATGATGGAGTCGCGAACTGGGTCAGGTGACCGCGTGGCTTCCGGTTGGGTCTGCGCGGCGGTGGGTGTTGTCAGGGTGGTTAAGGCGACCAGAATCGCTCGGACCAACATGATGTCCTCCTTCGTTGGGCCTAGATGGCTTGGACGAAGAGTCGCTCAAAAAGATAGCCACCATTCAACCCAATGCGTTTGGTGGGGCAAACAGAGCCGCGCTCAGCTCCTCCGAATGGGTGGGTGCTGGGTTTGCCGCGGTCGATGGCCGCGAGTTGCAACGGGGAGTGGAAGAGTTGGCACGAGTGTTGGAAGAGTGCGATAGGGCGTTTTCACATCTAACCGTATATGGTGTGATGTCATTGATTTGTGGATGCGCACGGGCCTAGACTTTACTAAGTGCAATTTCCGCATGTTGCGGGAATTCCAGAGGTGAATCCCCATGAGGTTTCTTCGGTTGCTGCTTGTCCTGCTACTACCACTCTCTACTATATCGGCGCAGAACACTCCGCCGCAGCTCCAACCCCGGCCTGCAACGCCGTCAGTTCCGGCAGCGGCCGCGAACCAGCAAATCATCCTCGACGTGCAGGTGACGGACAAGTCTGGAGCGGTGATTCGCGGGTTGCAAAAGCAAGACTTTACTCTTCTGGACGATAAGCGGCCGCAGAATATTGTCTCCTTTCAGGCCGTCGACAGCGAAGCGCTCACGGCTGCCGATCCGCCCGTCGAAATTGTCATGGTCGTCGACGCGGTTAACGCTTCTCCGCAATCGGTTTCTTACGAGCGAGGAGAAGTTAAGAAATTCCTTCTACGGAATGGCGGCAAGCTGCCGCAACCGGTTTCGCTCGTCGTCTTTGCTGACGCCGGAACCAAGGTTCAGAACGGCTCCTCGCGCGACGGAAATGCTCTGGCATCTTTATATGACCAGTACGAAACCGGCGTGCGCTCCATCAATCGATCCCAGGGCTACTACGGAGCGGCGGAACGTTTTGACATGTCGCTCAAAACACTTACCGAAATTGCAGAGGACGCGCGAACCCGGCCCCGCAGGAAACTGGTGATTTGGATCAGTCCGGGATGGCCTCTACTCACGGGACCGGACACCGAACTCTCACATAGAGATGCGAAACAGATTTTCAACTCGATCATGTCAGCTTCGGCTTTGCTCCGGCAGGCCCGCGTCACACTTTATAGCGTTGACCCACTCGGAGTGGAAGATACAGCTGAGATCCGGACTAGCTACTATGAGGAGTTCTTGAAAGGAGTCGCCTCACCTTCTCATGCCGTCCCCGCCGATCTAAGCTTGCAGGTGCTTGCAGTCCAGAGTGGCGGACGCGTGGCCAATTCGAGTAATAACCTCGCCGCGGAAATCGCAGATTGTGCCTCCGATGCCAGTGCATTTTACGTCCTTTCATTCAATGCCAGCCGGGCAGACCAGGCGAATGAGTACCACTCGCTCGTGGTCAAGGTTGACAGGCCTGATGTCAAAGTTCGCACCCGTAGCGGCTACTACGCCCAACCGTAAGCCGCTGCTTGTTTCCGGCCACAGTTTCTGGCGGGTACCTGTTCCCCGACGGGCATTAGCGATCCACGAATTTGGCGAACATCTTGTGAGGATCGATGGCAATGAACAGCGCCTTGCCGCGAGCCAGAACCTCGCCTTTGGCATTGAGGATCTCCGCCACGTTGACATGCTTTCGTCCCCGGACGCTCAGTTCCCGTGACTCCACCCGCAACGGCTGATTGAGCGGCACCGGCCTCAAATAGTTCACCGTCATTTGAGAAGTCAGAGCGACGACTTGACGCAGTTTGTTCACCTTGCCCATGGCCTCGTCGAGAATCGTCGCAATGATGCCGCCGTGAGCATGGCCCGGCGGCCCTGAGAA
>Ga0210398_10005532_pt1 | contig 11720 bp, 6 predicted proteins | sample IncBWC4OmetaG_FD_161047 | JGI IMG/M metagenome (GOLD analysis project Ga0210398, IMG submission 161047) | Forest soil microbial communities from Barre Woods Harvard Forest LTER site, Petersham, Massachusetts, United States - Inc-BW-C-4-O | ecosystem: Environmental > Terrestrial > Soil >... | reverse complement strand
GCAGCGTGTGACCCAGCACCGCTCGACTACCCTTTGTTCGATGCCCGTGCGGGTACGTTTCGGATTTGGAGCACTTGCAGGACCCAATGGGCCGACATGAATCCGGCGAGCAATACTTTCAACTTTACCGGTCTTGACGAGTTGCTCGCTGCCCTGAACATCAAGGGCATCAATGATGTGTATATTTCGGTTGGAGCCACGCCGAATTGGATTTCGTCGAACCCCACGGACCTACTCTGTGACATGGCAAATGTATTTGGACAACCTCCGGGACAGTGCGATCCTCCCACAGACCTTAATAAAGATGGCAGTGGCACGGATCTGGCATGGAGGTCCTTTGTCACCGCCCTCGTCAGTCACGTGTCTGCCGCAGACTACTTGTCGACCCACGCGCACATTACGAATTATGAAATTTGGAGCGAGTTCCATCGTTCCGATACTGTTGGTGTTCCCGGGACGACTTGTGTTACTCCACAGAGCACTGATGGAAGCCCTTGCAGCTACCGAGGTACGTTTGCACAGATGTTGCGCATGACACAGGACATGCGATGCATCGTGGAGGGGCACACGAGTGATCCCATCAGTGGCTTGGGTCTGACTTGCGGCACGGCAAATTATGCGCAGATTGGAATCGATCCAACGGCCCACATTATGGAGGGCGATGCCGGCGGCGGGTCATTGGATGACGGCGTCGTGACGCTGGAGAACTACTTATATTGCGATGCTAACCCCCCTGCGGGCAGCGAATGTACCTGGAGCCGGGCCAATCCGTTGGGCGCGAACGCGACCGATGTAATCAGTGGGCACTCGTACTTCAATCACAACGCAGTTCCAGAAGAGATCATGCAATATATTGCCGCGGAAAAAGCAATCCTCTCGCCCGCGGATGCCGCGAAACCCTATTTCACGGGCGAGGGCAGTTGGGGAAAGAACGATACCGTGAGCGACCCCAACCTACAGGCGGCCTATGTGCCGCGCTGGTTTGCGCTATTGCTGCTAGCCCACGTGGATCGCGGCTACTGGTTTGCCTGGGACGAATTCCAGCCCACTGGCACGGGTGGCTTGTGGTCGCCGAGCCCGGTTTCTTTTCCACCGGTAGAATGCAACACGCTCGATACGGCCACCAGCGGCTACTATTGTAGTGGAGCCATCGCCTACACACAGACCGTCGATTGGTTGTCAGGAGCGACGGTGGTGACGGGCACGTGCCCGGCAAGCTGTTCGACTCCCAGCCCCGGAGTTTTCAGCTTGACGATTTCCCGCTCGGCAGGCTACCAGGCGCAGATTCTATGGGACAGTTCCCCGGTTTCTTCGTGTTCGAATCCGATGTGCGGCTCAACCCCGATTAACACGCCGCCGCCGTTCGCCGTCTCTCAATGGCGGGATGTGGCAGGAAATACGCATAGCGGAATGCCACCGAATATCGGTGCCTCTCCCATCATCGTTGAAAATATGACTCCTCCGTAGGGAAGGGGCCAGCGAGCCCGCCATCCGTGAAATGACACGGTTGGCTGACGTGCGACTCGATCAGTCTGCCGCACTCTTAGCTGGCGCGTGTGTGTGTTCCTGGCTGAGACCGAAGATGGTGAGTTGCCCACCGCTTGCTATGAAGACGTTGCCGTTCGCAACCACGGGAATCACGGTCGCATTTCCGCGGTAAGGCCAAGTACCCGGCGATGCCGAAAAGAAAATCTGCTTCAGAGTACTGCCCCCAGCCTCAGGATCGAATGCGTACAAGTCGATTTCTGCCGTGTAGAAGGTTGGTCTGCCGAGAACCCAAATGATGGGGTTCAAGATACCGTTGGAAGATACGGTTGTGAAGAAACCGTGGTCCCTCTTGGGGAAGAGCGATGCGGAATTCGCGACATTGATAAGACTGACGGCGGGGGCCATCTCTAGCTTCCATACTCCTACCGATGGTCCGCCGCTGGCTACCACGCGCGCGGCCAAGTCCGAGGGATCCACATAATAGGACTCCACGCAAAAACAAGTGCCGATCATATATGAACCCAGCACATTGTTGTTGTTGGGATCGTAGCCTCCAAGATCTTCCTGGTTCATTAAGAACATGACTCCGTCCTTGTCGGCAGCCACAGCGAGCTTGTTAGGGATTGTGTTATCTACCGCCGCCGCCGTCGGCTGCGGAGGCAGCAGCATGATTCCCCCCGAGCTAAAATCTCTGTCGTTCTGGTCCATAAGGCCCCAGTCCGAGGGCGTGAAGAGGTCGACCACCTGACTCAAGTCTGACGAAACTTTTATCGCGCTCTCCTGTAGATTCGTGACCCCGTCATAGGTGGTTCCCGAGGGGTCGGAGTTGCCGGTGGTGAAATACAAATTGCCGGAGGGATCCGCAGCAATACCCGAGCCTGACATCCAAATCGAGGAAAGAAAGTAGTTGTTAGGGGACGTCGCCTGAGTATCGAAAACCTCGTTCATCGCCAGTGGCGTTAAGGAGTTGGCGGTCCACCCGAGCAGCCAACCGCGAGAGACGTTGGTGCCCGCATCACAAAAGCTTCCAAAACCGGCATAGACATTGCCGTTGTCCAACAAGAGCGCGGGGCGTTGCCGTTCGTATGTGGCATTGAAATCGATAGTCGAGCCATCCGTCAAAGTGTGGGACGCAGCCACCACTACCGGCGCTATCTGGTCCGTTAAGCTGCCGAGACCAAGCGCGTGCATGCGATAAATTGGAACATTAGCCTCCAGCGTGTAAATCATCACGTACATGGTATTGGTGGCCAAGTTGAGCACCGGCGTGCTATCGATCCCCACCACCGGGTTGGTCGTACATCCGATGGGGTTAGGCACGGGGCTGCCAAAGTTCGGACTCAAGAGCACGGTACCGGTGTCATAGTCGATGGCATAGATTGTGTTGTTCTCGCTGGCAACATAGACGACATTGTGCTTGCCCTGGAAGTTTCCGGTGGTGATTTCCTGATTGGGAACGATCAACGGTTGCGCATCCACCTGAGCGTCAAGAGCGATTGACTGCACTATTCCGAAGGATGCACTTGCTACGTTGGTAGGCGTCAAGATGGTTTCGTTTGCATTCCAGCCGGTACGCCCGTTGTCGTAATGGTAGGTCGTGACGGTTGTCTTCTGAGCTACCAGCGCCTGCGGAATCGCCAGCAAGACCAAGACGGCGAGGCAACAAATCAGGAAACCTAGTGGGCTGGTTCGGAGTTCGCCCTGCGCCTGGGACGCGCGAGGTCTTTGCCCAAGTTGTGAATCTTCAGTTTCGGTCACGATAGGAAACGCCTGAGAGCATCGCATTCGAGATCCTCCTGGACCTGGTCCGCATTTATGTTCGAGGCCCCCTCTTCGTGATACGGGCAAACTGCCTCTTCCCCTACAAAACTGCCGCAATGGGCAGAATGACGCGGCAATGAAGCATTCGGGTTGCAGACTACGCCGCACCAGCTTAGAGCCACGCCACATTTACTGCAAGTAGCTGAAAGCTCTTAGAGAGGAAAGACCCCGGTGCTCGGCACGGTTGCCGTTCCTGCTCGTGGATGGAGGAGCGGGTTTTGTGGACTATGCGCTGACGCATCGTCCGCAAACCCGGCGCCGGGATGACAAGCCGCGAAACCTACATCCGGGCGATCCCGCGAAGGTAGACGGCAAAATAGGCCAAAAGTCTATTTTATGCAACATCGAGGATGAGCGCGGGATTCGTCTTTAAGGATGTCCTTCTGAGTCTTGACTGCCAGCCATATTGCGTTCAAAATCTAACGATCTTCGCGCCCGATGTTCCCCGGTATGGCGGCCGGGATTATCCCGTGTTTTTTCTGAAAGCCCGTTAATTGCAGTTGGTGGATTGTGTTTGAGGTGTGTCTATGCGGATGAACTCCGTTTTCGTGTTTGGAGTGTTGGCGGCCCTGACTTCGACGGCTGCAGCTTCCAGCCAGCACGGAACAACTGGGGGCTTGTCTGACTTGCCACAGGCGGCACAGTCTACCATCTCGGCAGCGTTGGGACGCGACATGACGGCGTACGCAGTGCGTAAAGAACCGGGTGGACTTCAGACCGAGAACACCCAACAACATCTAGTCTCCACTTTCACTGCGAGTGAACTTGAAGTTTGCTCTGGATTGGCGATCTGGCGCATGAACCTAACCGGTTACGGTTACGGCACTGCGCTGACGCCGGTAGCCACAGCTGTTCCAGAGGCGGAAGGAAATCGCGTCCAGTATCGGCGCGGGAGGCTGACAGAGTGGTATATCAATGGACCGTTGGGACTGGAACAGGGCTTTACCATCAGCCGGCCACCCGGGCAATCCCGCGGGCGCGAATTGACGATAGAGTTGGCCCTCTCGGGAAATTTGGTGGCTTTCGAAGAGGCTGACCAGCAACTGACGCTTAAAAACGCCGCACGTGAGCCGATATTCCGCTATTCCGGCCTTCAGGCCCACGATTCCACCGGCAGGGAATTATCCGCAAAGCTTGAGCTACAGGGCCAGAACCTTCTGCTTCGCGTGAACGACCGTAACGCGCGCTATCCAATTGTTGTGGATCCCTGGGTACAAACCGCCGAATTGCTTGCCTCGGACGGCGCGGCGGGTGATCAGTTCGGCTGGTCGGTTTCGATCAGCGGAAACACTGTTGTTGTAGGCTCCCCATTTCACGCCGTCGGACTCAACACGGGCCAGGGTGCGGCATACGTGTTCGTAGAGCCGGCGAATGGCTGGACCGGTATGACGCAAACCGCGGAGCTGGTCGCGTCTGACGGAGCTGCCAACGCTTTTTTCGGTTCGTCGGTGGCCATCAGTGGTGACACCATCGTTGTGGGTGCGGGTGGTACTACTGTTCAGGGCAATCCACATCAAGGTGCTGCGTACGTATTCGTCCAACCGGCCAACGGTTGGACGAACATGACCCAAACCGCTGAATTGGCCGCATCGGATGGTTATGTCGGAGACGATTTTGGGGCGTCAGTCGCCATCAGCGGTAATACGCTGGTGGCCGGAGCTCCTTACGCCAGTATCGGTTCCAATTTTCAGCAGGGCGCTTCCTACGTGTTCGTCGAGCCTAGCGGCGGCTGGACCAACATGACGCAGACAGCCAAGCTGACTTCCTCGGACGGCGCGGCCGACGACATTTTCGGCGATTCCGTCGCTGTGGACAGCGGCACCGTGGTCGTCGGAGCAAGCGAAGCCACCGTCAATGGCTATGGCAGCGCCGGCAAGGCGTATGTTTTCGTTCAGCCGGGAAACGGGTGGACAGATACAACGCAAACTGCGGAGCTCACCGCATCCGATGCCGCTGCTGATGACTATTTCGGCAGTTCTGTTGCCGTCGTTGGGAATATCGTGGTGGTGGGTGCCCCTAGTGACTATGCCGGTGCCGCGTATGTTTTCGTCGAGCCAAGAAGTGGATGGGTCGACACCACACAAACCGCGGAGCTGACTCCGGGCGCGCTTTCCCCTCTGCTTCTTCTGGGAACATCTGTCGGAATCGACGGCTCCACAGTGATGGCCGGAGCTGTAGGAGCGAAGGTAGGCGATAATGCCTACCAGGGTCAGCTCTATGTGTTCCTCGAGCCAACCCAGCAGGCCAAGGGTTGGACGGATGAGAGCCAGAGCGCGCAGTTGACCTCGTCTGACGGAGGCGCTGGCGACTACTTTGGCCTTTCTCTCTCTATGAGCGGTACCGCTGAAGTGGTCGGAGCGCCCTTTCACCAGGTCGGGCTCACTGAACAAGGTGCAGCCTATGTCTTCCAGCCTCTAAATTCCCACCCGACCGAGACTTCCCTGTCTCCGAGTAACGCCATTGTGGGCGGTCCAGGATTTCAGTTGACAGTGGGGGGCAATAAGTTCGTCCAAGGAGCGGTGGTGAGTTGGAACGGGTCTCCGCGCAGCACAACCTTCGTCAGTTCAACCGTGCTGCAGGCCCAGATTTTGGCCTCGGACATTGCGACTGTCGGGAACTTCACGGTAAAAGTAACCAACCCGCCACCCGGCGGCGGCAATTCCAATGGCTTGATATTTACCGTTCAGAACCCTGTGCCCGGCATCGGCTCGCTGTCACCGGACGCAGCCCTGGCGGGCGGCGCTGCCTTTACGTTGACGGTCAACGGTAGCAACTTCGTCTCTACCTCAAAGGTGTATTGGAACGGCACCAAACTTTCTACGACATATGTCAGCAGTGCTGTGCTACAGGCTCACGTGCCTGCCAGCGCGATTAAGACGGCCGGCACGGCCAACGTCACCGTGGTCAACCCCGCTCCGGGCGGGGGCACTTCGAATCCCGCAACGTTCTACATTAACAATCCGGTTCCCAGCCTCACATCATTGCAACCTTCTAAAATCAAGGCGGGAAGCTCCGCCTTCACCTTGTACATTTACGGCTCGGGTTTCGTGACTACATCCCAGGCGTCATGGAACGGATCCACGCGAACCACCACCTACGCGGGCCCCGGCAAGGTGACAGCGCAAATCCTGAAGTCGGACGTCGCCAAAGCCGGCACCGCACAGGTAACGGTCGCTAACCCTGCGCCCGGCGGCGGGACGTCGAACCCGCTCACTTTCACCATCACCAAATAAAGAGCGTGAGTTGGTACGGAGTGTGTGCGTTATCGTTCCGTGAGCAGCCGATCCAGCGCCATGGCTGCCTCATCTTGATTGCAAGAAGCCACGTACCACTCAATGGTGCGGCGCAGGCCTTCTTTGAACATCACTTTGGGTTCCCAACCTAACAGTTTCTTTGCCAACGCATTATCTGCCACGCGATTGAGTGGACCAGTTGGCATTTCCGGATGCAGCTCGATCTTCGGCTGGTAATTGAACTTGTTGGCGATCTCGTGTACTGCGTCGAGGACGCGAATGCGCTCCATCGTGCCCAGATTGATTCCCGCGCCGTCGTCCACCTTTTCAGCGGCCAGAATTGTCCCTTCAACAATGTCGTCGATGTAGGTCCAATTCCGTATCTGCTCGCCGTTTCCCCACACCACGAAAGGATCCTGCCGGGTATAGGCTCGGGCAATCATAGCGATGACGGCGTGGTTCTCGACGCCGCGCGGACCGTAGACGGTGAAATAGCGACAGCTCGCCGACTTCATTCCCCAGTCTTTGTAATAAGCGCGGAGCGTCATTTCGGCCATGAGCTTCGCCCAGCCATACATATTGTCGGCATCGTATCCCGGACCAACCATGTCTTCGGTGAGATACAGCGTCTGGTTGGGATCGGTCTGTATGCCATTCGGATAAACACAACCCGACGACGCGTACACGACCTTTTCCACTTGGGCACGGTGGCAAGCGCGGAAAACCAAACCATCCAGCAGAAGGTTGGTGGCGCAAGCTGCCTGGTGAAGATCCACGTAGCCGCGGCCACCGTGATCGGCCGCGAGGTGGAAAACCACGCTCATGTCTTCTACCGCCGCCTCGGCCACGCCGGTTTCCCGCAGATCCGCCTGGATGAACTTAACCAGTCCCGCTTCGATATGGCCGCGGATGTTTTCAAGCTTGCCGCTGCTAAGATCATCGACTACACGGATCTTGGCTCCACGCTTTACCAGAGCGTCCACCAAGTGAGAGCCGATAAGCGACACTCCCCCGGTCACCAGCACGTTTCGATTCTTCCAGTCCACTTAAACTTTCTCCTCGGTTGTGAATTGTTCTTCCAATTCTTTCAGATTCGGCTTCGAGTGTATACCGGCGTAGCAATGCGAAATGATTTTCAAGATAGTACGGGTGGGCGCACCTTTGCGTTGTTTGCAAAGGTGGGGAGCGGGAATCTTTCCTCGAACTGTTACGGGATCACTTGGAACGGCACATTACTGGTTAACATGCCAGTAGGCGTGGTTACGGTGACATAGCCAGTCGTGGCCCCTGCGGGAACCGTGGCTTTAATAAACGTGTCAGAAACAACAGTAAAGCTCGCCGATGTCCCGTTGAACGTAACAGCGGTCGTTCCAGTGAATCCCTGGCCTAGGATGGGACCACTCTGACCAACTGTGCCCATAGAGTGCACGAAGGTTATGAACGGTCCAAGCCCCAGATCCATACTATAGATCGTGCCACAGCAGTCTCCCTGGAAGCCGCCGGTTGATGTTGTCCCATACAGGACTCCATTTGTGTGCTGCGTCAACCCGCCGCGCGGACTGACACCGTCATCGTAGTCGTTGAAGTTGTACAGCACTGTCATCGCACCTGTCTGGCTGAATTCATACACCGTACCCTCACTAGCCTCCTGACCGAACAGACTGGTTCCATAGAAGTTCCCGTCAGTTGCCTGCACGAGGCGCCCGTAAGGGGTGTAAGGTCCCTGATCCCCTTCAAAGTCGTAAAGCGTTGTGAATTGTCCTTTAGCGTCGATCCTAAAAATTGTGCCGCGGCAGCCGTTGTTGCAGCCGCCATCCGCCGTTGTTCCGTACAAATTGTCATCGGTGCCCTGCATTAGGGTGTTGTAGTCGTAAGTTCCATAAAGGGAACTTCCGAAGTCGTACAGAGTAGTCAGCTTGCCCTGTAGCGTAACTCTAAACACGGTATTCAGAGTTGTCCCATATAGATTTCCATCCGTAGCTTGAATCAGGCCATTATTCGGTTGGTTGCCATTGACGCTGTTGAAACTGAAAAGTGTGATGAGTTCTCCCTTAGGTGTCAGCTTGTAAACCGTTCCATAACCACCACCGGTGCCACCGTACGGAGTGGTTCCGTAAAGGCTGCCATCGCTGGCTTGCATCACACCTGCATAAGGACTTCCGCCATCAGCGCAGTTCTGCAGAGCGCAAAAGCTGTAGAGCGTGGTTAATTCGCCATGGGGAGTGATCCGGAAGACGGTACCGCCGTTGTTGGCTCCGCCGTACGACGTGGTACCGTAGAAGTTCCCATCGTATCCCTCGGCGAGCCCGGAATAAGGTCCCGCGCCATCAGCACAATTAGGCTGTGAACAAAAATTGTAGATGGTTTTGATGCCCGAAGGCGTTAGTTTGAACACCGTTCCGCAGCCGGCGGTACCCCCATAGCAATTGTTGTTACCTCCGGCACTCGTCGTTCCATAGAGGTAGCCGTCGAGGCCCTGGACAAGATTCACGTAGTCTGGCGCATAGCCATTGTTACCGTTGAAACTTACCAGCTTGGTGAAAGTTTGCGAGTGAATGGGAACGGCGATCGCAGCAAAAAGCATCAGCAGAAAGCTGCTCGTCTTCCATCCATTGAGTCTCGTCATTTAAGGCCTCCTTCAAACTTTGCAAACTACGGAATCACAAACGGCACATTGCTGGTCAACGTGCCGGTAGGTGTGGTCACGCTGACATAGCCGGTGGTCGCGCCTGGCGGAACGGTCGCAGTCAAATAGGTGTCGGAGACGACCGTGAAGGAGGCAGAAGTGCCATTGAAGGAGACGTTCGTCGTTCCCGTGAATCCTTGCCCGAGAATGCCGCCCGTCTGCCCTATTATGCCCACGGTGGGTACTAGCTTGACGAACGGCCCCAGAGCGAGATCAAAACTGTAAGCAACACCATTCCCGGAAGTCCCTCCTGCGGATGCCAGCCCGTAAATCTTTCCATTCGTATGTTGAACCGGGGTAGAGTATGGAGCGGCGCCATGCATGCCGTCGAAGTTGTAAAGAATTGAGTAGACGCCGTTCTGGGTGATCCGGAAAATCACGCCTTTACCCGAAGTCCCACCCGCCGACGTAACGCCATAGATGTTCCCGTCAGTAGCTTGAACAAGCCCCGCATGTGGCGCGGTGCCGTCATTGCGGATGTCACCAAAGTAGTGCAATACACTGAAGGCGCCTTGGAGTGTTAACCTGAAGACCACACCATTCCCGTGACCGCCGCCGCTGGTTGTCCCGTAGAGGACGCCGTCACTTGCTTGAATCACAGGGGAAAAAGGATTTTCTCCGTCGCCACCATTAAAGGTATGAATCATGGTCGCGACGCCGTACGTTGTCATCTGAAAAACGCTATTTTCGCCCTCGTTGAGAGTGGGATAGGTCGTGCCGTAGAAGTTCCCATCGCTTGCCTGGAGGAGGGGGGCGTCGGAATATCCGGGGATTTGGCCGATCGGGACAAATGTCCCCGAGGATGAGATTCTGTAGGAGACACCTGGAAAATCAGAGAATTTCGACGTGACCCCGTAGAAATACCCGTCCGAGCCTTCGATCGGCGGCGCCGAGGGATTACCGCCTTCGCCGAAGCCGCCTGTGAAGCTATACAAAGAGACCCCGCCATTCGTTGTGCCCTTGAAAATCGTCCCATAGCCCGATGCGCCACCTTCGTTCGTGGTGCCGTAGAACCTTCCGTCCGTCCCGAGGGTTAGCCCGCCAAAAGGAACGGATCCATGCACGTAATCAAAGTTGAAAAGGTCCGAGTATGCGCCTGTGGGGGTGACTTGGAACAAAACGCCGCAGAGGGACGGCTTGCACTCCTTGCTGCCGCTGTCCCCGCCGGTAGGCGTGGTGCTGTATAGGTTTCCGTCGCGTCCCTGGGCCAGAACCCCGCGAGGATCCGCGCCACCCGTCAAACGAAAGTTGTACAGGTCGGTGTAAGTCTGGGCGGGCGCGGCAATGGCTGTTACGGTCGAAAGCATCAAGAGAAAGCAGCTCGTCTTCCATCCATTGAGTTTCGTCATTTGAGATCTCCTTCATACAAAAGTTGCGAACTACTGAATCACACGGAACGGCACATTGCTGGTCAACGTCCCGGTAGGCGTGGTAACGGTGACGTACCCGGTGGTCGCACCGGCCGGAACTGTGGCTTTAATGAAGGTGTCAGATACGACGGTAAAGCTCGCCGGAATTCCGTTGAGCGAGACGCCAGTGGTTCCGGTGAGTCCTTGGCCGAGAATGCCGCCCGTCTGGCCGACCTTGCCTGCGGAGACCACAAAGGTGATGAATGGGCTGAGGCCAATATTGAATCCAAAAACCGTTCCTGCATCCTGGCTGCCACCACCGAGCGAGGTTGTCCCGTATAGTGCCCCGTCTGTAGATTGAGTCAGCCCACCTTCGGGGCGCGTGCCGTCTGGGCACCCAGACTTAGCGCAAAAACTGTGGAGGGTTGTCAGATTACCGTCGGGCGTAATCTTGAAGATCGTGCCATTGTCGTAGGTTCCGCCGTGGGTAGAGCCGTAGAAATTGCCATCGGTGGCCTGCACCAGCCGGTCGAAGGGCAGCGCACCGTCAGGACAGCCTCGCTGTGTGCAAAAGTTGTAGATCGTTGTCAGGTCTCCCTCCGGTGTAAGCCTGAACACCGTACCGCAGGGGCCGCCATCGCTGCAGTCTAATCCGGAGCCCCCACTCGCTGTGGTCCCGTAGAAGTTACCGTCCAAGGCTTGTATCAGACCACCTAAGTCGGAGCCCGTATAATAGGAATCATCGAAGTTGTAAAGCGTGGCAAAAGTTCCGTTTGACGTAACTGTGAACACTGTACCGCTAATTTGATCATTTCCGAACGATCCCGCAGTGCCGTAGAACTTTCCGTCCGTAGCCTGGATCAGCGTACCCGCGGGATAGGCGCCATCCAGCCCACCAAAACTGTGCAGCGTGGTAAGTTCGCCCTGTGGCGTGATCTTGAAGACGGTACCGCAGCCATTACCACAGTCGTACGGATAGGACGCTCCCCCTGCCTGCGTGGTGCCGTACAGATTTCCATCCGTGCCCTGGACAAGCACTTCTGGATCGCTTCCGTCGTCACAATTGAGCTTCGAGCAAAAGTTGTAGAGTGTGGTGAGCTTGCCCTCGGAGGTGATTTTAAAGAGTGTGCCTCCGTCGTTGAC
>Ga0210398_10005531_pt1 | contig 11720 bp, 11 predicted proteins | sample IncBWC4OmetaG_FD_161047 | JGI IMG/M metagenome (GOLD analysis project Ga0210398, IMG submission 161047) | Forest soil microbial communities from Barre Woods Harvard Forest LTER site, Petersham, Massachusetts, United States - Inc-BW-C-4-O | ecosystem: Environmental > Terrestrial > Soil >... | reverse complement strand
GCTGCGAATCGCCACAGCTTGACCGATCACTCGACCACAGTTTCTTCCATGAGGGCACAGAAATGCGTGAACGAGCGAGGTCCTAAGCTATTCTACGTGCAGGTGGCGCGTCTGGGCTGTGCAATAACCGGCGCCGGACAGGGGAGCGCAGCGCATCGTGGCAGCCGACAGTATTGTTGAGATCGAGACTCCTGTCGCGGCGCCGGGTGCGCGCTATCAGGCGCTGCTCGTCGGATTGCTGAGCATCAATTTCGGCATCCTGTTCTTCGATCGAAACGCGCTCAGCTTCCTCATGCCGTTCGTCAAACCGGACCTCGGGCTGTCGAACACCGAGGTTGGATTGACGTCCTCTTCGCTCTCGTTGTCGTGGGCCCTCGCCGCGTTGTTCGTCGGCGCGGCCGCGGACCGCGGCGGGCGGCGCAAGACCTACCTCCTCGGGGCCACGCTCGCGTTCTCGCTGTGCTCGTTCCTGAGCGGCCTCGCGACCTCGTTCCTGATGCTGCTCGGCACGCGACTGCTCATGGGATTCGCCGAAGGCGGCGTCAACCCCATATCGCAGTCCATTACCGCGCTGGCGGTGCCACCCGAGCGGCGCGGGCTCGCGATGGGGGTGATGCAAAATTTCGGCTCCAACCTGCTCGGCTCGTTCGTCGCTCCCGTGCTGCTCGTCGGGTTCGCGACTGCCTGGGGCTGGCAACGGGCGTTCTTCCTCGCGGGCACACCAGGGCTCGTGTCGGCGTGGTTGCTGTGGCGCTTCGTTCGGGAGCCGGCCGCGGCTGTGGTGCAGGCACCTGTGGTCCGCGAACCGCTGGCGAGCCGCCTCAAAGAAATACTCCGTCATCGCAACATGGTGCTTTGCGCGCTCATCTCGATCCTGCTCGTGTCCTATCTGGTGATCTGCTGGAGCTTCACGCCGCTGTTCCTGACGCAGGTGCGCGGCTTTACGCCGCGATCCATGAGCTGGCTCATGGGCACGCTCGGCATCTCGGCGACCGTCGGCAGCTTCGTCGTCTCCGGGATCTCGGATCGAATCGGGCGCAGGCCCGTCATGATTTTCACGGCCTATTTGGGGGTAATACTGCCGCTGGGTGCGCTCTACTTCGGCGGATCGACCTGGATTCTGGCCGCGATCTTCTTCTTCGGCTGGGCACTGACGGGGCTGTTTCCGCTGTTCATGGGGACTATCCCGTCCGAAAGCGTCGGCGTGCGGTACATGACGACCGCGATGGCGCTCGTGATGGGCACGGGCGAAGTGTTCGGCGGCGTGCTTTCCCCCGCACTTGCGGGTTGGGCGGCCGATCGTGCGGGCCTCGCCGCGCCGCTGTGGATCATGTTCGGTCTGTGCATCACCGCAGGCACGTTGGCGCTCGGCCTATCCGAGACGGCGCCGGTGCGCCTGACGCGGGAGGCCTTCGGCAAGCGGACGGGTTGAGTCAATGCCGGATGGTCGACAGGGCGCCCCCATCCACAGCCCACGCGGCACCATTCACGAAGCTCGCCGCATCCGACAGCAGAAACGTCACGACCTCACCCACTTCCGCAGGGCTCCCGATCCGATCCTGGGTCGCAACCTTACCGAGCGCGCGCTTTCCGGCTTCCACATCGCCCCCGAACATCATGCGCAGCATCGCCTCCAAGAGCGGGGTGTCGATCACGCCCGGCATCACGGCGTTGACACGCACGCCACTCGCTCCGACTTCGCTCGCCGCCGTGCGAGTCAGGCCGATCACGGCGTGTTTCGAAGCATTGTAGGCACAGGCACCGGCCAGGCCACGCTCGCTTGCGATAGAGCCGGTGTTGACGACCGCACCCTGTCCTTGTCGCAGCATGACCGGAAGCACATGGCGCAACCCGAGAAATATCCCTTTCAGGTTCACTGCAATGATCTTGTCGAATTCCGCCTCGTCATACTCGTGCGTGGGGCCGAGCTTGCCCTCGATGCCGGCATTGTTGAAGAAGGCGTCGATGCGGCCGAATGCCTGCAACGCGCTCGCTACGTAAGCCGCCACATCGCTCGACTTGCTGACATCCGCGACATGCGTTTCCACATGCACGCCGAGCGCCTCGATTGCGCCGCGGCGCGCCGCCAGCGCTGCAGCGTTGATGTCGACCAGCATCACATCGGCGCCTGCGGTGGCGAGCGACATGGCTGCCGCGTGCCCGATCATCCCCGCACCGCCGGTGATGACCGCCACTCTTCCCTTCATGGACGACGTCATGACGCCTCCTTTTGCTGCGCCCTGGACCTGCGAAACGGCATCGTCAGCAAAAACAGGACTCCCCGCAACTGCAGCAGCCTCAGGCCTTCGCGGACGTTCTCAGGGGTCAATGTCGCCGTCATCGGCATGGCTCCGAATACCTTACCTTTGATCACGAGTTGATTGCCGTCGCGCTCGATGCGGCTGACCGTGAGGAGTTCCCGCCCGTCGGTACCGCAGAGTTTCATGCCGGTCCTTCCAGTGTTCCGAAATCGATGCCCAGGTCCTCACACATGACCTGCGCCGTCGCCCGTCCGGCGCCGAACACGCCGCCCCCGGGATACTGAAAAGGCCCCACCAGATACAGTCGATCCACGCCGGGCACGCGGTACTGGCCGAGGTCCGGTGTGGGGCGATGGGAGCCGCTCTGATAACTCGTGGTCGCGATGCCGTGCAGGTCTCCCCGCATAAAACTCGGGCTTGTGCGCTCCATATCGAGCGGGCTGTCGCAGTGGAACTCGAGCAGCACCTCATCGAGATTCGAGACGAAGATTCGGAATCGGTCGAGCATGCTGCTGGCGTAGGCTTCCTTGCCCTCGTCCCACGAAAGTCCGTCGGGGCGCACATAGGGAGCGTAGTCCCAGAGGTGTGCCACGCCCTTCCCGGGCGGCGTTCGGGCGGCGTCGAACATAGAGAGCGATCCCAGGCCGAGCAGGTGGTTCCGCATGAAGCCGCCATAGCGTAAATCGTCGAAGCATTCGCGCAGCTCGCGATACGTCGCGGGCATGAGCTCGATCATCACGGATTGCACCGGGTCCGGCGTCCTGAAGCGCAGCGGGGCATCCAACGCCGCGTGAAGCGTGACGCAAGCCGCCGCTGTGATCTCGGTGGCCTCCGCTGCCTTGCGCACCTCGGAATCGAGACCCGCAACCAGCGATGAGAGTTTATGGGGATGGATCGCGCCGATCAGTGCATCGCCTGCGAGATGGCGGCGTCCGTCCGCCGTGATGACGCCGGCGGCGCGGCCGTTGACGACGATGACTTCACGCACATCTTGCCCGGTCAGCACCGCGCCGCCATGATCTTCGATGCAGCGGATCAGGGCCTCTGTGAGCTTGCCGCTGCCGCCCACCGGCACGCCGAAGCCGTAGGCCTCGAGGAACCCCACAAACACAAAGACGCCGAGCCCGGTGGCCTTTTCATCGGGGGATACGAGATTCTCGCCGGCCACGCGGGCGAAATGCGCACGTACCCGGTCATGCTCGAAATAGCTCGCCAGCACCTCGTGGCTGCTCATCTGCATGGCACGCCAGAACTCCCGGCCTTCGCGACTCTGGTCCAGAAACGCGAATGAGGCGCCCTGCGGCATCGGCGGTGTATAGAAGGTCGACACCAGCATGGGCAGCCACGTCGCGGCCTGCTCCGATAGGCGCAGGAAGGCCTCGGCATCGCGCTTCGAGAACTTGGCGATCTCCGCCGCGGTCCGGTTGCGATCCCGATACAGCGTCAACGTGGAGCCGTCCTCGAAGATCGACATCATCGGCGACTCGGGAAACAGGTAGCGCAATCCGTAGCGACTCTTCAATCCGAGCTCGTCCCGCTCCAACAAGGGGTTGGCCTGGATGAAGATATGCGCCATCGAATGCTGATCGTGGCGAAAGCCGGGCAGCGTCAGCTCACGCGACACCACCCCACCCCCCGGCCACGCATTGCGCTCGAGCACCAGCACCCGCTTGCCGCCCTTCGCCAGATACCCCGCGGCCACCAGCCCATTGTGGCCGCTGCCGATGGCGATGATGTCGTAGTCGCCCGTCTCGGGTTGCTTAGCGCTATCCGATCGTCTGATCATAGGATCATCGTCCAGCGAGCAAGGGGAAGCACAGTGGGCCAAGCGAACACGCAGAGCGAAGCGGTGGTTCGAACATTCTTCGAGCTGTTGAATGCCGACAATCTCGAGGCCCTACGTACACTCCTCACCGAAGATGCGGCCTGGCTCCCGCAGGCGCGCGACATGCCGGGGGCCGGCGAATATCGTGGTCGCGATGTCATCGTGGATCAGTTCCTGAGGCCCATTCGCGCCCTGTTCGCGAGGGGCAGCCCGAGCAACCGCATTCTCTCGATGGCCTCGAATGGAGATCTGGTGTTGGTCGAGACACACGGCACGGGGCACTTGAGCGACGGCCGACCCTACGACAATCGCTACGCCTGGGCGTTCGAAGTACGCGCTGGAAAGGTTGCGGTGATCCGAGAGTATCTGGACAGCTACTACATCGTGCGCCTGTTCGGAGCAGCCTGAGGGCAGATTCCTGGTACCAATGTTCGCGTTGCATGGCGCTCAGTCGCCGTAGAGGCGGATCGGCAGTCTCGCCGGACCGTGACCGATGGTTGTCATCCAGGGCACAGGATCTCCCGCGATCTCGATGCGGGATACACGGCGCGCGAATTCCCCGAGCAACGCCTGCGCCTCGAGTTGGGCCAGCACCCGCCCGACACAAGCGTGCACGCCGTAGCCCCATCCCACCTGTTTGCGCAGATCGCGGCCAAGATCGTACGCGTCGGGATTGGGCCATGCGCGCGGATCGCGGTTCGCGGCCGCGAACATGAGTCCGACCCGCTGTCCCGCGGGAATGGCAAATCCGCCGACATCGACCTCGCGGGTGGTGATGCGGCCCGCCATCCGTGAGGGCGAATCCCAGCGCAAGCTTTCATCGAAGGCGAGGCGTACGAGGCTCGGTTCGGCGCGCACCTTTTGATATTCCTCGGGGAAGAGCGCAAAAGCCCGCATGGCATTGGCGAGGGTGAGAATGGTCGTATCCGCCCCGGCGGAGAGCACGGTTTGCAGCAGGAGCTTTGCTTCCGCCTGAGTAATGACCTCGTCGTCGGCGAGCGCATACAGCGCCCTGCCGATCCCGCCCGCGGCAAGGTTTTCGCGATTGCAGCACTGCTCCAGCCATTCGAGCACCGGTTCCAGATTGACCATGGCCTCGCGAAACAGCTCGTTCTCGGGCCCCATGGTCGCCCACACCATGTGACTGAAGGCATACATGTGCTCACGCCCTGCAACACGCAGGCCAATGGCGTCAGGAAGCGCCTTGTAGACGAAACGCTGGGTGATGTCGCGCACGGCATCGAGGATCTCGCCCGGGCGCGACAATAAACTGCCGAGCAAAACCGCCGCATCCCGTTCGAAGGAGGGCCGCAAATTCGCCATCACTTGGATGGACAGGACCCGTGCCATCGCGTGCCGCACGTGCGTGTGCCGCGGCGGATCGTCCGTCAGCAGGATCTCGGGTCGCAGCGACTTCGGATCATGCCAGGGTCGCGACTTCGAGGAAAACGTCTGCCAATCCGCAAGCCCCGCTGTCACGTCGGCGTGTCGTGTAACCATCACCGTGCCGTCGGCCAGGCGCACCACGGGCGCGAATTCGCGCACTTCGTCATCGACGGCGCGGGCGTTGCGCACCGAGTCACGGCTGAACAGATCGATCTCGTATTGCGGAATTGCGTGGCCCATCGTTTGACCCCCGGCGCCGCGCTAGTGTGGCGACTCAAGTTTCCAGGCATCGCCGTGACGCACGATGTAGCCGGCGCCGGGATCGGCAAAATGACTGCCGACGATGAGCACGGGCTTTTCCTGGAAGCGGCTGACGAATTCAACACGCGTCTCCGAGCCCGTCCTCTTGTCCATGTCGAAGGTCGCCGCATGCGCCGGCATCGCCAGCTGAATCGGATGGTGCATCAAATCACCGGTGATCACGGCCTGCTCGCCTTGCGAGCGGATGTACACGCTGACGTGATCCGGCGTGTGGCCGGGCGTGGGTAGGAGCCGCACTTCATCGCTGATTTGATGATCGTGGGCGATGTAGTCGACCAATCCCGCCGCCACGACCGGGTCGATGGAATCGCGCAGATGGTTGACGGCATGATAACCGCCGGTCTCGCGCAGCATCACCCAATGGTCGTATTCCTTGCGGCTGAAGAGGTACCGCGCCCTGGGAAAAGTCGGTACCCAACGGCCCTCGACGAGACGGGTGTTCCAGCCGACGTGATCAAAGTGCAGATGCGTACACAGAACGGTATCGACGTCGGCAGGCGTGATACCGATCGAGGCGAGATCCTCCAAGAACGTAGTCCGCATGCGCGTGAAGACAGGGAATTCGCGTTCCCGATCCGCCCCCACGCAGGTGTCGATCATGATCCGCCGCTTGCCGGCTTTGAGCACGAAGGCCTGAAAGTTGATGAACATCCGGCCTTGCGGTGTGGCGTGATCAGGCAGCAACCACGGCTGCGCGAGAACGATCGACGGTTTGGCTCCCTCCAGCACCATCCCGATGTCGTCTTCCCACTTCCACACCTCGACCAGACGCGTGATCTCGACCCGCCCAACCCGCCAAGTTTTCATGTGCTCTACTGCCATATCGGCTCCTCCACAGGGGCGGGCTGCGGCGGTGCGCGCTCAAGCTGGGCGGGCGCGAGCGGCGGCCGCTGCCGGATCAGGTCCGCAGCCTTCTCGGCAATCATCACGACCACGGCGTTGGTATTCCCGCCGACGATGCTCGGCATGACGGAGGCGTCGGCCACGCGCAGGCCTGAAAGGCCGAGCAGCCGCAGCTGCGGATCGACCACAGCCTCCGCGCCGCTCCCCATGCGGCAGGTGCCCACCTGATGATGCACGGTGTACGCCGTGCTACGGATGAAATCGGCAATGTCGCTTTCGCTTTGCACGCCTGCCCCAGGCGCCACCTCCGTGGCCCGGTAGCGTGCAAAATTCGGCATCGCCAGAATGCGGCGCGACAGCTTGATCGCGCGAATCAAGGGCTCGATGTCTGCCTCGACGCTGAGCAGCGCCGGGTCGATGCGCGGCGCCGCGTGCGGGTCGGGTCCGGACAGGGTGACGCGACCGCGGCTCTTGGGATACAGGCTTACCGGACTGATGGCAAATCCATGCCCGACCGGCAACGGGAAACTCGGTCTCGGCCGAGCTGCAGGCTGGAACACGAACTGGACATCCGGGCGAAGGAGTCCAGCCGCCGTCTTCAGAAACGCCACCGACTCGAACACATTGCTGGCGAGCGGTCCTCTGCGCAGCAGCAAATACTCGAGCAGATTCCAGCTGCCGCGCGGCAGCGCTCGAGCGGATATGCCGTAAGAGGTCGGATCGGGACTGCGCATCAGGACCGGACAGGCCAGATGATCGTGCAGATTGCGGCCCACAGCCGGCAGATCGTGCACCGGTCCGATTCCGGCCGCCTTCAATTCCGCGGCCGGGCCGATGCCCGAGAGCAGCAGCAGCTGGGGCGTCTGCAGCGCACCGGCGCTCAAGATCACCTCGCGCAGGGCTCGGACTTCGTGCTGCTCCCCGCCTCGCTCATAGACCACGCCCACCGCGCGACGGTTCTCAACGATGACTCGCAGCGCCAATGCCTCCTGGTAAAGAGTCACGTTGCCGCGGCGGAGCGCGGGTCGAAGAAACGCGCGCGCCGTCGACTCCCGCGTGCCTGCGCGAATCGACCCTTGGCGCAAGCCCACCCCCTCGGAGTCGGCACCGGTGAAGTCCGCTGAACGCGGGAACCCCAGGCTCTGTGTCGCCTCGATGAAGTCGGTGTTGAGGCGATTCGGACGCGAGGGCCAACGCACGTTCATGGGTCCGCCGCGTCCGTGATACATCGACGCGGGCAGATCCTGGTTGTTCTCCGAACGGATGAAATACGGCAAAACGCAGGCGTAGCTCCAGCCGCCGGCGCCTGCCGCTGCCCAGTCGTCGTAATCCAGCGGGTGCCCGCGCGAGTACACCATGCCGTTGATGGAGCCTGAGCCGCCGACCACCTTGCCGCGCGGCTGCGCAATCTGCCGTCCCTTCAAGTGCGCCTGCGGGGTGGTCTCGAAGCGCCAGTTCAGCCGCCGGGTCGCGATGGCCGCCGCCACCATGGCGGGTGTGCTGATGAGCGGATGGCGGTCGCTCCCACCGGCCTCGATCAGACAGATTTGCACGCCCAAGTCTTCTGCCAATCGTCCGGCAAGCACGCAACCGGCCGTGCCCGCCCCGACGATGACATAGTCGAACGAGCTTGCCATGGCACTCTACAGCGCCGCAGCGTGCACGAGGTCGGACAGACGCTCCCAGCGCCACAGATTATCGATCGTTTTCATCAAACCGGTCATCAGGCCGACGAAGCTGATATCGCGCTCCGGATCGACCCAGAATATCGTGGTCCCCGCGCCATGTGCGCCGAAGGTGCCCGGCGATGCCAGCGTTCCGAACATGGACGTGCCCATCTGCGGGCCGCGCACGGAGAACCCGAGACCGATGTTCGCCGGAGGTGCGATGCCGCCGGCCGTGCGAATGGCGTTTGCATAGAATTCGTTCGGCTTCTCGCCCGTCCAGATCGTTCGCGCGCGCTCGATGAGCGCGCGCGACACGATGCGGCGCTCATCCAATGAGCCGCCACCGCGCAGCATTTCGGCAAAGCGCATCATGTCGCTCGCGGTGGATACGCAACCCACCCAGGGCATTTCGGCGTTCTCCTCCTCGAACGCGCCGTTCGGTCCGAGATTGCTGTGACCCAAATGCTGGATCGGATAATTACCCCGAAATTCGGGGATCAGATGCCGCGGCTTCAGGTCCCGGCGCACGCCCATGGAGGTATCTTTCATGCCGAGCGGTTCGAACAGATCCTCGCGCAGAATATCTCGGTACGAGCGCTTCTTCGGATCGAGGCGGCGCGCGACCTCGCCGAGCAGCGCATGATTGAACAGCGGCGCATAGTCGACGCGCACGCCCGGGGCTTCGATCGGCAAGGCCACTTCACAGATGGCGGCAATGACTTCCGGAAGGCGATCGATATACATGCCGGGGCGTGCCTCGAACATGCTCGGCAGCCCCGCGCTATGGGTCAGCAGGTGAAACACGGCGATGCGGTCGCGCAGACCGCCAGCGAATTCCGGAATGATTTTGGCGACCGGCGTGGTGAGCGTCAGCCGGCCGCGTTCGATGGCCTGAAAGATCAGGATGTTGGTGAATGCTTTGGTGACCGAGAACAGACTGAAGACCGAATCCGGCGCCACCACGCGCTCCTCCGTGGCGCTGCTGTGACCGAACGTCTTGAAATAGGCACTCTGCCCGCCCCGCTTCACACCGATCACGCCGCCGAAGTACAGTCCCGCCGCGATGTCGCGCTCGACAGCGGCAGTCAATTCCCCGAGTTGCTCGGCATCGAACCCAGGATGCGCTGTCACGATGCTCTCACTCGCGGTTCGCTGGAGGTGCGGTGCAGCAAAGAGTACGTCGCCGTGCCGGATTCGTCTTGGCGCGCTGCGAACCACAATTGTCGCCGCGCGAAGTCCACCTCCCCGCGCTGCGTGAGTGCGGCGGGGTTACGCGGCCGCGTGCCGGGCTCCGGCGCGATAATCACGCGGCGCGATGCCGAACTTGCGGCGGAATGCGCGGCAAAAAGTACTCAGGTCGTTGAAGCCCGAATCAAAGGCAATCGCGGCGATGGCGGCGTCCCGGCGCGTCTGCGCCAAGAGCTGCGCCGCATGATCGAGCCGGCGCGACTGGATATAGGCCGTGGGCGTCGTGCCCATCTCGGCGAAAATGATCTGCACATAACGCGTGCTGACACGCAATTCTTCCGCAATTTGGCGCGCGCCGAGATCGGCTTCAAGAAAATGAGCGTCGATGTACGCAAACACTTCCCGCTGCCGACGCTCCCGCCCGGTGGCGAGCGGCCGCGAGGATCGCACGTCGGCGTAGGCCATCTCCACCAACGGCCAGATGACTTCGCACAGCGAATCCGCCCACCCGAGGTCATCCTCACTCTCGAGCTGAGTCCAGGCCGCGCGCAGAAAGCGCGATAACAGGGCACCCGCGCCCGTATCACCGCGCACCGGCACGCCCGCCATGTCGCGCAATCCGGGCACCCGGGCCTCTGCTTCGGCCGTGGGCAAACGCACCACGATCGCCTGGGTCGTTTCGGAAAATTCCAGAACCGAGGCGCACGATGGATCAAACAACATGAAATCACCGGCCTCGAGCGTGGCAATCCGGTCACCGAAATGCGTCGAGCTGCGGCCTCGATGCTGCACCTGGAGATTGAGGACGCTGGATGGGGCGCCTGTGGGCTGCGTTCGAATCGTCGCGGGATTCGACGTGGGCGCCATGATCACGCAATTGCGCAGGCAGACGCGTTTCAGCGTCGCATGGAAGCTGTCGCGATCGAGCGCATCGATCACCAGCGGCCCGATCGTTGAGGCAACATCGTTCCAGTAGGCCAGGCGACGGTCCGCCCGCGTGTACCCGGCGGTCGAGAACGTCTCGACTCGATGCATGCTCACCACCCCCTGACGCCGACAGGCAACCGCACTCCGGCCTGCGCTTAGCGTAAAACTCTATGCCCGCATACTCACCATTGCAAATGCGTAGGCTCAGCCGGCGCCATCGATTTCCGCCAGAGTTTCACGGGCAATGCGGAAGCTGTCCACGGCCGCCGGAACCCCCGCGTAGATGGCCACCTGCAGCAAAACCTCGCGAATCTGTTCACGGGTCACGCCATTCGTGATCGCTCCGCGGATATGCGCTTTGAGCTCGTGGGGACGATTCAAGATGCTGATCATGGCGAGATTGATCATGCTGCGCTCGCTGCGCTTAAGCCCTTCGCGACCCCACACGGCACCCCAGCAATATTCGGTGACCAGTTCCTGCAAGGGTTTGTTGAACTCGTCCATGCCGGCCATCGCCTTCTGGACATAGGCCTCGCCCAGCACTTCGGTGCGAATCTTCATGCCTTTATCAAACAGCTCGCTTGTCATATTGCGCTCTCCAAAATCAGGTTGGCGGACGCTCCGGATCCAGTCCCGCATCAAGCTCGACAGTCTTTGTCATCGCCGTGAAGTCCGAGTCCGCGCCCCAGGCACTCACCGTGCGCTCGAGCAGTTCGCAGACCGCGCTGCCGACACCCAGCGGCACCCCAAGCGAGCGAGCCGCGGCGAGACACAGTCGTACGTCCTTCAGGCACAGGCCGGCCGCGAAACCAAAATCAAATGTGCGCGGCAATACTGCGCGCGGCCACTTGTCCAGGGTCGCGCTGCTGCGACCGCTCGACACGTTCAGCACGTCGATCATGCGCGCAGGATCGAGGCCGGCCTTCACGCCGATGGTCATGCCTTCCGCGGTGATGGCGATCGCGCACGCGCCCAGCAGGTTATTGACGAGCTTCATGGTCTGACCTGCGCCGGCGGCGTCGCCCATGAAGAACGGTCGGCCGAAGATCTCGAGCAGCGGCCGGACCCGTTCCCAGGCGGGTTGCGGACCTGACACCATCAACGAGAGCGTGCCCTCCCGCGCCCCCTTGATGCCCCCGGAGACGGGTGCTTCGAGCGATGCGATGTTGCGCGCGGCGAGACCCGCGGCCAACTGGATCGCGGCTTCGGGACCCGAGGTCGACAGATCCACGCACAGTTCCAGTCGATGACCGGCAATCGCCCCGTGCGCGCCGAGCATCGTATCCACAACGACCTGCGGAT
>Ga0210398_10005530_pt1 | contig 11725 bp, 10 predicted proteins | sample IncBWC4OmetaG_FD_161047 | JGI IMG/M metagenome (GOLD analysis project Ga0210398, IMG submission 161047) | Forest soil microbial communities from Barre Woods Harvard Forest LTER site, Petersham, Massachusetts, United States - Inc-BW-C-4-O | ecosystem: Environmental > Terrestrial > Soil >... | reverse complement strand
GCTCCACCGCTCTCTTCCCAAGCGGCTGCAGCACAACAGAGAGTGACAATGCCACCAACTCCGTGGCGCAGGCCATCAAGTTCGCGCCGGATGAAAATACGCAGACAACTTCTGTCCTGGCGGCCTCTCTCGGCACCGGCGGCGAGATGACCCTGACCTTCAACTCCACGAATGGCATAACCGCATTTGCCGAGCTTGAACAGCCCAACAGCACCACGGTTCAGGACAACGGTGTCGCCTGGGCTTCGAACTCCGACACCCTGTACTTCACGCGCGGAGGCTCGGACGAAGAACTTGTCTTCTATGGAGTCAATCCCTCCACAGGCGGCTTTACCACCACCGCACAGACTGGCCCAAGTCTCGTCAGCAATCCAACGGCGCTCTCGTTCAACTCGAACCAGAGCTACCTGTATGTGACCAACGCGCCCTCTGCCAGCACGGGCAGTATCAGTGGCTTCTCGATCTCTCCGAACAGCGGCAGCCCCAGCAGCTTTACCGCGCTCTCGGGCGTACCCTACTCCACCTCCGGCACCGAACCCAATGCCATCGCGTTCGATAACTCCGATACGTACATGCTGGTGCTGAACGAGACCGGGCCGCCGGACCTCATCCAATACACCATTGACGGTGTGCTCGACCCGACCACGTCAACACTTGGCCGCCTCTACGTGAACAGCAGCGTGAACACTACGCTGATCTCTACCGGCGGCAGCGGCCCAGAAGTTACTATGGCGGTCAGCCACTAGGGCGTCCATGGCTCCGCGGCCCGCAAACGGGCTGGCTGAGCCTGTCCTGAGCGAAGCCGCTTGAGCGAAGCATGAAAGATGCGTCCAGTACCTGATATTCTTGCAATACGCGCTCCATCCACTGCGTATGCGCATCCAACGGTCTGTGAATATCAGTGAGGCTGCACCGGTGTTCCCGTCCTATCGCTCCGCCCTCCGACGCACTCTTCTTCTGCTCGCGCTTTTGCCTGCCCTCTGCGGCCTGACCGCCTGCTCCAGGTTCCGCCACAAGCCGGCCGCGAACTTCGTCTACGTCAATGTGAAGCAGGCCCACCTGAACGACCGCATCGCCGCGGTCAGCACACGCACGGCCACGGTGACCAACGGCCAGCGTCTGCAGGTGCTGCAGCGGGGCCGCAACTATCTGCAGGTCAAGACCGACCAGGGCGCGATCGGCTGGATCCGCGAGAAGGACACCGCCACCGCCGTCATAGCCGCTGCGTTCGACTCGCTTACGCAGGCGCACGCGGCTGACCCCGTCATCGCCACGGCCGTCGTGCTGGATGAGGTCTCCATGCACATCACCGCCGGCCGCGAGACCCAGAAGCTCTACCTGCTCGAAGAAGGCGACAAGCTCAAGCTGCTGGAGCGCGCCACCCTGCCCAAGGTCGCGCTTCCCGGCGCCGTGACTCCAAAGCCGCCCGCTGCCAGTGAGCCGGACGCGGCGTCTGCAGCAGCCCCACCCACACCCGATCTGCCGCCGGTGGTAATGGAAGACTGGTGGCTGGTGCGCGATGCGCAGGGGCACACCGGCTGGGTGCTCTCGCACATGATGGATGTGGACTCACCCGACGCCATCACCCAATATGCCGAGAACATGCGCGTGGTCTCCGCCGCCGTGCTCACCACCGTCTACGATCCCGGCGCCGACTCAGCCGACAAGAACGTCCCCGTCTACGTGGTCGCCTATGCGCCGTACAAGGCCGGTCTGCCGTATGACTTCGACCAGGTGCGCGTCTTCACCTGGAACAAGGCCAAGCATCGCTATGAGACCGCCTACCGCGAGAGCAATGTGGAAGGCTTCCTGCCGCTGGTGACCGGATCGGCCATGGCGACCGACATTGCCGGCACCAAGCTCGCTGCCTCGCTCGGCAACGGCCCGCTGCCGACCTTCACGTATAAGATCCTCGCCGGCGGCTCCAGCATCAACATTGACCCCGTCACCGGCATCCCGCAGCCGGGCCAGCTCATCGAGAAGGATTTTCGCCTGGAGGGAACCTACGTGCGCCGTGTTCTGCTCCCTGGGCAGACGAACACCATGCCGCAGGCGCATCCTGAACCCGATCCGGACAAGAAGAAGAGCGCAGCGAAGAAGCGGCGCTAGTTTCCGTAGAACTCCGCGATCGCATCCACCACGATCTCCTGCTCGTCTTCGCGCAGTTCCGCGTACATCGGCAGGGCGAGTACCTCATCCGCCGCGCGTTCGCTCTCGGGAAAGTCGCCACGCTTGTAGCCGAGCGATTTCAGCGCCTGCTGCAGATGCAGCGGCACGGGATAGTAGATCTCCGTGCCGATCTTTTTCTCGGTGAGGAATGCGCGCAGATCATCACGACGCGGCGCGCGAATCACATACTGGTGGTAGACATGCACACCGCGCGCGTCGGTCGACGGAAGTACTAAGCCCCCGTCTTTGCTGATAAGGCCCGCCGCGTCCTTGAAGAGAAGCTCGTAGTTCTCCGCCAGCTCTCGCCGCCGTTCATTCCATTCTTCGATGAACTGCAGCTTCACCAGCAGGATCGCCGCCTGGATCGTATCCAATCGAGAGTTCGCTCCGACCTCATCGTGATAGTAGCGCCGTCGCATGCCGTGGGTGCGCAGCATCTTCATGCGCTCGGCCAGAGCATCGTTGCACGTTGTCACCAGACCGGCGTCGCCCATCGCGTTCAGGTTCTTCGTCGGATAAAAACTGAAGGCCGCGGCATCGCCGAGCGAGCCCGCCGGCCGGCTCTGCCACGTCGCGCCGAAGGCCTGTGCCGCGTCCTCGATCAGCAGAACGCCGTAGCGGTCTTTCAGATCCTGAAACGCATTCCAGTCCGCGCACTGCCCGTAGAGATGCACCGGCAGGATCGCCTTGATCTTTTCGCGCTTCAGAAGCTCTTCGCACGCTGCAGGCGAAAGATTGAAGGTCACGGGGTCGATGTCCGCCAGTACGGGCGTTGCACCGGCCCGCAGGATGGAGCTGACTGTGGCGAAGAAGCTGAAGGGAGTGGTCAGCACGCGGTCCCCGGGTCCGATGCCGGCGGCGGCCATTGCCAGCCAGAGAGCGTCCGTACCCGAGCCGCAGCCCACGCCAAAGGTTGTGCCGCAGGCCGTGGCGGCAGCGGTCTCAAACGCCGCAACCTCTGGCCCTAGAACGTAGTACAGGCTGTCGCAGGCCTTCGTGACGGCCTCCAGCAGGCGTGGCCGCAGGGCCGCGTACTGCCGCGAAAAGTCCAGCATGGGAACGGGAGTTGATGAGTCTTTTGTCACGTCTTAATCGTACATCGAGTCAGGCGGTTTTATCGCCTGTTCCATGCTGCAGGGGCGGCCTCTTTGACGGTCGTGGGCGACTTGAAAATTGCCTTCGATGCTCGTATCTTGGTACTTCCTCTGCAACGCGGAGGTTCTTTCGTCCCTGCACGACTTTTACTTTCTAGATTCTTTGCACCAGCGCAAGCCAAAGCCAGACAGGAGATCGGCGACCAACATGGAAAACAAGACAGCACAGAATATTCAGGACACCTTCCTCAACACCGTTCGCAAGGACAAGAGCCCCATCACCATCTATCTCGTCAGCGGCGTCAAGCTCACCGGCAAGATCCGCTCCTTTGACAAGTACTCCGTTCTGCTCGAGAACAACAATCAGGAGCAGCTCATCTTCAAGCACGCCATCTCCACGGTGGTCAGCGGCCGTGCCGGCTCCAGCAGCGAGTCACACGTTCGCTCCCATGCCGCGGCGCCCGTCGGCGTCGCGGAGTAAGCCGGCCTCTGAGCCCCTTTTCGCAGCCACCCGGCGCCCGCAAGACGGCGAAACGCTCTGCCGAGCAGCAGACGCCCGATCGTCCACGCACCCATAGCAACAAAGGCAACTCCACCGACAATCGCGACCGCGCCATCCTCGTCGCCGTGGAGTTCACCAGCCACAGCCGCCAGAAGCTCACCACCTCCGCCATGCTCGCCCGCACCGCGGCGGCGCTGCGCTCCGGCGACGAAGACGGCCCCGCGTTCGACGACATCCCCGCCGTGCCCGCTGCCTCACTCGACTTCGAGGCCGGTGTTGAAGAGTTTCAGGAACTGGCACGCTCCGCCGGCGCGCGCATCATGGAGACGATGATCCAGCGCCGGGCCAAACCCGATCCCGCTACGCTCATCGGCATGGGCAAGATCGAAGAGATCAAGGCCGCCATCGCGACGCACAACGCCTGGGTCGTCATCTTCGACCAGGATCTTTCGCCTTCGCAGCTACGGCTGCTGGATGATCACCTCGACGCCCGCGTCATCGACCGGACACAATTAATTCTCGACATCTTCGCCTCGCACGCCCGCACCAAAGAAGGACAGCTGCAGGTTGAGCTGGCGCAGCTGGAGTACCAGATGCCGCGGCTCGTCAAACGCGGCAAGACCATGTCGCAACTCGGTGGCGGCATCGGCACCCGCGGTCCTGGTGAAACCAAGCTCGAGACCGACCGCCGCCGCATCAGCCAACGTATCGACCATCTCAACGCGCAGATCGACAAGGTGCGGCTTATCCGCCGCCAGCAGCGCCAGCGGCGCGAATCCGCGCCCGTGGCCACGGTTGCGCTCGTCGGCTATACGAATGCAGGCAAGTCGACGCTCTTCAACGCACTCACCAAGGCTGGCGTGCTCGAATCGTCACGCATGTTCGCCACGCTCGATCCCAAGCTGCACCAGCTGCGCCTGCCCTCGCGCAGAAAAATACTCCTGTCAGACACCGTAGGCTTCATCCGCAACCTGCCTCACACGCTCGTCACAAGTTTCCGGGCGACATTGGAAGAAGTGGAACGCGCCGAGCTTCTGCTGCACGTGCGCGACGCCTCCAGCCCGATGATGGATGCGCAGAAGTCCGAGGTGGAAAAGGTTCTCGCCGAGCTTGACGTCAGCAAGCGTCCCACCATCGAGGTCTTCAACAAGGTCGACCTGCTTAGCTCCACCCAGCGTGCCGCGCTGGTGCACCACGCCGCCAATGCAGACACTGCCTACGTCAGCGGCCTGACTGGCGAGAACGTCCATGCCTTGCTCGACCGCATCGATGCCGCGCTCACCAACGACCCCATCGAGCGCGCGTCTCTGCGCATCCCGCAGTCGGAGGGAGCAGTGCTGGCCGCCGTGAAGGCGAACGCGGTTGTGGTGGAGAGCCGCTTTGAAGGCAATCTGACGCACCTCACCGTGCGCGCGCCGGCATCGTTCCTGGGCCGCTATCGCCGCTTCCTCGAGAAATAAAAACTTCAGCACGGATGCCACGGAAAAGGCGGGATAAAAGCGGATAAGACTTTAAGGTCTAATCCGTTTTTGTTTTCAATCCGCACTGATCCGTTCAATCCGTGCTGAGTTGTTGCTTTTAGAAGGGTATTGAACCCAGACACATGACAGGCCGCCTGATGGGAGCGGAGATTCTGTCCCAAACACGCGGCCTGAAGCGACCCTGAACCGGGTCCAGGTAGTGCGGTTATTCTATGCCTGCATCCGGTGGATTCGAAATAATCTTCCGCGAATTATGCATTGCATCAAACCCGCGTCAATCCTGCGCGCCGTGGTTTGACACCCCCTTTTTCACTCTGTTAGAAATAGATGTAACGCAAACACAAGAAAAGGCTTTGTACCCTGTGGGCCCCGTCACCCTCCCCGGCCGGCCCCGGTTGAGTAAGTACAAGAAACACCACGACATAACACGACACAAATGGATGAGATTCTAAACCAGCTTGGAGCCCTCGTACTGGGTTCCGTCCCCACGATAATCTTCTTTATCGTTCTTGTGGTGGCTTATACAACGCTCGTCCACAGGCCGCTGCATCGCGTGCTGGCGGAGCGCCGCGCCCGCACCACCGGCGCCGTGGCCAACGCCAGCGCCGCTATCGCCGCCGCCGATGCCAACACCCGCAAGTATGAAGATGCGCTCCGCGCCGCACGTTCCCAGGTCTATGAGGCCCGAGAGCAGCGCATGAAGCGCTGGACCGCCGAGAGTGAAGCCGCCGTCACCGCCGCGAAGGAGGCCGCACAGGCCCGCGTGAAGGTCGCCCGCACCGAGATCGAGGCCTCTGCTGTCGCCGCCCGCGCCCAGGTGCAGACTGGCGCTGCCCAGCTGAGCGCGCAGATTCTGAAGGCGGTCCTGCCCGCCGGCATGGCTGGTGCCCGCTGATGCGAGTCTTTACTCCAAAAAGTCTTCGGAACGCACTCCTCATCGCAATCTTTGCGATTACGATCACTCCGCATGTTCACGCGCAGCAGACGCCGATCACGCAGCAGGATCCCGTCTCTGAAGAGCGCGACGCCAAACACGACCTGCACCAGGCGGTGAAGGAAGACACCGGCGAGTCCGAGCATGACGCCATGCGCCACTCCGATACGGTGAAGATGCTGGGCCGGATGCTGCATCTGCAGCCCGAGCAGGCCGCCAAGACATTCGAGTTCATCAACTTTGCGATTCTCGTCGCCGCGCTTGGCTGGGGGCTGGCGAAGTCGCTGCCCAAGGCCTTCCGCAACCGCACCAGCGGCATTGCCAGAAACCTGGTGGAGGCCCGCACCGCGACCGAGTCGGCCAACATCCGGCTGGCGCAGGTGGAAGAGCGGCTCTCGCGCCTCGACTCCGAGATCGCCGCCATTCGCTCGCAGTCGGAAGCTGACGCGAAGCACGACGAAGAGCGTATCAAGGCCGCCGCGGAGGAGGACAAGCAGAAGGTCATCGCCGCCGCCGAGCAGGAGATCGCCGCCGCCACCGCGCAGGCCCAGCGCGAGATCCGCCGCTTCGCCGCCGAGATGGTCATTGAGCAGGCCACGCAGCGGCTGCAGATCACGGCCGACCTCGACCGCCAGCTTATTGAAGAGTTTGCCGGCAAACTCGTGCCCGGAGGTGAGAACTAATGGCCGCCGCCGCGCAGTTCGCCACACGCTACGCGCAGGCACTCGCCGAGGTCGTCGACGCCGCCAAGATTCCTGCCGCCGACGTGCAGTCGCAGCTTGCCGGCTTCGGCGAGACGCTGGCCGAGAGCGCGCCGCTGCGCGAGGTGCTCGCCAACCCGTCGATACCGGTCGACCAGAAGATCAAGGTCATTGATGCCATCTGCGCGAAGACGAAGTACATCAAGCCGGTGCGCAACTTCATTGCCGTGCTCGTCGCGCACGACCGCATCAGCGCCTTCGCCGAGATCGCCGGAACCTATGCCACGCTGGCGGACGAAGAGCAGGGCATTCACCACGCAGAGATCACCACGGCGCGCGATCTCACTGAAGCCAGCCGCAACGCTCTTGAGTCCAAGGTTCGCTCCATCGCCGGCGGTAAGCTGACGGCCACCTACAAGCAGGACGCGACCCTGCTCGGTGGCGCCATCATCCGCATCGGCAGCACGGTGTACGACGGCAGCATCCGCGGTCAGCTGCAGCGCCTGAAGGAGACGTTGCAGGGCGCGTAGTCTTGAGCGCAACGAAGGATCTCAGTATTTGTTTTTGCTGGCAACAGCGCAAAGAGTTTTAAGGAACCGAAGGAAGAAGAAAATGGCAAAGATACAGGCAGACGAAATCACAGAGCTTCTCCGCCAGCAGATCGAGAACTACGAGCAGCGCATCCAGGTCGACGAAGTCGGCACGGTCATCTCGCTCGGCGACGGCATCGCGCGTGTCCACGGCCTCGACAAGGTCATGGCCGGCGAGCTCATCGAGTTCCCACACGGCATCGCCGGTCTCGCCATGAACCTGGACGAGTCCGAGGTGGGTGCTGTCATCCTCGGCGACTTCAGCGAGCTCAAGGAAGGTGACCAGGTCAAGCGCACCGGCAAGATCATGTCCGTGCCCGTAGGCAAGCAGCTCATTGGCCGCGTGTTGAACGCGCTCGGCCAGCCCATTGACGACAAGGGTCCGCTGAACGCCACGGAGTTTCTCCCCGTCGAACGCATCGCTCCCGGCGTCATCGCGCGCAAGAGCGTCACCGAGCCCATGGCCACCGGCATCAAGGCCATTGACGCGATGATCCCCATCGGCCGCGGCCAGCGCGAGCTGCTCATCGGCGACCGCCAGACCGGCAAGACCGCCGTGGCGCTCGACACGATCATCAACTCAGCGAAGAACAACCTGATCTGCATCTACTGCGCGATCGGCCAGAAGCGCAGCTCGGTGGCCCAGGTGGTGCAGACGCTCGAAGAGTATGGTGCCATGGCCTACACCATCGTCGTCGCCGCGACCGCATCCGAGCCGGCTCCGATGCAGTACCTTGCACCCTACGCGGCTACAGCGATGGGCGAGTACTTCCGCGACAACGGCATGCATGCTCTGGTGATCTATGACGATCTCTCCAAGCACGCGGCGTCGTATCGTGAAATTTCGCTCTTGCTCCGCCGTCCCCCGGGCCGCGAAGCCTACCCCGGCGACGTCTTCTATCTGCACTCGCGTCTGCTCGAGCGTTCGGCCAAGATGAGTGACGAGCATGGCGGCGGAAGCTTGACCGCACTGCCCATCATCGAGACGCAGGCCGGCGACGTCTCCGCCTACATTCCGACCAACGTCATCTCCATCACCGACGGCCAGATCTTCTTCGAGACCGATCTCTTCAACTCCGGCATCCGGCCAGCGGTGAACGTTGGACTCTCCGTCTCGCGCGTTGGCTTTGCCGCGGCGATCAAGGCGATGAAGCAGGTCGGCGCGACGCTGAAGCTCGATCTCGCCCAGTACCGCGAGCTTGCCGCCTTCTCGCAGTTCGGTTCAGATCTCGACAAGGTGACGCAGAACCAGCTCAACCGTGGCAGCCGCCTCGTCGAGCTGCTCAAGCAGCCGCAGTTCCAGCCGCTGCCGGCCGAGAAGCAGGTCGCCATCATCTTCGCCGGCGTCAACGGCCTGCTCGACGACGTGGAGGTCAAGGACCTCCGCGCCTTCGAAGACGGCTACTACCAGTTCCTCGACAGCTCGAAGGCCTCGATCCTGTCGGATATCGCGACCAAGAAGGCGCTTGACGACGATCTCAAGAAGCGCCTGACCGATGCGATCAACGAGTTCAAGGCGATCTTCCTCGCGGAGCGTGGAAAGAAGTAAATTTTCACCCTTGTCATTCTGAGCGAAGTGAAGAATCTCACTAAGCTCAGAGCAGCACGATAGCAATAGGAAAATATGGCAAACGTTTTAGATCTCCGACGGCGCATCCGCAGCGTGAAGAACACGCGCCAGATCACCAAGGCCATGAAGATGGTCTCGGCCGCCAAGCTGCGCCGCGCGCAGGAGCGCGCCATGCTCGCGCGGCCCTATGCGCAGATGCTCACGAACGTGCTGCAGTCGCTCGTGCGCCGGACGGATATGTTCAACGACAAGGGCGATATCATGCATCCGCTACTGGTCGAGCGCGAGGAGAAGAACATCCTGGTCGTGGTCGTCTCCGGCGACAAGGGCTTTGCCGGCGCCTTCAACTCGAACATCATCAAGGCCGCGCAGGCGCTCATCGACGAGCGCACCGCCCTGGGCCAGAATGTTGACGTCGAAGCCGCTGGCCGCAAGGCGCGCGATATCTACCGCCGCCGCTATCCGCTGGCCGTCTACGAGAAGACCACCGAGCACTATGACAACGACCTCTCCACCCACTATGAGAGCACCCGCAAGCGCGGCGCGCAGATCGAGGTTACCGGCGACCATCCCGGCATCCTGCTGAAGCTCGCGTATGACGATGTGGACGGCATGTCCCGCGACATCGTCGAGCGGTACGAACGCGCCGAGATCGATGCGGTCTACGTCGTCTTCAACGAGTTCAAGTCCGTCATCTCGCAGCGCATCGTCGTGGAGAAGATGCTGCCCATCCGCAAGCTCGGCGAGCATGAGATCACCGTCGCCGAGGAGATGACGCAGGAGCAGAAGGAACAGGCCGGCCACGCCGCCGAGACCTCCGGCATCTCCATCGACGAGCCGGAAGAGTCCGTCATCGCGCAGGAGGCCAAGAAGTTCGGCACCGCGGACGTGGACTACATCTTCGACCAGGATCCGGCACGTCTCTTCCGCCACCTGATGCCGCGCTACGTGACCACGCAGATCTTCCACGCGATGCTGGAATCCGTCGCCGCCGAGCACGCCGCGCGCATGACCGCGATGGACGCGGCCACCAACAACGCCGGCGACATGATCGACGCCCTTTCCCTGACGATGAACCGCGTTCGCCAGGCAGCTATCACCAAGGAAATTATTGAGATCGTTTCAGGAGCCGCGGCCCTGTAATTATTTTTTGTCATCCTGAGCGAAGCGAAGGATCTGCTTCTCGCAGGGCGACACGGTACCGAAGGAAAAGGAAAATGGCAGACAAACAGAACATCGGCAAAGTAGTTTCCATCAGCGGCCCGGCCGTCGACGTGCAGTTCGAAGAGTCGCACATGCCGCCCATCTACCAGGCGCTTCGCATCACCAGCGAAGGCTTCACCGTGCCCACGCCGCTCAACGTCGTCGTCGAGGTGCAGCAGCATCTCGGCGAAGGCCGCGTGCGCTGCGTCGCCATGACCGCCACCGAAGGCATGGTCCGCGGCATGAACGCGCTGGACACCGGCGCCGGTATCACTGTTCCCGTGGGACGCGAGACCCTGGGCCGCGTGCTCAACGTCCTCGGCGAACCCGTCGACGAGCTCGGTCCCGTCAACGCCAAGTTGCATATGCCCATTCACCGGCAGGCGCCCGCGTTCGACGAGCAGTCCACCTCCGAAGAGATGTTCGAGACCGGCATCAAGGTCATCGACCTCATCCAGCCGTTCCTGAAGGGCGGCAAGATCGGCCTCTTCGGCGGTGCCGGCGTGGGCAAGACGGTCGTCATCCAGGAGCTCATCAACAACGTCGCCACCAAGCACGGCGGCTTTTCGGTCTTCGCCGGCGTCGGCGAGCGCACCCGCGAGGGCAACGATCTCTGGCATGAGTTCCAGGAGTCCGGCGTCATCGACCTCAAGGACCTGCCGAAGTCGAAGGCCTCGCTGATCTACGGCCAGATGACCGAGCCCCCAGGCGCGCGTCTCCGCGTCGCCCTCACCGGCCTCACCATCGCCGAGCACTTCCGTGACCACGAAGGAGCAGACACGCTGCTCTTCATCGACAACATCTTCCGCTTCACCCAGGCCGGTTCCGAGGTCTCCACGCTGCTGGGCCGCATGCCCTCAGCGGTCGGTTACCAGCCGAACCTCGCCACCGAGATGGGCGAACTGCAGGAGCGCATCACCTCGACGAAGAAGGGCTCTGTGACCTCGGTCCAGGCTGTCTACGTGCCCGCCGACGATCTCACCGACCCGGCGCCGGCGACCACCTTCGCGCATCTCGATGCGACCACGGTGCTCTCGCGTCCGCTCTCGGAGCTCGGCATCTACCCGGCCGTTGATCCGCTTGCCTCCACCTCGCGCATCCTCACCCCGCGCGTCATCGGCCAGGAGCACTACGACGTGGCCCAGGGCGTGAAGCGCATTCTGCAGCGCTACAAGGACCTGCAGGACATCATCAACATCCTTGGCATCGACGAGCTCTCGGACGAAGACAAGATCACCGTTGCCCGCGCGAGAAAAGTCCAGCGCTTCCTCTCGCAGCCCTTCCACGTCGCCGAGATCTTCACCGGCATCCCCGGCGCCTACGTTAAGGTTGAGGACACGGTGCGCAGCTTCAAGGAGATCATCGAAGGCAAGCACGACAGCATCCCCGAGCAGGCGTTCTATCTGAAGGGCGGCATTGAAGACGTGCTCGCCGCCGCGGAGAAGATGAAGCAGACGGCGTAATTTTTGTCATTCCGTAGC
>Ga0210398_10005529_pt1 | contig 11725 bp, 9 predicted proteins | sample IncBWC4OmetaG_FD_161047 | JGI IMG/M metagenome (GOLD analysis project Ga0210398, IMG submission 161047) | Forest soil microbial communities from Barre Woods Harvard Forest LTER site, Petersham, Massachusetts, United States - Inc-BW-C-4-O | ecosystem: Environmental > Terrestrial > Soil >... | reverse complement strand
TCCACGCCCCAGAAATCCATCGAAGCCTCTTGAAGTTCCAGCCCCAGTTCCCATCCAGCTCGGCCCTCATGCCCTCGCCAAATCAGAACCGCTTCCGAAGCATTCTTGTTGGTGAGATTGACCAGCAGCAAGCGCTGCCCCACTGGAAAGCCCTGGGGAATCACAGCGAGGCACCCCTTCGTGCTGGTATCCACGGTGTAACCCTCCGCGTGCATCGCGCGGCCCGACTCTAGCCATTCCACGGCCACCGGCACGCGCGAATTCACGCGGCCCCCGGCCCTGGCATTCTGCAGTCGCGCTTCAAACCTGGATAAGTTCCCTACGCCCACGGTTGTCTCCTGCGTTTGCCGGTTCCGAAGCGTCCCGGCAGCTCAGCATCAGTTCCCAAAAATAAATGCACGTCCAATCGACTTGTCGCAGAACGTGCAAAAGCAGCGGTACCGGAAGACTACGGTTCACGCCCGGCGCGGTCAATGGGACTTCGGGCCTAGAACGGCCGCGAGGGTTACCATATGACTAAGATGCTCCGGCACCGCAGCTCAGTTCCTGTACTGTACATGCGCCGGCCCATTTGCTCCTTCTTAGAGGCCCGCTTAAACTCTTTTCATTCCTCTTCCGCCCATGACCCGCTACAGAACACTTCGCGCCGAACTCAGTCCCACGCTGCGGCTGGCGTTGCCGCTCGTTCTGGCCGAGTTGGGCTGGATGAGCATGGCCATCGTGGACACCATGATGGTTGGCCGGCTTCCCCAGAGCGCGGTAGCCATCGCGGCCGTCAGCCTAGGTGGAATTCTGGTCAACGTGCTCGGTTTCTTTGGTGGGGGGCTGCTGATTGGGCTGGACACCATGGTTTCTCAAGCGTTCGGTGCCGGTCAGCGAGAAGACTGTCATCGCTCGCTTCTAAATGGCATCTATCTTAGCTTGACTCTTACGCCCTTCTTGATGGCCCCAATTTGGTTCTTCGAACCCATGCTTCGCGCCATGCGAATCGCGCCGGACGTGATCGCTGTCGCAGTTCCCTATTCGAAAGCCCTGGCTTGGGGAATGCTGCCGCTCCTTCTCTATTTTGCTGTCCGGCGCTGCATGCAGGCCATGAACTTGGTGCGCCCCATCGCTTTCGCTTTAATCACCGCAAACCTTATCAACGCCGGCGGGAATTTGATCCTCATCTACGGCAAACTAGGGGTTCCCGCCATGGGCCCGGTGGGTTCGGGCTGGTCCACCTCCGGGGCACGCATCTACCTTTCGGCTGTTCTCGTAGGGTATCTCCTCTGGTATGACCGGCGTCACCGCACACGGCTGCTCCGCACACCAATCCAGCCCGATCTGCGGCGCATCCGGCGTCTCATCGCTCTTGGTTTTCCTGCCGCCATGCAGATCACTCTGGAGATTGGAGTGTTTGCCCTGGCAACGGCTCTGATCGGCCGCCTGGGCGCAGTTTCCCTCGCCAGTCATCAAATTGCACTAAACACCGTCTCCTTCACCTACATGGTTCCGCTCGGCGTGTCCTCCGCAGCGGCAGTGCGCGTCGGTCAGGCCATAGGTCGCCAGGATCCGCAAGCCGCCGCAGACGCCGGAGGAACGGCTATTTTTCTCGGTGCTGCGTTTATGACCTGCATGAGCGTTGTGCTGCTCGTTGTCCCACGCTGGATTGCCCGGGCCTACACGCCCGATGCGGCCATTATTCAGAGCACCATCGGGCTGCTCGCCGCTGGCGCCGCTTTTCAACTTTTTGACGGCATTCAAACGGTTGCCACCGGAGCCCTGCGTGGCGTCGGAGACACGCGCACCCCCATGCTGTGCCACTTCACGGCGTATTGGCTCATCGGTCTCCCGCTCGGAGCGTACCTCTGTTTCCACCTTCGCTGGGGAGCCGTTGGCCTTTGGGCCGGACTAAGCCTTGCCCTCATCCTCATCGGCATTGTCCTGCTGCTCGCCTGGCAGCGAAAGGTTCGAGACATGGTTCGTTCGCTCTCGAAAAACGCTTATCCGGTCAATAGCCCGGCCGGACAGTTTTGACGTATCCATACTCCCCTTACCCGCAACCTCACTCAACAAGATAGAAATACGGCTCTAGCCACGCGCGCGTCTACACTCGAAGTAACTCAAATCCCAAGGTGTTTCCGGCCCGACCCCAACACATCGCCGGCGAAAGGTTGACGACCATGCGTCGAGGCTTGTGGTGGAAGAGTTCGCTCTGTCGAATCCTGATCGTTCTCGCGCTTCTGGGCGGTACTTTGTCCGCGCAGGCACAAACGTCATCGGACCGTGCTGACGAAGAAGAAGACGCTAAGTCGACGCCGTCGCTTAGCGTGAATATCGTCTTTTCCGACGAGGGCTCGGTTCAAGTCAACTTCTTCGCTTTCGGACAACCCAGCACTTCTTCCGAGATCAAAACCGCGCTCGAATCATCCCTGGGCTGTACGCTTCAGGCAAGGGCGCCCTTTCGTCATACCATCACCCAGGTCTACAGCGGTTCCTGCGAGCCGACTTTCCTGCGCACTTCGACCACTCGCGAATTCCGGATCGCCACCGCACCCCTACGACAATTCGCCCTGGATCACCAGATCGAGACGCTCAGTCTCGACCTGCGTCTGCCCGACGTCGAAATCGCAGAAACGCAACCCCCTGTCCAGGGGCAGTCCTTGGCTTTCAGGAAAATGCCCGCAATCTTGGAACGTAACCTGGAATTGAGTCACTCCTATCTATGGCACACCGATTCCGCAATCCCTGAATTCGTAACCGTCCGCTTCGGTCTTTCTGCCCACTCTATAGCGCGCACCGAATGTATCCTGCTCGGCGTTCTCTTATTTCCGGCGCTACTCGTCTTCTGGATGGGCCGCAAGGCCCTCAGCAGCCAGGCGCAGGATAAAGCCGTGGTGTGGTTCACCTACATGCGTTACCTGCAGTGGACGCTCAACTTTTCGCTGCTCGGTTGGTGGATCGCTGCCGATTCGTTGCATCTCGTGCGGCTTTTGCAATTCCTGTCGGCAGGCACGCGGATCGCTCCCATCTGGGACTACGCAATAACACCGACCATTGTCGAATGGTTCCCTCCTGCGGTCATCTGGGTCTTGTCCTTCGCGTTGTCGCATCCCGTCCAAGAGAGACTTCGCGGGCTTACCTGGACACGCGGAGAACTGGCTATCCAGGGCATCTACTCGTTCTGTGCCTCGCTTTTGCCCCTGGCCTTGTTCTTCACGGGCCTCTCCACCATTGCGAAAAGTGGGCTTCAAACCGGAGTGCTCTGGATGCTGGCCGCCTTCGCCGTCGCTGTCATTGCGAGCCGTGCACGTCAAAAGTTCCTCGGCATGCAGCCTCAAGCCCTTACCACAGGTGATTTGCGCGATCACGCTTTCGCCATGGCCCGCAAGTTGGGCGTCAAGCTTCAGCAGGTCTACATCATCCCCTCGGGAAAAGGCCAAATGGCCAATGCGTTTGCGCGCAAAGGCAACGTAATCTCCTTCACTGATTTCCTGTTGCAACGAATGACGCGCCGCGAAGTGAACTACGTTCTCGGCCATGAGATGACGCACCTGAAACTCGGCCACCCCGGTAAGCTGGCTATGGCCGCCGTGGTCAGCTATTTCGTGGCCATCACCGGACTGGGCTTTCTCGATTTTTTCTTTCACCTCTCGGTGGTTCCGCGCTATGCGCTGATCGTCGGCTTCTTGACGCTTGCTCGCTTTTTCTGGTCTCGCCGCTTCGAGTATGCCGCCGATGCCGGCGCCGTCGAAGTCACTGGCGATCCGGAAGCGGCCATCTCCGCGCTCTTCAAGCTCTCCCAGCTAAACACATTGCCGATTCACTGGAGCAACTGGAGCGAAAAATGGCTCACCCACCCATCTTCTCTCCGCCGTGCGCACGCCATCGCCAGGAAAGCGGGCATCCCCATGGAGCGTGTTCCGAACATCGCGCGAACGGCTGCTGCTGCCGATGATCATTACGTTCTCCCGGAAACAGTTACGCCCGGTGTGAAAGTCCACTCCAGTCACACCAAGCAGGGCGGCACTCTGCGTGTCGCGTATACCATGCTTTCCGTGCTGATATTCATCCCGGCGGGGTTTGCTCTACTGGCTAATCGCTTCTTCCAGCACTTTCCGCTTCGAAGCGTTCTATTTTTCGCAGGATTTGCTGCCACTTTCGCCATGTACTATGCATGCGCCAACTTCTTGCCCCCGATGAGACTCCCCAACTTGGTTGCTGCGCTGAAATCCAAGCTGGCCAAAGAAGGAGTCCTGGCCGACGCTTGGGACGGCGTTTTCGTAGGCCTCTCGCCTGCCGCTGCGCCACGCAACTACGAGCAGAACACCAACTGGGATCTTGGCTGCTTCTTTCTCCGCTCCGATCGCCTCTGTTATTGGGGAGAGGAAACGAAATTCTCGTTGCGACCCGACCAGATCACCGCCATCACGCTGGCGCCTGGCATGCCCGGCTTGCTTCCGCCCTGGCGGATTTATTTCGCATGGAAAGACGACGAGCTCGGCACCAGCGGTGTCTTCAACATTGGTTGTGTCAACGGCGCTTCAACGCTTACCCTTCGCCAACAATCCTCCAAGCTGGCCGAGCGCCTCAAAATGTGGTGGAAGTCTAGACCTGCGGAGCGCCCGCTGCCCGGCCCGCTCGCAACCTTGCGCTCTCCCCAGATTGGTGCAGTCACGGGAGCTGTTCCGCGATTCAGCCCCGGAAAAGTGTTTTCGGAGCTTTTCTTCACCGCTTTCTTCGCGATTCTGGGAGCAATCCTGTGCGGTCTGCCATTTCAACTAGTGGCATTTCTCTTTTCGCGACTGGACGTGTCTCTCGGAAAAATTACCGCCATTCACTCGCCAGGCACAGGGTGGTATGTCGTGGCTGTGGCCTTGGGCGTGCGCTTCTTCGCCCTGATCCCGGCCCTGCGTTACAAAGACCGGGCCGTCGTTACCATGACCGGCTCGGGGCCGCAAGCTGGGCAGGTCCAAACAACGCCGAGCGCTTTAGGGCAGCAAGCCAACGTCGAAAACGATAAGGTACTAGCGCACTGACCGAGACCGCACCGGCAAATTCAGCAGTCGCCTGCAGATCGCATCAAAGTAAGGAGGTCGCGCAGGGTTGCGTTCGGGCGAACTACATTTTGTAGCGGCCCAGGTCATCGTCAGAAAGACCCTCAAGCCAGTTGCGCAATTGCTCGCTGGTGCTGCGTTCCGTAATCGCGTTGGAAATCTTTGAATTCTTAAGCACTTCTTCATCCACAAAAATGGGGCAATCCACACGCAGCGCCAGAGCCAGCGCATCGCTCGGCCGCGAATCAATCGTCATCATCTGCCCGTCGCGCTCCACCCAAATCAGCGCATAGAACGTATCATCCTTCAGGTCGTTCACCACAATCTTATGAACCTGGACATCCAGCCCGAGCAGAACGTTTTTCAGAAGATCGTGGGTCATAGGCCGCGGCGTCTGCACCTTCTCGATCTCCAGGGCGATCGCGTTGGCCTCATACACGCCAACCCAAATCGGCAAGATGGCCTGACCCTGCACATCTTTCAACACCACAATGGGCATGTTTGTCACGGGATCCATCATCAGGCCGCGGATTTTCATCTCCACTTCCATATGACCTCCCGGAGAGCACAGGCTTCAGCCGGTGCCGTCAAAAAAGGCGCGGTTCGCCTGGTCAGAGCGCCTGCTCCCCCAACAAACTGTTCGGCGTCGCCCCCGTCACCTGAACCTGCACGTACTTTCCCAGAAGCGCATGCTCTTGGGAAGAGAAATTTATAACTCGATGGCACGAAGTATGCCCCGACCACTGGTTTTCGCGCCGCGATTTCCCGCTGACGAGCAGCTCGAAGTTCTCCCCAACCATCGTCAAGTGCCTTGCCGTCTGAATCTCCCGTTGTTTTTCCTGCAGCAAAGCCAACCTCCGGCTCTTCTCTTCTTCACTGATCAAGTCGCTCATCGCTAGCGACGGCGTATGCGGCCTCGGCGAGTATTTGAACGAAAACATATTGTCGTACTTAACCGCATCGAGCAGGCTCAGGGTCTCGGCAAGATCTCCCTGCGTCTCCCCGGGAAACCCCACGATAATGTCCGTCGTGATGCTGATAGCGCGTTTCGCCCCACGGATCATCCGAATCTTCTCCAAATACTCTGCGCGACTGTAGGTCCTCTGCATGGCGCGCAAAACTCTCGTAGACCCGGATTGCACCGGCAAGTGCACGTGATTGCAAAGTTTCGGCTGCGAATCGATAGCATCCACAATGTCTTGAGTGAAGTCGCTCGGATGAGAAGTCGTAAACCGTACCCGCCGAATCCCCACTGCGTCCGCCACGGCCAACAGCAACTCAGAAAACCGCATTTTTCTCGGCGTCGGGTCCTTGTAGGAATTTACGGTCTGCCCTAGCAGCTGCACTTCGGAGTACCCCAAGTCCGCAAGCTGCCGCACCTCGCGCAAAATCGAATCGCTGGCTCGACTCCGTTCCGGTCCGCGGGTGTAAGGCACGACGCAGTACGAACAAGCTTTGTCGCAACCTTCAATAATCGTCAAATAGGCACGCCAGGGATTGTCGCGCCGGGTGATCTCTGTCTCGAATGTCTCGTCCGTGTCGGTGTCCAGTCCCGTCACGCGCTGATTCCCCGCCTCGACTTGCGCCAGCAACTCCGGCAATTTGCTGTAACTCGCGGACCCGCACACCAAACTCACCCACGGCGCTCGTCTAAAAATCTCTTCGCCCTCTTGTTGCGCCACGCAACCCAGCACGCCGATAATCCGCCCCGCATTCTCTGTTAAGCCGAACTCCCCAAGCCGCGAGAAAACTTTCTGCGCCGCTTTCTCCCGAATGCTGCACGTGTTGTAGAGAATCAGTGATGCCGATTCAGGTGACTCCACTTGCGTGTATCCCCTGGAGAGCAGAACACCCGCTACCTTCTCCGAGTCGTGATCGTTCATCTGGCATCCAAAGGTCTCCAGAAAAAACGTGCCTCGCAACGCGCCCCGAATGGCATCTCTGGCGCCTGCGTGCGCGGCGCTGCCCTCATTCCTCGAGGCGTTCCTATGCACTGTGTGGATGGCACTGCCGATGGAAAACTCAGATCCGCCCGTTAGTCTCTCTAGCCCAATGTCGAACGTTTTGCCCATGCCTGTTTTGCAGTTTAACACACCTATCGGCCTACGAACCTGAGCTCCGCCACCCTCTTTTCGAGGCAATCCAGCCCGTATGCCGCGTTCCATGCTGTATCCAAAGAGGCAGCACCATCTTTATCTTCCGCATCTCATTTGTTTGACCACCCTGTGGGCGTGTGCTACGTTTCTGAAGTCGGGAAAATTTAGTTCTAACTGAGGGGTTGCATCATTCTTCTGTTCTCAACGATTTTTATCGCCGATCTCGGTAACATTCTTGCACAAACGGGCTGGGTTGCCCGTGGCATCTTGGCTCTGCTCGGGATTTTCTCCATCGTCTCCTGGGCGATGATCTTCCAGAAGCTCGGCCTCTTTGGCCGTGTCCGCCGTCAAAGCGACCAATTCCTCCGCATCTTTCGCGCCACCAAGGGCGTAGCCAATCCGCAGGCACTTGCCTCTGCAGGCTCGCCCTTCGCATCCGTCTATGCCGCAGGCTATCGCGAGCTCTTGAGCCAGGTCGGCACCGGCAATCCGCAACCCACTGGAAAATTGAAGAGCCTCCAGGCCGTCACGGTAAGCATGCAACTCGCTTCCGCCGAAGAAGTCCGCCGCGTCGAAAAGGGCATGTCCTGGCTAGCTACAACTGGTTCGGTAACTCCGTTCATCGGCCTCTTCGGCACCGTCTGGGGCATCATTGACGCCTTTTCAGGCCTTGGGAATGCCGGCGCTGCCAGCCTCCGCGCCGTGGCCCCAGGCATTGCCGAGGCGCTTATCACCACCGCCGCCGGTCTATTCGTAGCCATCCCGGCGGTGATCTTTTACAACCACTTTTTGCAGAACATCCGCGATCTGGCGCAACGCCTCGACACTTTTGCGCTGGAAGTCGGAGCACAAATCGAAAAAACCTTTACGTAGGCTTTTGCGGACGCTAGCCGTCGGCCGCCACGGAAAACTATGGCGCAACTCTCCAAACAAACGCAGAGCTCGCTTTCCGAGATCAACATGGTCCCGTTCATCGACGTTGTTCTCGTCCTGCTCATCATTTTCATGATCACCGCCCCCATCCTGCAGTCCGGCATCGAAGTCGACGTCCCCAAAACGACCACCGTAAAGGAGATCAACGAGCAGCGCCTGGTCATCACCATCGACAAGGCCCAGACCGTCTATCTCGGCGACGCGCCCGTTAATATTCACCAGCTCGGCTCGTTGGTGCGCGCGCAGCTCAAAAAGCCTCAAGACTCCGTTTTTCTTCGCGCCGACGAAACCATTCCCTTCGGCACTTTTGCGAAGGTCATCGATGCTTTGCGCCAATCCGGCGTCAGTAACATCAGTATTGTCACGGAGCCCCTAACGGAACGCGCCCGCACGCGCTAGTCCGATATGTGCTGAAGATGATCACCGCCGTCGCCAATTCGGAAGAACTCGACCTCCGAAAGTTCCTCGTCTATTCCGTAGTTCTTCACGTGTTCCTCGTCCTCTGGATCGCGGTTTCCATCTATCTCCAGATGAGAGGTCCCGAGTGGAGCGGGATTGGCGGCACGGAAGGTAGCGTCAACGTAAAACTTGTCGGGCCGGCGGCCGGAATCCCTATGCCCCCGAAGCCCATCGTCACCGAGAGCAAGGCCGTCGATCCGACGCAAGGTCTATGGAAAGAAGACCCCAAACCCAAGCCTCCAGAGCCCAAGACGCCGGCCGAAAAAATCCCCACTTTCAAGAACGAAAAACCCAAGCCGATTTCGCATCCGTCCAAGGTTGACGAACCTAAAGTTCCGCCTCCTCCCAACGCTGTTGACTACGGAAAGGGCGGCTCGCCGAATCTTCCGAGCAGCTACGCAACCACACCCGGCGGCGGTTCCGGCCCCGTCACCATACCAGGCCAGGGCGGAGGCGATTTCGCTTCGCGCTACGCCTGGTACATAGAAGCCGTGCGCCGCAGCGTCGCACAGAATTGGCTGCAGTCCACGATTGACCCCAACGTTCGCGCCGCGCGTCAGGCTCATGCGGTGATGACGTTTCGGATCAATCGTGACGGGAGTGTCCGGAACATTCAGATGTCGCAATCTAGCGGCAATCTTTCGATGGATAATTCGGCACGCCGGGCCCTGGACGGTATCCACTTCGGTCCATTGCCCAATGACTACAGCGGCAGCGGCGTGGATGTCATATTCGATTTTGACCTGTCCTTAACACACTAAAGCCGCCCCGTCCTTGGCGTTCTGCGCGGCATGGAAAACCGGAGGTAAGCGTGCTAGCGAAGTTCAAACACTTTAGTTGGCTAGTCGTCGTAGCCGTTCTATGCTGTGCAGCAAGTCCCCTGAGTGCACAACAGGGACAGGAGCCCTGGTTCCGGACAGGCACCGGCCTCGGCGTCGATAAAATTCGCCTTGCCGTAGCCGACTTCGGCCCGCGCGCCGACAACGCAAAAACCCACTCTCAGCAGTTCACCCAAATCGTGCGCGATGACCTGGCCTTCAGCGGCATCCTCGATTTCGTCAGCCCGAGCTTTTATCCCGCTCAATCGCCCACGCAACCTTCCGAACTCCAAAACGCCGCCTGGACCGATCCCCAAGTCAATGCCCACTACGTCGCCTTTGGCAATCTCTCAGAAACCACGTCCGAAGTCGCAATCCAAGCCTGGCTCTACGACGTCACAAGCCCTTCCTCCCAGTCCGTAGTCGGCAAAGTCTATCGCGGCGCCCCCACCGACGCGCAAGTCCGCAAGTTTGCCCACCAGTTTGCCGATGAAATTATCAGCAAACTCTCCGGCGGTCTCCCGGGCGTCGCCTCCACGCAAATCGCCTTTGTCAGTTCCCGCACCGGCTCCAAAGAAGTCTGGATCATGGATTACGACGGCGCCAACCAGCACCCGCTAACATCTCTCCGCACCATCTCGCTGATGCCTCGCTGGTCTCCGGACGCCTCGCGCATCGCCTTCACCTGCTATCAACCCGTAAGCGGCGTCGTAAGTGCCCAAATCTGCATGTACTCCATGGACGCTGGCAAAGTCCTCTCCTTCCCGCGCTTCCGCGGCACAAACAGCGCTGCCGCCTGGTCCCCGGACGGCACGCAGCTCATTTTCTCCTCCTCCATGGCGGGCAATCCGGAACTCTACGTCACCGACATAAACGGCAGCAAACCCAAGCGCCTCACGTTCTCTACGGGCGGTAGCACCTCTCCCACCTGGAATCCCAAAACAGGCCAGTCCGTCGTCTTCGTCAGCGACCGCGGCGGCATCCCCAAGCTCTACATGATGGACGCCGACGGCACCAACGTCATCAACCTCGATCTCCCCGACAAGGGCTATCTCATCGATCCCGCATGGTCTCCCAACGGTCAATTGCTGGCCTTTAGCTGGCGCCGTCCCAGCGGCAACTATGACCTCTACGTCATGGAACCTACTTCGCAGCAAATTGTCGAGCTCACTCGCGATGAAGGCCGCAACGAGCGCCCCAGCTGGGCCCCCGACGGTCGCCACCTTGTCTTCGAATCCACCCGCGCCGGGCAGCGCCAAATATGGACCATGCTGGCCGACGGCTCCCAGGCTCACCAGCTCACCACCGACGGTCACAACGAGTCGCCCAACTGGTCGCCAAAATAACCAAACAGCCGCTGTACTTACTGTTAGGAAGAAACTTGGCCGAAACTTTCCGTCCGTCCGGCGCATCACACGCTTTGGTTGCCAGATTCTCCCTGAACGATGGTTTTTGCTGTTGCTTCTTGCGATTTGCTGTCGCATTTGTCTGTGTACGATGTATAATATATCGTGCTACGATGTATTTCCCTAACCCAGCCCGCTAGTGATAGGATGATGGCTCTGGTGGGACGAACAAGGGATTCTTACGCTGAGGAGGATTCGAATGATTCGGGTTTCTAGCTCTCTGTACCGCGGGGCCATTCTCACTGCCATGCTCGCTCTTGCTTTTGCCGCGGGTTGCAAAAAAAAGCCGCCGGCAGCACCGCCACCGCCGCCACCGCCACCACCTGCGGCAGCTCGCCCGGCCGTATCGCTGCAGGCCAACCCCACCTCCATCAACAGGGGCGATTCCACGACCCTGAGCTGGACTTCGACCGACGCTACGCAGCTCACCATTTCGCCTGATGTTGGCGCGGTCACGGCTCAAGGCTCGACCAAAGTCACTCCGTCGGATTCCACGACCTACACGATTACCGCCAGCGGTCCCGGCGGCTCGGCTGACTCCAGTGCCCGCGTCACCGTCTCTGCGCCTCCGCCTCCACCGCAACAGGAACCAACCGGCCCGTCGATCGACGAGCTCTTCCTAAAGGAAGTTCGTGACGCATTCTTCGACTTCAACAAGGCTGATATCCGAGCAGATGCGCGCGAAGCTCTCGGTAAGACTGCCGAGTTCCTGCGCAATCACCCGGAAGTCAAAGCAACCATCGAAGGCCACTGCGACGAACGGGGCTCCACCGAGTACAACCTGGTCCTCGGAGATCGCCGCGCCGCTGCTGTGAAGAACTACCTTGTTCAGCTAGGCATCTCCGCCGACCGTCTGACCACGACGAGCCTGGGCAAGGAGAGGCCCTTCTGCACGGAGAGCAACGAGGAGTGCTGGCAGAGAAACCGCGTCGGCCATTTCGTCAAGGCCAACTAATCCGAGGGCAACCTCGTAA
>Ga0210398_10005528_pt1 | contig 11727 bp, 8 predicted proteins | sample IncBWC4OmetaG_FD_161047 | JGI IMG/M metagenome (GOLD analysis project Ga0210398, IMG submission 161047) | Forest soil microbial communities from Barre Woods Harvard Forest LTER site, Petersham, Massachusetts, United States - Inc-BW-C-4-O | ecosystem: Environmental > Terrestrial > Soil >... | reverse complement strand
TCTGCTCGCCGGTCGAGGCGGCGCTGGCGGCGATGTTCTTGGCGCTATAGACGACCGCCAGGTCGGTCACATGCGGACCGTCGAGGGTGCGGCCGGCGGCGGCGTCGCGGGTGCGATTCTCGCGCAGCACCGTGCGGTAGCGTTCCTCGATCTCGAGCGCCGGATGGGCCGGCACGAGTTTTTCCATCCAGCCGTCAAGCGATAGTTCCGCCGGCGGGAAATCGGAGCCCCGCCGACTTTCGAGCACGTGTTCCAGCCGGCTCACCGTTTCGGCCCGCACGGCCGCCACGGCGACAGCGAGCTCGACGGTCTCATGCTCGACGGCATCGAGCCAATGCGGATCGGGCCGCGGCTCCGCCAGCAACCGGTTGCGCGAGCGGAGCGCGCGTTCGAGCGCATTGACGCGGCTTGCGTGCTCGGCATCGACGGCCAGCGCCACGCGGTCGAGAAAGCGCCGGCGCTCCGACGGCGCGCCGACGAATAACGAATCCATCGCCGGCACCAGCCAGACGACGCGGATATGGTCGGCAAAGGCCGAGGCCGAAGAGGCCGGCTCGCGATCGATCCGGTATTTGCGCGCCGCCGCGCTGTCATCGAGTGACACGCCCTCGACTCCGGTGCCAAGGGTGGCGAGCCCAAGCGCGCCCTCGACCTCCGCGGCAACGGCCCAAGAGGCATCGCCGGAACCATCGCCGCCATCGCCCTCTTGGAACGCAACTTCTTCGAGCGTGGCGCGGCGGAGACCCCGGCCTGGGGCCAAAAACGAGATCGCCTCGATCAGGTTGGTCTTGCCGGCGCCGTTCGGCCCAACCAGCACGATCGGCCGCTCGTCGGCTTGCAGCGACGCCGCGCGATAGTTGCGGAAATTGCTCAGCGTCAGGCGGCGGATGCGGGCCATGGCCCTAGCATTTAATCGTCATGGCCGGGCATAGCCATTCGAAGAACGGCGTCGCTTCACTCGCCTATGTCCCGGCCATCTCGATAAACCGCGCGCCTCGCCTGCATAAGCGAGATGCCCGGCACGAAGGCCGGGCATGACGCCGAGTCGGTAGCGCGAACCTCAGCTACACCCGCATCGGCATCAGCACGTACAGCGCGCCGTGCGGTTCCTTGTCCTGGATCAGTGTCGGCGAGCCCGGATCGGAGAGCTTGAGCACCGCGGCTTCGCTTTCGATCTGGGTGGCGATATCGAGGAGGTAGCGCGAATTGAAGCCGATATCGATCGGGTCGGCGGCGTATTCGACTTCCAGCTCCTCGGTAGCGCTGCCAGAATCGGGATTGGTCACCGATAACAGCAAGCGCCCGCCGCTGAGCGACAATTTGACGGCGCGGCCACGCTCGCTCGACACCGTCGATACGCGGTCGACCGCCGCCTCGAATTCCTTCTTGTCGACCACCAATTCCTTGTCGTTGGCGACCGGGATGACGCGCGCATAGTCTGGAAAAGTGCCGTCGATCAGCTTCGACGTCAGGATCACCTCCCCGACGGTGAAACGAATTTTGCCTGACGAGAGCTCGACGGCGACTTCGGCGTCGCCGTCTTCGAGAAGTCGCTGGACTTCACCGACGGTCTTGCGCGGCACGATGATGCCCGGCATCCCGGCGGCGCCCTTCGGCAGCTCGAGCTCCATCTGTGCCAGGCGATGGCCGTCGGTAGCGACGGCGCGCAAGGTCTGCGCCTGGCCGGTGCCGGCGAGGTGCAGATAGATGCCGTTGAGATAGTAGCGGGTCTCTTCGGTCGAGATCGCGAACTGGGTCTTGTCGATGAGCCGCTTGAGATCGGAAGCCTTGAGGGTGAATTTGTGTGTCATCTCCCCGGGAGCAAGATCGGGAAAATCGCTCTCCGGCAGCGTCTGCAGCGTGAACCGCGAACGGCCGGCGCGGATCGACAGCGCTGCCCGATCGCCGGACGATTCCAGCACGATCTGCGCGCCCTCGGGCAATTTGCGCACGATGTCGTAGAACATGTGGGCGGGGACCGTGGTCGAACCGCCGGGCGCAGCTTCGGCGGCGATGGTGTCGGTCACTTCGAGATCGAGGTCGGTCGCCTTCATGCTGAGCTTCGAGCGGTCGGCGCGAATGAGCACATTGGCCAGAATCGGGATGGTGTTGCGCCGTTCGACCGCGCGATGGACATGGCCGAGCGACTTCAACAGTTCGGAACGCTCTATGGTGACCTTCATCGCAACATCCATTCGCCTTGGAGCGTGATCCCGAAAAGTGCAAGCCGGTTTTCGGAAAGGCTCATGCTCCACCAAACATCTAGGGGGTAGCAAAAGTGGCGTGCCGCGGCGCTTTCGGCAAGGGCGGAGCGTGGCCCCGCGAGCGTTTCCCGGGCTTTTCACACAGCTATAAGGCTAATTCGCTAAAGCGCGGGCAGGGGCGGTGACGGGACGCGCGGCGCAATCGCCACCAGCATCACGCGGCCCGCGTGGGCGAGACCCACGCGGCGGGTGGTGCGGGCGAGCGGTGCCTCAGTCTTGCAGCTGACGCTTGAGCGCCTCGATCTCCTCGGCGAGCGCGCTGTCGGTACCCGCCAGCGTCTCGATCTTGCGCACCGCGTGCAACACCGTGGTGTGATCGCGGCCCCCGAAGCGGCGGCCGATTTCCGGCAAGGAGCGCAGCGTCAGGATTTTCGCCAGATACATGGCGACCTGCCGCGGCCGGACCACGTTGGCAGTGCGTCGCGAGGACAACAGGTCGGCGCGGCTGACATTGTATTGGCGCGCCACCACCCGCTGGATGTCCTCAATCCGCACCCGCTTCGGTTCGGCCGGCCGGATCAGGTCGCGCATTTCGCGCTCGGCCATTTCCAGCGTCACCGGCTGGCCGGTAAGCTTGTTGTGGGCCAGGAGGCGATTGACGGCGCCTTCGAGGTCGCGGCCGTTATGGGTGACCGACTTGGCGATGAAGGCCAGGACCGGCGTCGGCACCTCAAAGCCCGGATGATGTGCGTTGGCGGCGGCGATCCGGCTCTTGAGGATTTCGAGCCGCAATTCTTCACCGAGCGAACCGATCTCCACCACGAGGCCGCCGGCAAGGCGCGAGCGGACCCGATCGTCAAGGCTCTCAAGATCCGCCGGCGGCCGGTCGCTGGCGATCACCACCTGGCGGCCGGCATCGATCAGCGCGTTCAGCGTGTGACAGAACTCGGCTTGGGTCGAGCGCCCCTGAAGGAACTGCAGGTCGTCGATGATCAGGACGTCGATGGCGCGGACCGCTTCCTTGAAGGCCAAGGTGGTCTGCGTGCGCAGCGCCGACACGAAACCATACATGAAGCGTTCCGCCGTCAGGTACAGCACTTTGCGATCATTGCCGTTGCCGGCCCACGTGATCGCCTGCAGCAGATGTGTCTTGCCGAGGCCGACGCCGGCATGAATGTAGAGCGGATTGAACATCAGCTGATCGCCGCGCCGGCTGGTCGCGACCTGTCGGGCCGCCGCGTGCGCCAGCGTGTTCGAACGCCCGACGATGAAGGTGTCGAATGCCAGCCGCGGATCGAGCGGCGAGCCGCCGAGCGCCTCGTGCACCGACATGAACGGCACGCTGGCCCGCATCTCCACACCGTTCATGCCGGCCTCGTGGCCACCGCGCGGCGGCGACGCAGCGTCCGGCAACCGCGGCTTGACGGCAATCGGCCGGACCGTAGCTGAGCGCACGCTCAATTCGAGGCGCGTGACGGCGGCCTCTTCCGTCTGCCAATTGCTCAGCACCTTCTCGCTGTAATGCGATTGGATCCAGTTCCGCAGGAACCGTGTCGGCACCGACAGCCGTACCGCGCCCTTGTCGACGCACTCCAACTCCATCCGCGCGAACCAACTCGTAAAGACGTCGTCACCGAGCTCCGTGCGCAGCCGGTTCTTGACCCGCTGCCAGCGCTCCTGATCCGTGCTCATCATGTCGGCCTGCTTTTCTGCCGGAATTGGATTCGAAACGAGCAAAGGCGAGCTAGCACCCACCATGTTCCACCTCGGGAAACGCAACAGACGTTATAAACAGATGATTGGGGGCGCGCGGTCGAGAAATGCCGGCGCCGATCGACAGTGGGCGATTCAACCGCCGGAAGTAACAGTCGACCACCGGAAGCGGCATGGCGCCGATGATTGCGCGCGCGCAATCAGCCAGCCGATCTTGGACGGAGAAACGATTTCCTGTAGCCGCTTGCTGATTTTCGTTTTCATGCCCCCACCTCCATCGCTCCCAATCGATGGTGATTCTTTGCCGCCGAGCATCCTCGCGGGATTGCCTGACGCACTACCTGTGAATCATTTCGAACTCGACTAGCTAAGACGGCGCGCCGTGATCGCGCTGCGCGCTACGCTGTGGACACAACTCTCCCGCACCCACACTCGATGAGTTTGGCGGCACCCGATTTTTGAAGACCTTCGGCAAACCCGAAGGGAATTTGAGGTTAGCACGCCGTTTTCGGCCTGCAACCGCAAAAAAAATCTTGCTCGTGTTTGATTTTCAGAAGCGCGGTTAAGCGGTCAACAAAACCGCGCGCGCAAGACTTTGACTCCATGAGCGATTCACAATTCTGTGACATTCGCCCGTAGGCTTCAAAACGTCGCAATTATTTTACGGAACAAATAAAGCCACACCTGTCAGATTCGGCGCCGACTCGAAGCCCGGCGCCGCGCATGTGGGATAACCCATTCATCGCGCGTCGATTATTTTGTGCAGTAATTCAGGGTAGCCCTTCGGGCCCCCACGCGGAGCAAACAAACCTCGATCGTCGTGGCGCGAGACATGCGCCGACATATTACAACCCGCACTTTTGCAAGTTGACGTGACAATTCTGCAACAGATTAATGGCAATCCACCGCAATCGTACGCCGCGCATCGCGCACGATTGCAGATCCGCAACGCCTCGGCGCCGACACTCTCAAAGGTCAGCGCATTGAAGACGTCGGAAGCGGCGGCTAAGCGGTCAACATGCTCAAGATTTACCGAGCGCGGCGATCCGATGTGTCAAGCGCGAAACTTTACGCTGCGCCGCGTTACGGTGCACGATCTTTTTTTGCGCGGCACGAATGATGATGGGCTCCGCTTCCGCCATCGCGGCGGCGGCGCGTGAGCGATCGCCGGCGGTGATCGCCTCTTCGACTTTGCGAACCGCGGTGCGAAGCCGCGAGCGCCGCGCCTTGTTGACTACCGTGCGGCGCGCACTCTGACGCGCGGCCTTTTTGGCTGATTTTGTATTGGCCATGATCGTATGGGGTTTTGTGAACGGGCGCTTATAGGGGTGCCCGACGCCGCCGTCAACGTGGGTTGACCGGCAATGTTCCTTGCGGCGCGAAACTTTGGCGCTGCCGTCGCCGAGCACGCCTTGCCCGGATATCGGTGTCCGGGCTATCGCCGCCCAGCCGCCGCGTCTAAAATCGCGTGGCTATGGAGCAACAGGGGTAGCGGTGAATCATGTCGGGCAACGTCATTAATAGTCGAATCGCCAGGGTATCGTTGCAATTGGCCGTCGTTTTGGGCGCGCTGTTCGCGTCGGGCCTGGGCCTAGCGATGGCCGCGGACACGCCCGTTCCGGCCGACAGCCGGTGGAAAACGATCGTGGCGAAGAAGGTCATCCGCATCGCCTACCGCGCCGATGACCGGCCGTTCGCCTTCCTCAACGAGGCCAAGGAACCGCTCGGCTATTCCATCGACCTGTGCACGCAGGTGACGAAATCGATCGGCCAGCAGTTCGGCGTGCCCGATCTCAAGATCGAATGGGTGCCGGTGACGGTGGAGACGCGGTTCTCCGCGGTCGCCAGCGGCAAGGCGGACATTGAGTGCGGCTCCTCTACCGTCACGCTCGGCCGCATGAAGGAGGTCGATTTTTCCAACCTGATCTTTGTCGAATCGACCGGCGTCCTGGTCGCGGCCGCATCCAATATCCATTCCTTCGCCGAGCTGGCCGGCAAGAAGATCGCCGTGGTCGCCGGCACGACCAACGAGCGGGTCGTGAACGAGCAAGTGAAGGCGCGCAACCTGAATGTGACAGTGGTGGCGGTGAAGGATCGCGACGAGGCGGTCGCGGCGCTGGAGGCCGGCAAGGTCGACGGCTTCGCCAGCGACAAGCTCCTTCTCGCCGGCGCCCAGATCAAGCATCCGGAAGCGTTGGCGATGCTGCCGGACGATCTGTCGATCGAGCAATATGCGATCGTGCTGCCGCGCGGCGACTGGGCGCTGCGGCTGGCGGTCAATACCGGGCTCGCGCAGATTTTCCGCAGCGGCAAAACCGTCGACCTGTTCGAGCGCTGGTTCTTCGGCTCGCGGCCCGGCATTCTGCTGGAAGCGCTTTATGCCTTAGGGCGGATTTCCGACTAAGCGGCCGCCGCGCCAGAACTTTGATTGATCGTCATGCCCGCGCTCGTCGCGGGCATCCACGTCTTAAAGCAGCGCATCAAACACAGAGGGGGATGGCCGAAACAAGTCCGGCCATGACGAGGCATGATTCCAATTGAAAGCCCAGGTCTACAGGTAGCCGCGCAGCTGGCCGGCGGCTGCTTCCGGCGGCTGCTTCAAATTGAAGGTCGAGACAAAGCGGCCGTCTTTGTCGATCAGATAGACGGCGGCGGTATGGTCCATGGTGTAGTCGCCGTCCTTGAGCGGGACTTTCGCCGCATAAACCCGATAGGCCTTGAGCGCCGCCGCGACCGCCGCCGGGTCGCCGGTCAGCGCCCGCACATGCGGATCGAAATTCGACACATAATCTTTGAGGACGGCCGGCGTGTCGCGCTCGGGATCGACGGTGATGAACAACGCTCCGGTGCGGTCGGCGTCTTTACCGAGCGCCTTCATGACGTCGGAAATCTCCAGCAAGGTGGTCGGGCAGACGTCGGGGCAATGGGTGTAGCCGAAAAACACCAGGAACGGCCGCCCCTTCATGTCCTGGTCAGTGAAAAGCTTGCCGGTCTGGTCTTCGAGGTGAAAAGGACCGCCCACGGATGCGACCGCCCGGCCGATCGGCGATGCCGAGTGGCTGGCCAGATAGATGAAGACGCCCAGGACCAACACCAGCCCGGCCAGAAACGCGCCGACGATCGGAAGAACGCGGGAAGCGGTTTTGGCGTCGCTCAAGCCATCCTCCCGTCAGCCGAAGCACGCGACAAAGCCGGCGCGGATGGTTTCGAAGAATATCGTCGTGCCGTACTGCGACCAGAGCCAAACCGTGCCCGCGACCGCCAGGACGATCACCGCGCCCGCCACGATCAGCGGCCGCGATATCACGGGTGGTGCGAAGCTCTCGAGCATCGGCTGTCTCCGGACCTAGCCTAAATAGGTCCGAATGCGGCAGCCGACAACCGATGGGGGGTGCGGCATTTCCCGGGCGCAGCGCACCACGAAGTGGTGTGCTGCAGACCCGGGATCGTAAGAAAACGGCAGCGTTTGTGACGATCCGGGAGAAGTCTTAGTTGCCGACTTGCTCTTCCGGGCAGGTATCGTAGAGCGCCGTGAGCTCCTTGCCGCGCATCGCCAGGATGTGCGGCGACAAGCCGCCGTGCCGCTCGATCCAGCTGCGGATCTCCGGCGGATAGAGGCGCATGATCAGCGCCGTGCCCTTGCGCGTCGGCACCAGCGAGCGGCTGGCATCGTCGAAATAGGACGCCGCATGGAATCCCAAAACCGCGCGCCGGGTCACGCAAACATGGTCGCGCGGGATGAAGGCCGTGAACAAGGTGCAGGCCGAAAGACAGGGCCCGTCGATGACCAGATGTTCGCCCGCCTGGCTCAGTTCATGGAACTTCTGGACGTATTCGGAGACTTCGCCGCCCGGATCGTTGACGATGTGGACTTCTGCCAAAGCCGGTGCGAACCCCACAAACGAGAGGGCAGCCGACGCCAATGCGCCGGCAAGGGCCGCCTGCCATTTCATGCTTAAGACCTTTCCCCGTTCCGCCCGCGACCTTCCGGCGGCATTGTGGCGAGAGTTCGGAGATCGGTCCAGCAAATCCTGCGCAGGGTAAATTGCCGCGGGGGCGGCGAAAATCCTTAACGCGCCGCCGGTCGAACGGCTCCGGGCATCATCCCGGAAAAAGCCGGCCCGGATCGATCCGCGGAAGGAAACTGGCTTTCCGCAAAAAATTGAGGGCGCCAACGCCGCGCGAACGGGCGCCGGACAATGGTATGATGCCGTTATCGGCTCAGAGCTTCAAACCAAGGAACGGCTGGCTTCATCCATGGATACTTCAACAGGGCGGAACACCAACGTCAGCGATTTCTCCAGCGCTTATTACCTGCTCGAGGGTCTCAAGGAGGTCGGCATCGACTATTTGTTCTGTAACCTCGGCACCGATCATGCGCCGATCATCGAGGAGATGGCGCATCGGCGCAAACGCGGCGAAGCGATGCCGGACATCGTGCGCTGCCCGCACGAGAACACCGCCGCGCACATGGCCGGCGGCTATGCGTTGGTCACCGGCCGCGGCCAGGGCGTGCTGGTGCATGTCGATGTCGGCACCGCCAATGCCGCCAATGCCATGCACAATCTCTATCGCAGCCGCCTGCCGGTGCTGCTGATGGCCGGCAAGGCGCCCTACACTTCGCATGACGAATTGATCGGCACCCGCGACACCCACGTCCATTTCGTCCAGGAGCCGTTCGACCAGGGCAGCCTGGTGCGGCCTTACGTCAAGTGGGAGTGGACGCTGCCGTCAGGCGTGGTTGTCAAGGAGGCGCTGCAGCGCGCCTATTCGATCATGCAAAGCGCGCCTTGCGGGCCGGTCTATCTGATGATGCAGCGCGAGACGCTGACGCAGCATTGGAGCGTCGACGAGATCAAACGCTTCCCGTCCGACCGGTTCGGCGCGCTGGCCGGAGCCGGCGCCGATCCGGCGCTCATCGCCACGCTCGCCGAGCGGCTGTTGGCGGCGCAGAACCCGATCCTGATCACCGGCTATGGCGGCCTCGATGCGGCGGGCGCGGCCAAGATCGACGAGATCGCCCAGTTCGCCGGCATTCCAATTTTCGAAGCCAATTCGAAGAGCAACATCTCCTACGAAAGCCCGTGCTTCGCCGGCTTTTCGCCGGACAAGGCCTTGCCCGACGCCGATGTCGGCCTCCTGGTCGACGTCGAGGCGCCCTGGTTTCCGGCTGATGCGCAGGCGAACGACAGTACCTTCTGGGCCCATATCGACGTCGACGTCCTCAAGCTCGGCTCGCCGATGTGGACCTTTCCCGGCCATTTGCGCATGCAGGGCTCGACCGGCCGGATCCTGGATCAGTTGCTCGCCGAGCTGAAGGCGAAGGCGACGCCGCGCTTTAGGGCGGCGGCGGCCGGGCGGCTCGAGCGCATCAAAGCGATGCGCGACGCCCGCCTCGCCCGCACGGCGAAGCTTGCGGCCGATCCCGGCAAGGTCGGCGCCATCAATCCGCATTATCTGATGGCCGAGCTCGGCAAGGTGCTCGACGACGAGGACATCGTCTTCAACGAGGCGGTGACCAACGGCCCGGCGGTGCTGATGCAGATTCCGCGCCGCGTGCCCAACACGGCCTTCAACACCAACGGCGCGGGGCTGGGCTGGTCCGGCGCCATGGCGCTCGGCGCCAAGCTCGCGGCGCCGAACCGGATGATGGTGCAGGTCGCCGGCGACGGCAGTTTCTATTTCTGCAATCCGTGCTCGGTCTACGCCGTGGCGCAGCAATACCGCCTGCCGTTCCTCTCCATCGTGCTCGACAATTCCGGCTGGTCGGCGGTGAAGCAGTCGACGCTTCGGGTCTATCCCGATGGCGACGCCAAGGACACCAACGAGTTCGAGGCCGAGCTCGCGTCCAAGGTCGAGTTCGGCAAGGTCGCCGAAGCGTTCGGCGCCTATGCGGAAAAGCTCATCGATCCGGCCGAGGCGGCGGCGGCGATCGCGCGCTGTGCCAAAGAGGTCCGCGGCGGCCGCTCCGCTTTGCTGCACGCCAAGGTCACCCGGATGTAGTCCTCGTCATTGCGAGGAGCGATAGCGACGAAGCAATCCAGGCTTCGGCGCACTGGATTGCTTCGCTTCGCTCGCAATGACGAGGATCAGCCCTACGCCCGATAATCCGCCGCCACCGTCGCGTCGGCCGGCGCCGCGCCGCTGCGCAGCGCGTTGAATACCGGCGTCAGCACGACCGCGAGCACGAGATTGAGCACGACGCTATAGAGCGCCGCGTAGCCGGGGAAAATAAAACCGGCGATCGCCAGCGGATAATTCGGCGAATTCACTGCGATGAACATCGCGGTGCCGGCGACCATCCCGACCGCCCAGCCGAGCAGCAGCGCCCAGTCGTTGAACCAGCGGGTATAGACGCCAAGCAACACCGCCGGCAGCGTTTGAATGATCAAAATGCCGCCGAGGAGCTGCAGATAGATGGCGAACTGGGTCGACAGGAACACGATGAAGATCAACGCGCCGAATTTGACGATCAGCGACACCCATTTGGCGATCTGCGCCTCCTGCTTGTCGGTGGGATTGCGGTTGATGAACTCGCGATGGATGTTGCGCGTATAGAGGTTGGCGGCGGCGATCGACATGATCGCTGCCGGCACCAAGGCGCCGATGCCAATCGCCGCAAAGGCGATGCCGACGAACCAGGACGGGAAGCTGTGCAGGAACAGCGCCGGCACCGCGAAATTGGTGCCGAATTGTTTGAAGCCGGTGGCGAACTCGGGGAGGGTGGCGACGCCGGCGGCGATGGCAAAGAAGCCGACCAGCGCCAGAAGCCCGAGCATGAATGAGTAGCCCGGCAGCATCGCCGCGTTGCGGCGGATGGCGTGGCCGCTGCTCGCGCTCAAGATGCCGGTGATCGAATGCGGATAGAGAAACAGCGCGAGCGCCGAGCCAAGCGCCAGCGTCGCGTAATAGCCATAGGCGCCGGTGGTGTTGGGCCCGGGCGTGGCCAGCAGCAATTTCGCCGCCGGCACCGCGGCAAAGATGTTGCCGAAGCCGCCAAGCTGGATCGGCACCACAATGACCGCGGCGAATGCGGTGACGTAGATCAGGATGTCCTTGACGATGGCGATCGAGGCCGGCGCGCGCAGGCCGCTGCTATAAGTAAAGGCCGCGAGAATGATGAAGGCGATGACGAGCGGCACATCGCCCATATAGCCGGTGCCGGAAACGCCCATGGCGGCAATCACCACCTGCAAGCCGACCAGCTGCAGCGCAATGTAGGGCATGGTGGCGACGAGGCCGGTGAGCGCTATGGCCAGCGCAAGCCAGCGATTACCGAACCGGCCGCGGACGAAATCCGCCGGCGTGATGTAATTGTGCTTGCGGCAGACATGCCACAGCCGCGGGAACGCCAGGAACAGGATCGGATAGATCATGATGGTGTAAGGCACCGCGAAGAACGCAATGGCGCCGGCGCCGAACGCCAGCGCCGGCACAGCGATGAAGGTGTAGGCGGTGTAGAGGTCGCCGCCGACCAGAAACCAGGTGATGACGGTGCCGAACCGCCGGCCGCCCAGTCCCCATTCGTGCAGCAGATCGAGGTCGCCCTTGCGCCAGCGCGCCGCGGCAAAGCCCAGCCAGGTGATGAACCCGAACAGCAGGACGAAAATGATCAGCGCAGTCCAGTTTACGTCCTGCACGGCGGCCCCCTCCCCAGTTTATTTTACGTGCCCGTCCGTCCGGCCCGGCTGACCCGATCTAATCCCTTGTCGCGAAATAGACGATCGCGGTCAGAATGGCCCCGACGATCACCCAGCCGAGCTGGTACCAATAGAAGAACGGCATGCCGATAAAGGCCGGCTCCGCTCGG
>Ga0210398_10005524_pt1 | contig 11729 bp, 13 predicted proteins | sample IncBWC4OmetaG_FD_161047 | JGI IMG/M metagenome (GOLD analysis project Ga0210398, IMG submission 161047) | Forest soil microbial communities from Barre Woods Harvard Forest LTER site, Petersham, Massachusetts, United States - Inc-BW-C-4-O | ecosystem: Environmental > Terrestrial > Soil >... | reverse complement strand
AAAGGCGGCGCCTTTCTAGAGGAACTCTTCGCTTCCGACATCGTGGTCATCGGCGCCCCCATGTACAACTTTTCGATCCCAAGCCAGCTGAAGGCATGGATCGACCGCATAGTTGTCGCCGGTAAAACATTTCGCTACGGCGCGAATGGTGCGGAGGGATTACTGAAGAACAAGAAGGTGTTCATCGCGTCCTCTCGCGGCAACGTCTATGCGCCGGGCTCGCCTGCGGCGGCCCTCGAGCATCACGAGAGCTACCTGCTCGGCGTGCTCTCCTTCATTGGGTTGACAGATGTCACCGTCGTCCGCGCGGAGGGACTGGCGTTTGGGCCCGAAGCCAAGGAAGCCGCCATGCTCAAGGCGCGCCAGAACATCGCGGCGATGGCGGCATGAGCGCAGTTTTGGATACACGCGACGGGGAGCGCCCCATTGTGCTTCGGACACGAGGACAACGGCACGGAGCGATCACGCGGCTGGTGAGTCCGTCGGATATCGGCGAACTCATCAAGCCGTTCGTTTTCCTGGATCTTTTTGATGTTTCCGCCGCAGCGGCACCCAACTTCGGCTGGCATCCGCATTCTGGAATCGCCACGCTCACCGTGCTTCATAGAGGCGCGATTGAGTATCAAGAGACCACCGGCGTGAAGGGGGTTCTTCGCGCAGGGGCGATCGAATGGATGCGCGCCGGCGGCGGCGTATGGCATACCGGAGCGGCGCTCGAGCAAGCGAAAGGCTTCCAGTTGTGGATCGCATTGCCGCAGGAACTCGAGAACAAACCCAGCCAAAGTCACTACTTACCTGCCGAGCAGGTACCTGAGGAAGTGCCCGCGCGAGTCATCTTGGGCTCCTATGGTCGTGCCGAGAGCGCTATCGACTCGCCTGCCCGCATCAACTATTTGGACGTTCAACTCGCGGCAGGCGAACGGTGGACCTATGAGCCGCCGTTGGATCATGAAGTGGCGTGGCTCGCAGTCTCCGAAGGAGCCATACGCACACCCGAGCCGGTGTCGGCTGGTGAATTTGTCGCGTTCGCGGAGTCGAGCAGCGCCCTTTCCATTCAGGCGCAGCGTGCGTCGAGGTTTGTGCTCGGTTCCGCAGCCAAACATCCGCACGACTTGGTACTCGGCAACTATTCGGTTCACACCACGCGTGCAGCTCTCGCCGCGGGTGAGTCGCAGATTCAACGCATCGGCAACCAACTTTTGGCCGCCGGATTGCTCCGCTAGCACTAAACACTCAACCATTCTTGCAAGGACCTTCAATGAAACACACATACGCGCTTTTGCTCTCAGCGTTGGCCGCCACATCGGCGAGTGCCGCCTCGACCACATACAATCTTGATCCGGACCACACCCACCCGAGCTTCGAAGTGGACCATTTCGGGGGACTGTCCACCTGGCGCGGCACGTTCAAGAAATCCAGCGGTACCGTCACGCTCGATACCGAGGCTAAGACGGGAACGGTCGATGTACTCATCGACACCGGAACAGTTGATTTCGCCCACGACAAACTCAACGAACATGTATCGAGCGCCGAAATGCTGGACGTGGCCAAATATCCGACCGCAGAATACAAAGGTAAATTCATCGACTTCGCAAATGGCGCGCCGAGAACCGTTTCTGGTGTGCTGACGCTTCACGGTGTCACAAAGCCGGTGACGCTCACGATCAACGCCTTCAAATGCATTGAGCATCCGATGCTCAAGAAGCAGGTGTGCGGAGCGGATGCCAGCGGCAGCTTCAATCGCGCTGACTTTGGCGTGAACTACGGTCAGCAATACGGCTTCAACCAGGCCGTGCTGCTGCGTATCCAGGTCGAAGGCGTCAAAGTGAACTAAGGCGGCGCATCGCGGCTAACCGTTGACGACACCGGAGGGATTGCTGCGGCGATCCTTCCGGGCTTAGCTCGTCCGAATCAATTCCCAAATGCCTCGGGCCCCTCAAGCGGCCCTGTCCTTGATCACTGTTTGAATCGCCGGGATAAATACTTTCGACGGCGCCAGTTTCTACGCCGAATTGAGCGTAGATTGCAATCCGGCTGGCTTTGCAGCGAAGAACCATCTGACCATGGATGAATTGCGAAAACCTGCAACGGCATTTAGATCGGTCGACAATTTTCCACAGCGGTATGCACGAATCGGTGGCGCACTGTACTTGGCGATCATCGTTCTTGGCGCCTTTGCGGAAGGATTCGTCAGCAACAAACTGATCGTATCGGGCGATGCTGCGACCACGGCTGCCAATATTCTGGCCCGGCCCGAAGTGGAATGAGCGCGCGATCACGGGATAGTGGCCATGTCATTTAAGCCATTGGCCATTTTTCATCGGGACGCGCGACACGAGGGTGTGCTCCGGATCAATATCTACTTGTTGCGACTGGTGTTCCTGTTGATGTTCTTCGTGCTGGGCCAAAACACCTGGACGCACATTCTCACCCACCGAGGCTCATGGGAGCCTCGTGATGCGATGGCCTGGTGTGTCTGGGCCGCCTTCGCGACGTTGGCCGGCTTGGGAATTTTCCGTCCCTTGAAAATGCTTCCGATTCTATTGCTGGAAATATTCTACAAGGTGCTGTGGCTCATTGTTGTCGCCTACCCTCTTTGGTCCGCGGGCACATTGGTGGGTTCATCGGCTGAGGACACCACGTCGGCATTCTTATGGGTACTACTCCCCATCGTCGCTGTGCCCTGGGGGTATGTATTTGGGAATTACTTTTTCGGACCAAAAAATTCGATGCCATGATTTTTCAATTAACGCAGCTCGGATAGGGAGCCGATTCGCCGGGAATGATCGGACAGACTTTGATGGGTGACAGAGCATGAAACCTCTGTATCCACTTTGCCGAATCGATCGCCAGCGGGGTGGCAGAAGGCGCTGACCGCTCCGCCCATTGGACCGTGTAGTAGTCTCGTGCGCCTCGAATCGCCAGAATCATCGCGGCTTCGCTCGTCCGACCGCCGGTTAGGGGCGACATGCCACAACTGACGATGGCACTGAAGGTTTCAAGGCCGCTGATTTGGCCGACCGGCACGCCCACGATGCTGAAGGAGTCCGGGCAGCGCTTCTGGTAGCCGTTGGCTATGCTCTCGACAAACCTTTGCGGCGTCAGCTGCGGGTTGGCGGCCAGATCCTTTGCACCGGTTATGGTGATCATCTGCGTCCATCGATTTTCATTTTCTCCTTCCGGAACGGACTCTCGCATGTACCGCGGACCGGCAAGCATTGCTTCATATGACGGGTGAATCTGAAAGCCCTTTGGAATTGCGGTTGAAAGAAGCTGACTGAAGATCGGACTCACCGACGTAAGGGAGTAACCGTTCTCGCGACGGGATTGCAGAGATGTGGTACAGGGATAACGCTCCGCTAACGCACGAAGAGTTTGCTCATCGTTTACTTGCCCATTCAGCTCCGGGTGAGCCTTTGAAAATGCCGTAAACGCGTTCAGTAACTCGCGAATCGTCGTCGTTGGCGGGGCACAAAATGCCTTCCCATTATTCTCTTTTACAAGATTCATGAACCATTGAAATTCTTGAGTCGGATTCTCGGCCAACGATCTCATGCATGGAAGGCCAAGAAACAGCGCGCAGAAGATAACTGCGACGAAACGGCTCCGGCGAGCTAACAGCGTGAATTCTGTAGGCAGAGGCAACTGAAATGCTTCCATTGCGTAAGGGCCGAATGGAATTCACGCATGCGCCGGACAAGATTGCCGTGTCGGAAGTCTCAATAAAGAATGCTGAAAGCCGGCAGGGCAATCCGTGGGGAATACCCTGCCGCCGTACCTCGATCTTCAGATGCCCCGAGCCGCGATGGCTGAGCCGTTATCCGCACCGATCACTACTTCAACCCGCCGATTCAGCTGTCGACCGCTCGACTCTGAGTTGCTGGCAACCGGGTAAGCCTTGCCGTAGCCCTGAGTCGAAATCCGCGCTGGGGTGATACCGCGCGATACGAGTTGATATCTCACCGCATCCGCGCGGTGCTGGGATAGGTCCTGATTGAATGAGTCGGTGCCTACGCTATCCGTAAACCCATCAATCTGTACCAAGCGTTCAGGGTGCTCCGTCAGGAACTGCACCAGCCGGTCCATGTTGCGACCCGCTCCCGGGCTCAAGGTGGAACTGCCCGTCTCGAATAAAACATCGCCGAGAGTCAACACCAAGCCCCGGTCAGTCGGCTTCGCTTTGAGTGCATCGACTTCCGCCTGCAGCCTCGCAGAGTTTTCAGTAGCTTGATCACGGGCGATCTTGGCGTCATCGGTAGCACGATTTGCGTCATTGGCGGCGCGATTTGCGGCGTCCTTGGCGCGATTCGCACTGTCAACCTGGTTAGTCCGTGCCGCGAGCACGATGCTATCGCGCTCTGCCTGTCCGGCGGCGACTCGTGCATCGTCGGCTTTTGCCGCTCCTCTCAACTGGGCGAGCCGTGCGTTCTGCGCTGCCATATACGCCGGCTGCGCAATACTCGGCTCATCGTGCCTCGCGAAGGCAGCGTCAGCGACGGCCAGATCGGACTTGGCCGTCTGCAAGTCCACCGGCGCGTACTTTGCCGCGTTGGGATCCGCTTCTGCCGCCTGGACGATGCTGCGTGCGCTCTCCAGGGCTTCGTTGGATTTTGGTGTCGATGCGCAGCCCGCCATAGCGAGCGCAATTCCCACTCCGGTCAAAAATTTAGTATTCATAGATATCCTTATTGGTTGCCTGATGAGGCGCGGTTAGATTCCTGTCGCAGCGTTGACATGCTGGCATCGAATTCAGCCGCAGCCTTGGCCGCACGCTCCTTCTGAGCCTTCGCTTCTGCGACTTGCGCGTCTATGGTGGCTTGATCCGCCAGTGCGATCGCCGGCTTCATCTGGTGATCCGCATTCGCCTTCTCGGCTCGTGCGAGCTTGTCGCGCGCAGAGGCGAGTTCGACGGGCGCTGACTGTGGCGCCCCGGACTGCTCTGCCCGCTCCACGGCGGCTTTCGCAACCGCGATGGTTTCATCGGCGACCGGACTCTTGGCATACCCGGCCGTAACGACAAAGCCAAGCGCGATCGCAGCCCCGATTGAGTTCAAATATCGTGTATCCATACTGAAGTACCTTTTGTGATTCGACTGATTGATAGCGGCCGGCGTCACCGCAACTGCCTTGTCGTTCACGCCAATGCGGGCAACAAAACAGTGCGTAAGGTCGCATCCCATTCCTAAAAGGGGTGTGGCGGTCTCCCAGCCTGAATAAGGTGCGTGGGTGCCCTTGCTGAACCGATAGCGAAAAAGGAGGCTAGATACGTAATCGGAGAACGCCTAGCGCACGCAGTATGGTCTTTGCCGGGGATTTAGGCGTAGGCCTCGAGATCTATCGCTCGTAGGACCGGAGCGCGATACTCGCGTCGTCATTGGGGCGATGAGGCGCGCAGAAAAATACCAGTGCCGTGCGCGCGGTGGTAGAGTGTGCGGTAGCGAACATACATGTGTCCGCGGTGCCGGGTAGTCTATCGATCAAAGCAAATTGATCTCAGTCCCCTGCCTCAGCAACTTGTACTCCAATGTCAGTTCACGCCGTGCCTCTCATCGCCCACTTTAGGAAAAACCGGCTCCTCTCTTCCTTGCCGAGCACGGAATGGAAGCGTTGGTCTGCATCCCTCGAAGCCATTGAGATGCCGCTCGGACAGGTGCTCTATGAGCCCGGTGTCGCACTCAACTACGTGTATTTCCCACTCACATCGATCGTCTCACTCCTGTACGTCATGGAAAACGGGGCGTCGGCCGAAATAGCAGTGGTCGGCAATGAGGGGATCGTGGGAGTCTCTCTTTTCATGGGAGGCGAATCGACCCCCAGTCGCGCGGTGGTGCAAAGCGCAGGTTCAGGCTGTCGGCTGAAGGCACAGATCATGAAGGACGAGTTCAACAAGGCCGGCCCGGTACTGCATTTGCTGTTGCGCTATACGCAAGCCTTGATTACGCAAATGTCGCAGACTGCGGTGTGCAATCGCCATCACTCCCTCGATCAGCAGCTGTGCCGATGGTTGCTGCTGAGCCTAGATCGCCTAGAGGGTGATGAACTGGTGATGACGCAGGAACTCATCGCCAACATGCTCGGGGTGAGGCGCGAAGGGGTTACGGAAGGCGCGCTTAGCCTGCAGAAATTGGGCCTGATCAAGTATTCGCGCGGACATATCACGGTATTGGATCGACCCGGACTCGAGAAGCGTACCTGCGAGTGTTACGCGGTCGTCAAGCGCGAATACGATCGATTGCTTCCGCCGGGAATCGCGACTTAACACGCCTCTGTGCGCTGGCAGACGGTGGGCGCCGCTCCCTTTGCCCTAGGCTCTCGGTGCCGAATGGGGAGCCGCGCCATTGCCCTTGGTCACGAACACTTTGATCGATACGCTTCCGCGAGCCGCCAGAAACCGTTTGCTCTCGATTTGCGAGTCGGTTGATCTGGTCGCCGGGCACATCGTGTCGGGAAGCGACGCTCCCACCCGCCACGTCTATTTTCCAACCGGCAGCATCTTATCGTTGATGACATCCAACAAGGACTCTCCGGTGCTCGAGATCGGGATGGTGGGAAGTGAAGGCATGATGGGCTTACAGGTGGTCCTGGCGGCAGGCAGCGTGCCTCTCGAGGGGAGCGTGCGTGGCCCCGGAACGGCTTGGCGCATTGCCACCGAGTCATTCAACCGAGAGCTGGCCAACAGCCGCGCACTGCGGCAGAGCCTTAATCGTTACCTGCAGGTCATCCTCTTGCAGCTGACCACGGAGGCGCGATGTGTGCGTTTTCATCAAATAGACCAACGACTGGCGCGCTGGCTGCTGATGACTCACGACCGTACGCACGCCGATTCCTTCGGCGTGACACAGGCGCTCATCGCCCACTTGATGGGTGTGCGGCGGGTTGGGATTGCCAAGGCGGCTGGAACATTCCAGCGCAGGGGCATGATCAAGTACGTGCGTGGCGTACTGACCATTGTCGATCGCACAGCGCTCGAATCGGAATCCTGTAGCTGCTACGATACCGCACGAAAAACCTATGCTCGCTTCATGTCATAGGGCTCGTCTTTGTGTACGGTAACGTACAGACGCTCTCGCCCGAAGACCTACAATAGCCTGTCCGCCCCCAGAACCTTTACAACCGGTTCGCAAACGCCTTGGCATTCCACCAAGTCCGATCTAGATCGCAGCTGCTCGTTGAAGGGAGGCGCGCGTGCCAAGATCAAATGTCGCCTTTGATTCACTGATGCGCAATCAATCCTTAGATCGTGGTCGCCTCTGGGAAGTGAGTAGCGACCTACTCGGGATTCTCAACGCAGAGGGCTATTTCGAGGTTACCAATCCCGCGTGGGAACTCGCGCTTGGCTGGACTTCAGAGGCAATTCTCAATACTTCGATCTTTGATTTGATGCATCCGGACGATGTGGATAAGACTCGTATCAGCCTCCAAGAGGTGGCGGGAACGAAATCCGTGCTGCATTTTGAGAATCGGTACCGTCGCAGCGACGGCGAATATCGCTGGCTGTCGTGGGCCGCGGTGCCGGAAGCGGGCAAGTTTTATTGCAGTGGGCGCGATATTACCCAAGAACGGGAGGTGCGAACCGAATTATCGGCGGCACTCGATGATCTGCGTCAGTCGCAAAAAATGGAAGCCGTCGGGCAACTCACCGGCGGCATTGCTCATGACTTCAACAATTTGCTGATGGCGATCTCGGGGAGTCTCGAGCTGTTGAGCAATCGCCTGATGCAAGGGCGCTATAAAGAGGCGGAGCGCTACATTGTCACCGCTCAGAGTGCCACCAAACGAGCCGCGGCCCTCACTCATCGATTGCTGGCCTTTGCCCGGCGTCAATCACTGGAGCCGAAGCCGACCGACATCAATCGGCTGGTCGCAGACATGGAGGAGTTGATTCACCGCACGGTCGGTCCATCGATCAAAGTGGAAGTCGTCGGCGCCTTGAATCTGTGGACATCGGAAGTCGATCCGAATCAACTGGAAAACGCTCTGCTGAACTTGTGCATCAACGCTCGCGATGCAATGCCGGACGGCGGGTCCTTGATGATCGAAACGAACAATCAGTGGCTTGACGAGCGCAGTGCTCGTGAGCGCGACGTACCGGCCGGACAATACGTGACGATGTCCGTCACGGATACTGGCGTGGGCATGACACCCGCCGTGATCGCGCGCGCGTTTGATCCGTTTTTCACGACCAAACCGTTAGGCGCAGGGACGGGGCTCGGGCTCTCGATGACCTATGGTTTCGCGCGCCAATCGGGCGGCCAAGTCCGCATCTATTCGGAGGTAGGTCGCGGCGCGACCGTGTGCCTTTATCTTCCGCGACATATCGGCGCGGCTGAGCCCATCGAAGTACCGCCTGATGTAGCGGATATGGCGCACGCGACGCAAGGAGAAACGGTATTGGTCATCGACGACGAACCGCTCGTGCGAATGCTGGTCACCGATGTGCTCAGGGAACTGGGTTACGCGGCGATCGAGGCGGTAGACGGACCAGCAGGAGTTAAAATACTTCGCTCAGCGGCGCGCATTGACCTATTGATCACCGATATCGGACTGCCAGGTGGGATGGACGGCGGGCAGGTCGCGGAGGAGGCGCGCAAATTGCGCCCGGCGGTGAAAGTCCTGTTCATTACGGGATTTGCGGAAAAGGCGGTTCTCAGCCACGGGCATATTGAGGCCGGCATGTCGGTACTGACCAAACCCTTTGCCATGGAAGCGCTCGCGAGCCGGGTGAAAGGGCTGTTGTTTTAGGGACATTGTGGTCGATTAATTTCCGCTGCAGAATGAGTGATGACGCCCACCGCAAGGAGGACATTGATTCGATCCGTTCGGCTAATGGAATTAGTTATATTTCATATACATAAAGACTTTAAATCATCTAAATTCGCCGGCGCGCGAGGGCCTCTCATATGAACGTGTCCGCGGTTGCCGGCGACGGCCCAGCCCCCGGGATGTCGAAGCGAATTTTGGTGGCGGACGATAATCGGGACGGCGCGGAGACCATGAGCATGCTCCTGAAATTGTCAGGTCATGAGGTTTACCTCGCTCACTCGGGTACCGAAGCGCTCGACGTGGCCAGGCGCGAGCGGCCCGATATCGCCGTGCTCGACATCGGGATGCCGGACTTGAATGGTTATGAGGTGGCGGAAAGGATTCGCCTCGAAGACTGGGGTAAGCGGATAAAACTGATTGCCGTGACCGGCTGGGGCCAGGCGGAAGACAAACGCCGCGCCCTGGTTGCAGGGTTTAATCATCACCTAACGAAGCCTGTGGATCCCAGTCAGCTTGAAGCGCTTTTCACAACGTAATCGACAGCGCTTGATGTTCCATTTCTTAGCCCCGCTGCTTACGCTCCGGCCTCACACCATCCTCGGAGGGTCGAATCAGCCAAGGCGTGTTGAAAACGATGCGCCACATCGCGCCCTCGCCCGCTCTTTTGACCAACAGTGTCAATGCTTGAAAATCCTGAACGGTCGCGGCTGATCCTGCGATCATCACGCCGATCGAAAGGTACTTCGGCTCGGCCGCGACGCCATTGACGTACGGAAACAGCAAATGCGTTTTGCCGGCGTGCGTGACAACACGTGTCAGTGTTTCATCGATATCCGCTGGATCAAACGGCTTTGAATCGCTCATATCCATGTCAGGACCCCGCGAAACGCCGCTTCTGCCTGCCGCCCGCCAACGGGAGCCGGCTTTCGTCGATCATTTGGCCTCCCTTCATGACGAATACAATGGATTTGGCGTTGTTGATATCCGCGGTCGGATTCTTGCTCAATAGCACCAGATCGGCGAGTTTCCCCTTGTCCACTGAGCCAAGCTGATCTGCCTTGCCGAGAAAAACCGCGCCATTATAAGTAGCAATGCGCAGTGTATCGAGCGGCGAAATACCTGCCGCCACCAATAGCTCCAGTTCGCGCTGCGTCGCCGCCCCGCTGCTTTGGTCCGTGCCGCAGGCCACGACTCCCCCAGCGGCGTGAATCTTACGGACGTTCTCTTGAGCGATCGGGGTCATGATTTTCATCCACCACGTCCAGGGTCGTGCCTGCCACTCTGCTCGGGTCTTGGTCTTGAGCTGCTCGCGCTCGGCGGCAGTAAAGGAAGCCGCGTATAGCGGCTGATCGAGATATTCGGGATGCTCGGCCAAGCGGCTGTAGTTCTCGCCAATGGTGAGAGTGCTGGCGAAAGGTATTTTCTTGGCGCCCATCAATTTTACAAACGAGTCGCTGACGGGACCTTGAATGACCGGATGTGCAAGGGTGTCGACGCCCGCATAGATCGCCTCGAGCGAACGCAGTTCACTTGAGACGTGCACGGTTGTGCGAATTCCATGTTGATTGTAATAACGGGTAATCTGCTCCAATAGCGGCAGAGGCATCAAAGGGATCATCGGCCTCGAACCCCACCCCTCCTCCTCCAGCGTGAGTTTGAGGATATCCGGCTGCTGTTCAGCAATATGCTTGTCCAGCAACGCTTTGTCCTTTTCGAAATCACTGATCCGCACCGCGATCCGGTCACTGTGACTTCCGGGATAAGTGATCAGATTTCCAGTCGCAAAAATGCGGGGCGAGAGGATCTTGCCGGCGCGCTCGTCGGCCCGCAACGGCAAAATGTGTTCCGCGCGGTTGCCTGCGTCGTACACCGTGGTGACGCCGGAATATAAGAAGCTTGCCAGCGCCGCCTCCCCTTCCGCACGATTGGCCGGACCCAGCGGCGCGTCCACATTGCCGCTGACATCGAAGCCGCCGCGCAGGTGAATGTGCACGTCGATCAGGCCGGGTATCAGGTACTTGCCGTCGCCGGCGATACGGTGCCCCTTAAGCCCACGCGCCATCGGGCTGGGCGTGACCACGGTAATCCGATCACCTTCAATCGCCACCGTCATATCAGGTTGCGGTTCGTGGATACCGTCAATCAGCGTGACGTGTTCGATCACCCAGTTATCGGCGCGCGCCGTCAACGCTGCCAGTTGCGCGAATGCGCATGCTGCGAGAAAAAACCAGTGTCTCATGTACGATTCCCTCAATCCGTATCGGCCCCGTGAAAAGAGGATACCGCAGTCCACCCTCCGATCGAGGCCGATTCGATCCCCTAAATTCGCGCCAGATTGCCATTGATTTGGCCTCGTAATGCCCGCAGCATTGGCGTTTGCCCCGGCCTAAAGGATTTGCGCCATGCGACTTAGCATCGAGAAGCTCGAGGTCGACAAAGCCCTGTACGACTTCGTCAATAACGAGGCCATTCCCGGCAGCGGCATTCAAGTTCAGGACTTCTGGAAGGGGTTCGCGTCGCTGGTTCGCGCCCTCGCACCGCGCAACGCCGAGCTGCTGCGCAAACGAGACGAGTTGCAGGCAAAGATCGACTCCTGGCATCGACAGAATCGCGGCCCTGGCTTCGATCACGCGAAATACAAGTCCTTCCTAGGCGAGATCGGCTATCTGGCGACGGAGGGGGCGCCCTTTGCGGTCAGCACGGCAAACGTCGATGCGGAAATCGCCGAGATCGCCGGTCCCCAGCTGGTGGTACCGGTAAACAATGCCCGCTACGCGCTCAATGCGGCGAACGCTCGTTGGGGCAGCTTGTATGACGCGCTCTATGGTACTGACGCGATTGCGGACGAAGGCGCGCCGCGCGGCGGCCAATACAACCCGGAGCGCGGCGCGAAGGTCATCGCCTATGCACGGGAGTTTTTGGATCAGAACTTCGCGCTTGGCGTCGGCTCGCACCGCGACTCGGTA
>Ga0210398_10005520_pt1 | contig 11731 bp, 12 predicted proteins | sample IncBWC4OmetaG_FD_161047 | JGI IMG/M metagenome (GOLD analysis project Ga0210398, IMG submission 161047) | Forest soil microbial communities from Barre Woods Harvard Forest LTER site, Petersham, Massachusetts, United States - Inc-BW-C-4-O | ecosystem: Environmental > Terrestrial > Soil >... | reverse complement strand
GACGGGGATAACTGGCTGCTCACACCCATCTCTGGCTTCGTTGACTTGCCTTTTCCCTGCCTGCTAGCGTTAGCTAGGACGGCTTGTGTCTGCCTGTCATCGCCCTTGGGCGGAGGAAAGGTCCTCTGGCAGACGTGTGCCGGGCATTGTCTGAGAACGCGAATGGCCTATACCAAAAGTAAATTCGTCGAATCCGCGCAGAAGCTGCTGAATCAAGGCAAGGTCCCTCAGGCCATCGCCGAATACCAGCAAATTCTCAAGTTTGAGCCGCGCGATCAAGTCACTCTCATGACTATCGGCGAGCTGTACATCCGGCAGGGTGAAACTTTTCAGGCCATCGATTATTTCGAGCGTCTCGCTCAGATTTTTGTGGGAGACGGTTTTCTCACCAAAGCCATCGCCGTTTACAAACGCATCGCCAAACTGGCCCCGGAAGAGATTCGCCCCCTCGAAAAGCTGGCCGACCTCTACGTCCAGCAGGGGGTTATGAGCGAAGCCCGCCCGCTCTTTCTGCAGCTTGCGGAAATCCATCTCAAGAACAACCGCCAGCCCGAAGCCGTCAGTCTCCTGAAAAAGCTACTCCTCGCCGAACCGGACAATCTTCGCATTCAGATTCGCCTGGCCGATCTTTATCAGGCCATGGGCCAGTCGCGCGAAGCCGTGGATACCTACGTCTCCGCCGCACAGCGCGCTCTTGCCCGCGGGGACCACGCTGAATCCGATAAGCTTGCCGACAAGGCTCTAAAGATCGATGCACATTGCCTGGCCGCCACCATCGTGAAAGCTCGTTCCTTTTCCTCCCAGGGTAATCTTACGCAAGCCGTGGGGATCCTCGAGCACGTCGCCGATCTTGAAAAGGGTGGCGAACAAACCGAACTGCTCCTCGATCTTTATCTACGAGACACAAATTGGGATAAAGCCAGCGCTCTCGCGCTCCGCGTATTGGGAGCCGACAGCAAGAACTTTGGCCCGGCGCAAAAGATCGTCGAAGCGCTTCTCGAGTCAGGTCAAAGCGACCGCGCCATGGCCATCATTGGCGAGATTCGCGTCCCCATGATCGACGGCGGCGAGCATGAAGTCATCGGGCGCCTGCAAAACGAACTCGCTGGGCGCATGCCGGGCCGCATCGAGCCTCTCGAATGGCTCGTCGATTTTTACGGCCGCACCAGCGATTCCTTCCGCCTTCCCGACGCCCTCGCCCAATTGGGCGATGCACTAGCCGCGGCCAATCAACTGGAGCGCGCGAAAACCATCTTTGAACAGCTGGTCGACCGCCAGCCCGATAGCGATTCCGCCAAACGCAAACTGGACGGGGTCCTCCGCCAAATGGGCTTGTTGGCCACCGAACCAGCGCCGCCCGCTCCCAAAGAAGATCTCCAGGCAGATCTACCCAAGGCTCCCGCGCCAAAGCTGCGTCCCGACTCAGAAACCACCTTTGCTCCCGTCGCTGGCGACAAACCCTCGGCTGTCTCCACACCCGCCGAGCCCCAGCTCGACGAGGAGACCCAGAAGTTCATCGCCCAGTCCCTCACCGACGTCGACCTTTTCGCCAGCTACGGTCTGACGCAAAAAGCGATCGGCCTTCTCGAAGCCATTTTGCGCCGCGCTCCTCGCCACACTCCGACCCTTGAAAAGCTTCTCGACTTTGTCCTCGGCGCCGGCGACGACCGCCGCACCGCTGAGCTTGCTGCCCAACTTGAGCAAATCCACATCGACCGCGCCGACTTGCGCGGCGCCGAGCGCTTCGGCGAGCTTCGCCGCAGATTCCAGCGCGCCGCCGGTCTTACCGACGCCGAATTGGCAGCCAGTACCGCGCCCGCTAAACAAGAAGCTCCTGCGGCAACCATCCCGGAAATCCCGACGATGAAAGTCGCCGCCGAGCCCGAGCCCATCGGCAAAGAACCTGTGCTTGAGTTTGAAGCACCGGTGGCTGCCGAACCTCTTCCCACCGAGGCATCACAGGCCTCCGGTGTTCAAGAAGAGGTCGACCTTTCCGATGAGTGGGCTTCGATGCTTGAAGACTCTCATCCTGCCGAGCCTGCTGTTAAGCCGCCTCCGGCAAAGCCCGACGCTCCTCCTGCTCCGCCTGAAGTGGCCGCGGAACCCGTCGGCGCCGAGGAATTTTCGATTACAGAAGAGCCGGTAGCGGCGGGAACCCCCGATTCCCACGGGGCCGGGGAATTCGAACTACCCGACCAAGCTCCAGCCCCAAATTCCTTTGCGGACATTTCCGCAGAGCTTCCTCCGGTTCATGAACCGGAACCCATCCCCGCACCTGTCGCAGAGAGGCACGCCCCCGCCGTCCCGGAAAAGCCCGTCGTTCCTGAAAAGCCGGCAGCTCCCGAAAAGCCTGCCATTCCTCCGTCCGCCGCGCCCGAACCCGAATTCGAGCTGGACCAGGATTTCGAGCTGATCCTCGAGCCCGAACCACTCGTTCCCGCCTACGAGCAGAAGCCGCCTGAGACTCCCATCGCCGTCCCAAAACCTGAATCCGATGCGGTGCTCTCTTCAGAGACCCCCCCGGCTGCTGCCAGTTTTGCCTCCGACCAGTTTCTCGCCGACCTTGCAAAAGAGATCGACGATCTTGGCCTCGACGCGCTCACGCCGTCCCACTCGCAAGCAGCGCCTCCAGCCGCTCCGCCTAAACAGGAGGAAAAACCGGCTGGGCCGGCAGAACACAGCCCGCTCAAGGAAGTCTTCGACGATTTTCGCGCGGAGCTCGGCGAGATGGGTGTCGAGGACGAAGACCTCGAGACCCACTACAATCTTGGCACGGCCTTCCGCGAAATGGGCCTCCTCGACGAAGCCATCAGCGAATTCCAAAAAGTCGCCAAAGCCACCGAGCGCGGCAAACCCTTCCGCTACGTCATGCAGTGCTGCACGCTTCTGGGTCTCGCGTTCATGGAAAAAGGCCTGCCAGGCATCGCCGCCATCTGGTACGAGCGCGCTTTGCTGACCCCGGGCATCGAACCGGAAAGCATTCTCGCGTTGCGGTATGATTTAGGTGTTGCCCAGGAATCCGCGGGTGAGCCGGAGGCAGCGCTTAAGAGTTATTCCCAGGTCTATGCGATGAACATCGACTATCGCGACGTTGCCGATCGCATCGCTGCTCTGCAGAAGCCCATCCGCTGATAGCCGGCACCCAACTGATGCCGGCGATTCCCTCTTTAACTATGAACCGTGTCTTACGTGCACTGCTGGTCGTCGTTTGCTTCGAAATGGGAGCCCTGCTCCTCTATCTCCCGTGGTCCGCCTTCTGGGAACACAATTTTTTCCTTAGCCATTTTCCTTCGCTCATTCACGTGGTGCTTCATCCTTCCTTCCGCGGCGCTGTCAGCGGTCTGGGCGTAGTGGATATCCTGTTGGCTCTCAGCTTTATCGGTTGGCGTCCTGGTCCTTCCAGTGTCCCCCCCAAATAGTTCGCCGCCCGATTCGAAGCCTCTCGGCAGAAAGCCCATCCTCTGCTACGTCACCGACCGCCGCAGCTTCCTAGCCGCGCCCCAGAAAGATTCACTCGAGGCGCTCCTGGAAAAGATCCAACAGGCGGCCGCGGCTGGCGTGGATTGGATTCAGCTTCGCGAGCGAGATTTGTCGAGCAAGCAATCCGCCTCGCTCACACGCGAAGCATTACACCGCATTTCGAAGCAAGCGGGCCACGCCGAGGGTGGGACGCGCATTCTCGTCAATGACCGTCTCGACGTGGCCCTCGCCGAGCAAGCCGGCGGCGTCCATCTAGGAGAGAACTCTCTGCCAGTCCAAGAAGCAAAACGCCTCGTAGCGGCATCCCCCGCCGTGAAATCGGTACCGCCCGATTTTCTCGCAGGCGTTTCTTGCCACTCTTTAGCAGCTGCCCAATCCGCCGCTATCGCTGGCGCAGACTACATTTTCTTCGGCCCGGTCTTCGCCACGCCGTCTAAAGCCGCGTATGGCGCGCCCCAAGGCCTCGAGCGTCTCGCCGAACTCTGTACCTCTGTAGCCATTCCGGTCTTGGCCATCGGCGGAATCACGCTCGGAAACGCACCCGCATGCTTCTCAGCCGGGGCATCCGGCATCGCCGCCATTCGCCTGTTTCAGGACTCGGCCGATCCCGCCGGTATCGTCGGAGCCATTCGCCCGCAAAGTTTCTAGTCCAAGACTGCTTGTCTGTAAACCTCAACGCGACATCAAACGGCGCAGCAGCCGAATTTGCCCCGCGTGATACACATCGTGCAAAGCCACTCCATAGATTTGTCGAAGGAACTTTGCCCCGCGCGGCGTGCCCAAAATCTTTTTGATGGTGGCCCGCAACGCTTGGTGCTCCCGTTCGAGCAACTCCCTATCCGCGCGCCAGACCGGCTCGTTGGCCCGGCCTTTCGCCGGGCGCGGAAAAAAATTACTCCCCTGCAAGGCAAACGAGCCTATCTTTCCACCTTCGATCCGTCTCCGCACCGCGTATTTCCAATACGCCACATGCAGTGTCTCTTCCCATATGTTGTGTCGCCGTGCTCCCGGCCGCCGGGCAGCCTGCTTGGCGCTCACCCCCCGGATCGCTTGGCTCAGATTGGGCCCGTGCCACGTTTTTTTCTTGTAAGCCTCGTCAAACAGCCGTAACACCAGTTCCTCGGTCTTCACGGTATACCCTCGTTGGCGTAGCTTTGGCGTCAGCTTCGCGATCATCCCCAAGCTTACCGCTTTCGCCCTTTTCGCCGGAGCCCCGCTAATACACATCAATCCCAGGCGCACGCCTCGGGGTGCGGAACTCCTTCGCCCTTTTCTCTTTGGAGGACGCCCTCATCCGGCTTCTCTACTGCGCCGCCCTCAGGGCATCGTTGAGAATCATCGCCAGCCGGACGCCGCCCTCGGCAATGCGCTTTTCTACCACTGGGGCCGCCCTTTGCTGGTAAGTTTCGCCCGCTGTGATGTTCTGGTGCAGCAGGCGCTCGCCGATGTTGTTGTCGTCCGAGCAACTGCGAACGGGAGTGTTTGGCTCGACGGCGATCTTCGGTGTCAGGGCTCCATACACCACGGTCTCTGCTAAATCGAAGCCTTCCCACACCCATCGATCGACGTGAATCCCCTCCTTCTGCCAACCCTCGATGTCCGCGGCGAATTGCGCGTCAAGCGTTTCGGCATACTCGGCTGCATCAGCGCCTTCCGCGTCCCGCTCCGGAATCGCCGTATCCCAAAGGCTGTGCAAGTTCGGCGAATACGAATGATTGTGTTCGTGGGCGCTGCGCCGGAAGTAATTTACGGGCACGCAATTTCCGCCTTCATCGGCGTTTGTCGTGGTGTGCAGTGGCTGGTGCAAATCTCCAACGAAATGGATGATGTAGCGCAACGCCTCGGCGCGCTTCACCCCGTCCGCTTTTGCGTCTTTCAGAATAACCAGTTGCTCGCTGATCGCTCTCGTGACGCATCCGTTCGATCCGCAATAGGGCTCGAGCGGCCCGTGCTCGGACCCTCGTGGCACATCGATGTAGTGCCACGGCCCGTTCTTTCGCTCGCCACGCACGTCATCCGCCCAGGTCGATGCATCCGCCATCAGATTGCGGCTTGCCCCACCGCAATAACGGTTCAATTTCGGATCGATGGGATTCTCCGCCAGCAATTTCTCGACGAATTGTTTCGCTTCCGTCGTTAAATGCTTCTCGGCGATCAAAGCCACGGTCTGGTGGCCCTTGCAACCCCACGCAAGCGTCGCCGAGGGCCAGAGCAGCAACATGAGTCCAGAAAGAGAACTCCAATAAACCCCAAACCGTTTCATGGATCGCTCCCCTTCAAAAGGCGCGAATCTTCAAACCTTCGTCTTGATTCCCAAAGTTTTTTCCGAGTAGCAAAACAAGAGTAGCTGAAAGATGGTTTCCACAACATAAAAAGCGCGACACTTTGCGGGGGACGACCGCCACTAGCTAGGCGAGCTAGCCGCCGGTCACGATTCAGCAGTCGGCGGCTTCAGGCGCTCAACCAGCGCCCTATCGGCCGCCAGGATTCTGTGTGCTCGCAAATCACGCGCAACGCCGCCGTAATGGGAATCGCCAGCAGCAATCCCATGCCGCCCCACACCCAACCCCAAAAAAGCAGCGCAATGGTAATGGCTACGGCGTTCAGACGCACGCGCCGCCCGACAATTTGCGGCGCAACCAAATTCAACGCCAGGACATGAATAGCCGTCAATCCCCCGGCGATCAGCGCGAACTGCCCGAAAGTCCTCCATTTGGCCAGCGCGATGATAAACGCTGGCAGCCAAGCCAGCACCGCCCCGATGTACGGCACCATATTGAGCAATCCCGACGCAATTCCGGTGATGAATGGAAAATCCAGGCCCAGGATCCAGAAGAACAGGCTGCTGGCCGCAATCACCAGTAAGGTCAACAGCGTCATTCCCGCCAGGTAGTCCCGCAGAACATCGCGCAAGTCCTCCAGCGTCTCCTTCACCCGCGTACGTTGCGACGCCGGAAACAGTTGCAGCGTTCCGTGCCATACCTCGTGTTTTCCCGCGAGCATGAAGAACACCAAGAACGGTACAAACGTTATTTCCAGAAACAGCGCGTACAGAGACCCAATCCCGCGGAATAAAAGAGTGCGCACAATCGCTGTTTCCGGCCGCTCCCCGCCCCCTTGTTGTGGAGCCGTTTCTGGCGCGATCTCGGAAACCTGCCCTTCGATTCCTTTGATCTTGGCTTCCACTGCGCCTGCCGCTTGTTTCAGCACCGCACCGTATTTCGGCCAGTTTGCCGCAAAATCCTCGGTTCGCGTTCCCAGCCCGTAGCCGACCGCGATGAGAACTGCGATCAGCAGCAGAACCATCACCATGGCGCCCACCGTCCGCGCCACGTGCATCCTCTCCAGCAACTCCACCGCGGGATCTAGAAAATACGCCAGCAAAATCGACAGCAGCACGGTGATGACCACGCCCGCTGCGTAGTAGAAGAACAGCAGGATGATCGCCGCGGCGAGTATGCGCAAACTGAAGGTTGATCCTGCTATTCGGACCGTGGATGTGGGCTCTTCTATCTCTGGCACGAGCGACTCCGTTCCCATCACGTTAACATACCGTGGCCTGCTTAGCGTATTTCGAATCGGCTAAGGCAATAAATCCTCTCGCCGGCTGTTCGCCTGCCGCCGGGCGGTGTTCCGTGTTTACAGCGGCGAACCTCCGTGCTACCCCTTCCAAGCGTCCTCTCGACCGTGTGCTAAACTTTCTTGATCTCGCCGTTCTGGAATGGAACGCGAGCCTTTCATGCCCAAAGAACTCTTCGGAACCGATGGCATTCGCGGCGTTCCCGGCACCCCGCCGCTTGACGACGCCACTCTTTTTGCCACCGGCCGGTCTCTCGCCGGCTATTTGCTCGGTGAACATTCCGCCGCTCACGTGCTCATTGGCATGGACACGCGCGAATCCGGGCCTCACATCGCCGCGCTCCTCGCCGCCGGCCTATCTGAGGCCGGAGGATCGGTAGCCTTTGCGGGCGTCATTACCACACCCGGCGTGGCCTGCCTGGTCCGCCAAAATGAATTTCAAGCCGGCGTGGTCATCTCTGCCTCCCACAATCCTTACCAAGACAACGGCGTAAAACTTTTCTCCCACGCCGGCATGAAGTTCCCGGACTCGGTAGAAGAAACCCTCGAAGCGGACATCTTGAAGCATCGCTCTGACCCGCCGCCGAAAGATCCTCCTCTTCCCGGCGCCGATGCCTCTCTGGACGCCGAGTATCTCGATTTTCTCCGCAGCCGCGTCCTTCCCGGCACCAATCTCACCGGTTTCCGCATCGTCCTTGACTGCGCCAACGGCGCCGCCTACAAGCTCGGCCCCGAACTCTTCCGCACTCTCGGCGCCGAGGTGGTCTCCATGGGTGGCTCGCCGGATGGCCGCAACATCAACGCCGGTTGCGGTTCCCTCCATCTCGAGGGCCTGCAAAAACGCGTGGTCTCCGAGCGCGCCCGCCTGGGCGTTGCTTTCGACGGCGACGCCGACCGCGCCCTGTTCGTTTGCGAATCCGGCAAAATCGTCAACGGCGATGGAGTTCTCCTGGCCGTCGCGCGCCACCTCAAATCGCAGAACAAACTCAGAGGCGACCGCGTGGTCGCCACTTCCATGTCCAATCTCGGCCTCGAGCGCGTCCTGGCCCGCGAAGGCATCACTCTCGCCCGCGCTTCGGTCGGCGACCGCTACGTCCTCGAAGAAATGCTTCGCAGCGGCAACGTCATCGGCGGCGAGCAATCCGGCCACGTCATTTTTCTGGAAGACAGCCCGGCCGGCGACGGCCTTCTCACCGCGGTAAAAATCGCCTCCCTCGTTTCCATGCATGGCAAAATCGAATCGCTCGTCGAGGGCCTCAAGGACTACCCGCAAGTCATCGTCAACGTCAAGGTAAAATCCAAGCCCCCGCTCGAAACTCTCCCCGAAGTATCCCGCGCGCTAGCCGAAGCCCAATCGGCCCTCGGTGAAAATGGCCGCGTGGTGCTCCGCTATTCCGGCACCGAGCAGCTGGCCCGCGTCATGGTCGAAGCCGAACACGACTCCGACGTCGAACGCTTCAGCCAGTCTCTAGCCAACGCTCTCCGCTCCTCCATCGGCGCCTGACGGTTTTCTGGGAGATCTTCTCTCGGGCCAATATGGTTCGCTCGGACGGCAAAAACAAAACACGGCGGTCCACTCCAGCCTTCGCCGAAGCAAACCGCCGCTTTCTTCCTGACTGTTTCCGCTTCTCGATAAGCCGTTAGGTCTTAGCGGCCTTTACCTCAACCATGTTGCTCGCCGGATACCGGTCGTGATGCCGCACCCAGGCCATACCGCGCGGCAACTCCGCCTCATCTCGCCCTTTAGGCACCCGATCAAGAATCGCATACAAGCCCATCAAGTCTTCCAGCCCGCGAGCATACATGGAATACGTGTGGAACACCTCACCGTTCGCGTTCTTGTAGAACACACTCATTCCTGGCCGCTCTTCACTGGGAAACTTACTGGGGGCGAAGTTGTAGAGGACCTCCTTCCCCACGTCCTCTTTCGCCACGGAAACGCCAAAATCAAAATTGAAGTCGCTCCCATAGGACGACACCCAAGGAAATCTCCAAGCCATGCGCTTCTTGAACTCTTCAATCTTGCCGAGGGGCGCCCTGGAAACCATCACGAGCCTCAGATCTCTCTCGGCCAGATGGATCGCCACGCCATCCATGTGATCGGCCAGCAGCGAGCAGCTCGGGCATCCCTGCTCCCAATCTGGCCCCAACATGAAGTGATAGATCGCCAGCTGGCTTTTTCCACCGAACAGCTCGGCCAAAGTTTTCTTCCCACCGGCAGTCTCAAACATATACTTCTTATCAATCTTCACCCATGGCAGCCTGCGTCGCTCCTCCGCGAGCGCGTCTCTCTGCCGCGTCAAATTCTTCTCCTTGGCCAGCAATTCTTTCCGCGCCGCAGTCCATTCTGCCTGCGACACCACTTTCGGATTTTCGATCGTGTTCTGACTCATGGCTTCTTCTCCTAAGGAATTGTTTCTCGACCACTCGGAAAGCAAGAAAGCCCGCAGCTCCATAGCTCGCCAGCTCCCCCACGCCAATCCACGCGACTCCTGCGCTAGTTGCTCGCCGCGCGCGCCTTCGTCGCCTCCACGGCTTCGCTCATTTGCGCGTACACTTTTCGCAGTGCCTCGACAGATCCCGGATTGCGCTTCTCCCTCCATGCCTCCAGCCGCGTGCAATGCTCCTCCAAATTCGCCAGGAACTGTGGATTTCGAAACATCGTCCTCCACGTACCTATCAGCGGCTTCACCTGCTCCCAAACTCCCCATTGCTCGCCGGAATTTTCAAAAAACAATTCCTCGTCCACCAGCCCGCGGTTTGCGATGCTCGCCACCATCTCCCAATAGCCCAGCACCATGCGCATATACGCATTTTCTTTAGTTCCAGGAGGCACCAGCTTCATGGCATCGTCCGCGCTTTGCGGATGAAAATTCACCGACATCCATTCCCGCGCTTCCCGCAGCTTGGCCTCTCTCCGCAACTCATACAAATGCAGCATCAGGTTCACTTGCTCGTGTGTTGCTTCCATGTCTTCTCCTTTTGTGGTCTTCCGAACATCCTCGTCACGATTTCTTTCACGCGAAACTTGCTCACCCCGACCGCCCCCACTCGGCCCGCTGAAACTGCCGATGCGATCAGCATTGCCGTCGTCGCCATGCATTGAGGACACATACGTTTCTCCTAATGGACAACTAGGCCGATTGAGCCTTCAGGAACGCAGCTGGAAGTTCGTCCGCGCTCGGTCCCCAGCTGGCAGGCACAGCCACGTCGAGCATTCGCAGGTACACGCTGAATTGGCCGCGGTGTTGGTACCAGTGGCTCAGCATCGCGTCGCGCAGAAACTCCGCCCGGGGTTGCGCCAGGACTTCCCGTCCGCCCGCAACCATACGCCAGATTTCCTTCATTGCCGTGTCATCGAACCTTGGCAAGAGGGTTCGCACTGCGGCGACACTTTCCTCAAACGTCTTGAGAATCTCCTGGCGGCTCGCCGGTTGCGGAAAGTTGCGAAACTCTGGAGCTTCGGCCGGATTGTTTTCGACGAAGCGAACGACCCCGCCGGGCACGTAGGCCAGATGGTAGGCGAGCTGCCCGGCGGACATGGACTTGTGGTGCGGCTTCCAGGTCAATTTCTCTTCCGGCAGCCGCTCCAGAAACTTCCCGGTAATAGGCGCTTGTACTTCAAACTCTCGGAGAAACGATTGTGCAATCGACATGATGTAGATTCTCCTTTTGTTCCGACGGTAAAATCCTTTTGGCTCGAAGCGGACCGGGAATGTGATCCCTCCGCGCGTTACTGCTTCTTCCCATCTCCTGCTGCGAGCAATGCATGCGCCTCGGCCACCTTCCGCACCCGCTCATGCATCGTCCCCCACCCGCCCGTCACGCCTCTCCGGTGGTCGTCCTGAATCAACCCCAGCGCCGCGTGATGAAACTTGATCAAAGTCCCGCCATCCGTTTCGCTCAAACGGTACTGCACATTCGAAACCACCGGGTACGACATGAACAACGGCCCCGTAAATTCCAGCAGCGTGGGCCGCTTGATGGCCTGCACATGCCCCCACAAATGTCCGTTCCCTTCGCCCAAATCACGGAACCATCTCCCGCCCGGCCAGGCCTCCAGCTTCATCGGCATGGCCGTCCCGTCCGTCACCTGATTGCCCGGCCCGAGCTGCTCCAGCAGCGCCTCGAAGGTCACCTCCAGCGAAGCGCGCACATGAATCTCCTGTGTAATGTTCAGCGTCAAATTCTCAAGTGCCACGACTGCTGCTGCCATCGAACTCATCGTTCCTCCTCAAAAAGTAAGTTCCTCAATCCTTCTTCACCGCCCCGCTCTTCTGCTCGGCCCGTTCCTTCACGCGGATCAACTGGTGCCGCCAGAATCGTTCAAAGGTAGCTGCCCACTCATATAAAGGCCGGATTCCCGCCGCATTCGTGCGGTAAAACATCCGCCGTCCGTCGCGCCGCACATGCACCAACCCCACATCCTTTAGGACGCGCAAATGCTTCGAAACGGAAGGCTGTTCCATCTCCAAAGCATCCACAATCTCCCCCACCGGCCGCTCTTCTAGCGCCAGGTAGTTGAGTATCTCTCTGCGCCGCGGCTCCGCAACGGCATTGAAAGCGTCAGAAGTAGTAGCAGCGCGTGCCATGAGTGCGACAATACATGCCAATATGGGAATATGTCAAGTCCATTTCTTATGGCCGGGCACCTTCTCCGCCGCTGGCGGTC
>Ga0210398_10005518_pt1 | contig 11733 bp, 9 predicted proteins | sample IncBWC4OmetaG_FD_161047 | JGI IMG/M metagenome (GOLD analysis project Ga0210398, IMG submission 161047) | Forest soil microbial communities from Barre Woods Harvard Forest LTER site, Petersham, Massachusetts, United States - Inc-BW-C-4-O | ecosystem: Environmental > Terrestrial > Soil >... | reverse complement strand
GATCTGGCCCTTTGCGGCGATCCCTTTTTTTTCGAGAATCCGCATGGCCTCTAGTAATACGTGCACACCTTTGTACGGTACAAGCCGGCCGGTGAAGATTACGGTGGGGACAGAGTTGCGGTCTCGGTTTGGTAGGCGAAACCTTACGTCATCGGCTCCGTTGTAGACGACGTGCGTCTTCTCGAATTGGTTAGGCAATGCAGTGACTGCTTCTTTTCGAAGAAACTCGCTACAAAAGACTATTGGAGTTCGCCTGAGAGCCCTGTGCTGGCCTCCATTCGCTTGCAAAAGCATTGAATTGTGCATGTGCAGTACGACTTGAATGCCGTATTTGTCAGCCAAGGTTGCGAGCGCAGCCGCGCATGCAGGGCGATTGTGGACATAGACGACATCTCCGCTCTTAACCTTTCGTAGCAAGTCTTGAAAGAGGTAGGTGTAGACCCACTTTTGCAGTAGAAAAGGCGATCTGTAGATCACGGGATGAACGGAACCCACAGAACTCCACCGCGGCAACTCATAAAGCCGCTCGATTGGGAATCCGTAAGACCCATCGAATGAGGGACAAATGATGACTTCGTCGCCCTCGCGAAGGGCATTGGCAGCCCACCTCGAGATGGCACCCCCGTTTATCTCGGAGAAAATTTCTCTTTCGTCCAGCAGGTGATAAACCGTCTTCACAGAACCGCATCCTCCATACCGAATGTCTAGTTTACAGGCTGCCTCATCGAGGAATGAATACATACAATGTATCCTCCATCGACTTCCAGCTCGTTGTGACAGTCACTTGAAGACCAAGGTTGCTGACCGATGAATAGGATTTTTATCTATTCATCCGTTGATTCGCCCATCTAGGTCATAAACGTGCGGCAAGGAGGGCATCCTGCTTGGCCGAGTTGAGCGACCCTCCTAACTCCTCATACGACAGTAGTGGCCATTTACGTGCACGTATCCATTCCGTGTTTAGGCTTCATACGTTGGATGGTTGGAAGTCTGCTTGTTGCATCGTCTTCTTTGGATACACGGAGACGAAAGTTACTTTTGTGCTGAAGGAGCGGGTAACTCGCGAGCAAACGTCTGTGAAATGGTTGCTTGAGCAGAAGTGAATAATATGAATAAGTTTCGCATTCATCATTTGGGGGCGAGATGGTAAATTAGGATCAACGGCACGATGTTCTCTGAATTATGAACGGATCAAATAGCGATCCAGAGAGATGAATTAAACTCTGGATGCTTTCCTGTACACGCGGTAGGCTAAAGGTAATCACATTGCATGGCTCGTACATGCGGAGGTGATCGGGATTGCTTTCCGTATGTTTTCAGAGATCTACGCATCGAGAGTTGTGAGAGCCAAAACGTCCTGAGCGCAATTCTGGGCAAGTGCTATGTAGTCCGTCCGCAACTAACGGAAGAGGCGAGCAAACTATATGATTAGGATCAGTCGTTTCATATTTGTCTCCACGGTCCTCGCAATCGCCGAATTATCGATGATTGCACAACAGCCTGCGGTTGTTACGTCAAATTCATCCGGGCCGAGACCTCAACTTCAGCAACACTTTCCCCGGTATGTTATTCACCGGCAGGACTCTTTGTTGATTCAGTTTTCTCTCTCTCCTGAACTCAACCAGACAGTTACAGTGCAGCCCGACGGGTATATCAACCTGCAAAGCGCGGGAAGTCTCCATGTCGAGGGTCTCACGGTGCCCGAGCTGGCAGAGGCGGTAAAGAAGGCTTACGCAGGGATATTGCACGACCCAATCGTCAATGTCGACCTCGAAGACTTTCAAAAACCGTTGTTTACGGTGACTGGCCAAGTCTCAAAGCCGGGACAGTATGAGCTCCGGTCGAATATCTCTGTGGCGGAAGCGATTGCGGTTGCCGGTGGACTGCAACCTACCGCAAAGACACAGATCTTTCTATTTCACCGAACTCCCGACGGATCCATGTTCCAAGTGCAGAAGTTCGATTTGAAGGCTGTATTGAATGGGAAGAATTTAGAAGAAGACGCGACAGTCAGGCCTGGCGACTTGATTGTTATTCCAGAGAAGTTCATTGCGAATTTCAAGAAATATGTGCCGTACTCATTCAATGCTGGCACCTTCATTAGTCCAACTAGTTTTTAGCTGTGTACTCACTGCATAAACATCTGGATATTGTTCGTAACCAAAAGGCGGATATCACATGGCAAACGTGACTTCAGATTTCTGGGCAACTGAGAGTTCCAAGCTGACATCGTTACGAGATTTAATCTCGCCTCTCTTCCGCCAGAAGAAGATTCTCATCACAGTCTTCCTGGCGACACTCGGACTCGTGATACTGCTCGGCATCTTGATCCCGCCTCCATATAAATCAGAGATGTCGCTGTTGGTCAATCGTGAACGCCAAGATCCTTTGGTCAGCACGCAGGCTACCGCTCCTGCTGTAGTGCAAGAGGTATCACTCGAGGAAATCACCTCCGAAGCTGCCCTTCTTCAAAGCCAGGATTTGCTTGAGAAGGTGGTTATTGCGACCGGATTAGCGGATTCACATGGATTCTCGGTTTGGAATCTGCTGCATCCACACGAGACACAGCAAGATCGAGTGGCACGCGCCGTCAAGCAACTTGCCAAAAAGATCAAGGTTACAAACGAGACCAACTCAAACTTAATCGAAGTCTCATATAGCTCCTCCAACCCAAAGACTTCTTACGCAGTACTCAATGCATTAGGCAATTTCTATCTTGAAAAACACGTGGAGGTTCATCGTAGCCCAGGTTCGTACAAATTCTTCGTGCAAGAGACGGATCGATACCGTAAGGCGCTAGAAGATGCAGAGAATCGACTACGAGACTTCGGGCGGAAACAAGGTGTGGCTGCTCCTGATATCGAACGTACTGATATGGCTCAAACGGTAGCTGTCGCAGTTGGGCAGATGCATACGGCGCAACAATCGGTCGCTGCCGATGAACAGAGGATACAAAGCGACCAAAAGCAGATGGCGATGACCCCCCAGCGATCCGCTACGCAACAGGCCAGCGCCCAGGCGGATAAGTTGTTAGATGACTATCGCGCTTCGCTTTTGGCAGCCCAGACGAAACGAACGCAGTTGGCCTTGAAATATGATCCGAGTTATCCGTTGGTACAAGAGGCAGACCAGGAGATCGCTCAGACCCAAGCCGCTATTGCGGAGGCCGAGAAGACACAATATCTGACCCAGACTACTGATAGAGATCCGACCTACGAGTTACTGCGCGAAGATCTTGCAAGGACACGGGCAGATCTAGCTGCTCAGCAGGCCATTTTATCCTCGACTCGGAACAGTCTCCAAAGCATGCAGAACCAAATGGTCGATCTTGATCAAAAGGCCATGACGCAGCACGATCTTATGCGTGATGTGACGGCAGATGAGACTAACTATCTGCTTTATCTTTCGAAGCGGGAACAGGAACGAACCACCGATGCTCTGGATAAAACCGGCATTGCGAATGTCACGATCGCGGTACCACCAGCTATCCCTGTGCTGCCTGTGTATAGCATTCCTCTCGTCATAGTCGCCGCATTTATCCTGGCTCTCTTCTTTAGTGTCCTGGCGGCATATGTCGTCAACTATCTCGATGCTACTTTTCATACTCCCAATCAGGTTATCAACACGCTTGGCATTCCCGTTGTTGTGGGTATGCCCAAGAAGGCAGCTTAGGTTCATGCAATGATATTGGACTACTACAGACTGCGCGAACAGCCTTTTGGAGCTACCCCCGACTCGCGATATTTGTTTGCCAGCGAGACGCATCGGGAGGCATTGGCCTCCCTGCTTTATGGAGTAGCCGCAGGGCGCGGTTTTGTTGCATTAATTGCGATGCCGGGTATGGGTAAAACTACGCTGCTCTTTGAGAGCATGCGTCAACTACGGGGAAATGCCAAAACAGTTTTTCTATTTCAAACGATCTCCAGTCCACTCGAATTTCTCATCGCATTGCTCGCGGATCTTGGAGTTGAAGAAACTCGGGGGGGACTCATCGCACTGCAGGCGAAGCTAAATGACATTCTGGTTGACCAAGCGCGTCGAGGAGAACGGCTTGTCGTGGTGATCGACGAGGCACAAAATCTGAATGACTCTGTGCTCGAATTCGCCAGAATGCTCTCGAACTTCGAGACAGAGCAGCAAAAACTGGTGCAGATCATTCTCTCAGGGCAACCACAGCTTGCGGTAAAGCTTGCATCTCCGCAACTCATGCAGTTACGACAACGCATTTCTATGGTCGCCTATTTGCGACCGCTCTCAGTAGAAGAGACCGAGCTCTATGTAGCGCACAGGCTTCGATTGGCCGGTCACAGGTCGGATAAGCCATTGTTTACGTCGGCGGCGCTTCAGTTGATTGCTCGACATAGCAAAGGCATTCCGCGAAACATAAATAATCTCTGTTTTAACGCATTGTCATTGGGTTGTGCTTTGAAGAGAAAGATGATCGACGCTGAAATTATCAAGGAGGTCATCGCGGATCTTAATCTTGACATGGCGAAATTTCTCGAGCCTGAACCAATGCAGCGAAGGGCTGGCTTAGTTTTGCCGACCTTTGTTCCAGCCTTGAAACGCAAACTCGGAGGCTGGGTTCCGATACTAGGTTTTGCTGGCGCAGTGCTATTTGTCACTGGATGGATACTCATTGATGCGATTCGATAGACAATTCTGCTGCAACGAAGCCCCGATGAACCTAATGTCCTCGAGTGACAACGTCGCAGACCTCCGTGAACAGTTCAACTCGTATCACCTCGGACACCCTAGTATCCACATCGTCGCTGGGAAATTATCTGAGTCAGTACAAAGCCTGATGGATCCATTTTTCGAGCAAGCGAACCATGGAGGAGTCAACCAATGAGCAAGAACTTTGAATTATTGCAGCAAGTGCAGCGTGATCGCAGTGACTCAGTCGCATCCCTTCTTGAGGAGAGTCAGTACAGTGGCGGCGAATGGGCGAGCGATGAGTCCCTTAGACTTGTTCAGCAGGTTTTTCTTACGCATGTGAAGAACCCTCCGCGCGTTGTGGTGTTTGCCGGGATCGATCATGGCAACGGGTGTTCGCAGACCTGCGCCTCGGTGGCAGAGGCGTTGGCTAAAAACACTTCCGGGTCGGTTTGCATCGTTGAAGCTAATTTTCGGTCTCCTGGGCTCCCTCAGTTGTTAAGAGCAACAAATCCTCTTGGTCTCACAGATGCATTGCTGCAAGATGGCCCTATCCGATCGTTCGCGAGTCCTATTGGGATCGATAAACTCTGGCTGCTTTCATGCGGAACGCTCACGGCTGACTCGGCAAGCCTTCTTAGCTCAGAACAGATCAAAGGTCGACTCGCTGAGCTACGTGCAGAGTTCGATTTTGTCGTCGTGGATGCTCCACCATTAACGCGGTATGCGGATGCAATTGCGTTAGGACAGATAAGCGATGGAGTCGTTTTAGTACTTGAAGCAGAATCCACACGACGGGAAGCTGCTCAGATGGCGGCGGCGAATCTGCGGACTTCGCAGGTCCCTATCCTCGGCGCCGTATTGAACAAACGTACATTTCCTATCCCCGAGAAGCTTTATAAGTGGTTGTAGGGATAACGTCGATGGTCATTATCGGGATGCAGTAATTCAGCAAGTCCGGGATACCCACGTCTTAGGGTGAACTACTGTGCGCTGGATATATTGTTATAGCCTTTAGGCTTCCGATGAAACTATCTTCGTGATGTATGCGACATTCACTTGCTGGATGGTCTACCTTCACGAGAAAGACTCAATGCCAACTGTAATACTAAAGCCCGGTCATCCGAGAAGTGAGGTAGAGGGGTCCTCCTCTTCTGCTCAGCAAAAGCTTGGCTGGACGCTTCTTCTGCCTCTTCTCTTCTTCGTTGTTCATGGCGTATTTTCTTTTTTTTCTACGGGAACCGCAGTCGGAGGATTCTCTCCAGGTAGTGTTACGACGCGTGATCCTGGGGTTTTGGGATACGCCTTCGCAGGTGTTGCTTACCTGATCGTCGTTTGGCTTATTACGAGTCAGTTGAAGACCGTTTTCTCTTTTGCAATGCATTTCAAGATGCTTACCTTGCTTGCAATACTCACCATCGCTTCTGCTTTTTGGTCACAGAATCCCGGGCGATCGTTTTTATATGGATCTCTCTATTTCGTGGATACTTTGTTTGCCTACTATCTTGTGATCCGTCTTGAACCTGAAGAAATCATGGCTATTGTGAGCAGGCTTGGCGTTATCGTCAGTGTCCTTGGGCTCCTAGTAGTTATTTTTCTTCCTCAATTTGGCATGTCGCATGACGCCCGAAATGGAGTTGCATGGGAAGGGATTTTTAGTGATCGAACTAGTGCCGGGAAGGCGCTCGTCTACTTATTAAGTCCTGCTTTAATCTCTCGGAGTAGCAGGAAACCTTCTAGTTGGTTACCGCCTGTTTTACTTGTGGCATTGATGGTTGTTATGGCACGTTCGGTTAGCGCTATCTTTGTACTCTCTATTTACGTAGCATTTCTATTCTTGCTGCATCGGAGTCGTAAGCTTGACTCAAGGCTATTGTTCGTCGGTACAGTCGCCGGAATTTTTGCCATAGTTTTCGTGACTCTCTTCTGGCTTGAATACGGGGCGGATGTGTTGAGGCTCTTCGGACGAGATCCGACCTTGACTGGTCGAACGTTAATTTGGAAGGTTTTGGCGCACTCGATTCTCAAACGACCTCTTCTGGGCTATGGCTTCTATGCATTCTGGCAGGGAATAAAGGGAGAATCAGCAAATGTGATTTACCTGACTCATTGGTCATTTGGCTATGCACACAACGGAATTATTGAGATATTCCTCCAGCTTGGTTCAGTAGGGGTGGTAATTTTTTTCGTCACGTTGTTCAAGGCGATAAGAGATGCTTTGTTCTGCTTCCGAAACGATAGCTCAGGCACCTATGACTGGTATATGGGTTTGCTCGTCATTACAATTTTCTACAACCTTGACGAAGCGACCGTGGTCTGGCCGAACGACCTGCTATCGATTCTCTATGTTGTGGCATGTTGTGGCTTGGCGGTTGGGGTGAAGCGGCTACAGCAAAAAAAACTTGTGGTTATGTACGCATGACCAGAATCATTTCGCATGTCTACGATGAATTTGAGCCTCTCGACCGAGAGCGCGACAGGGTCTTAATCGGTTGGGTTGCGAGGGTTCTTACGCGTCTTGCACGCTCAATCCATATCCTGGCCGACAAATTTTGGAATTCTGCTCTCAAGGCTCTCAACTTCCGTCTTCTCAGTTGGAGTTGTGGAGAGCATCAGTATAAAGATGTAAACCAGGAATCGCTTTCATGAGGTTATTTCCCAAAAGCTTACTCGCCAAGAATGCTGGATGGATGCTGCTCGGACAAGGACTTGGCTACGGTCTGCGGATGGCATATTTTATTATGATTGCGCGGCTGTTGGGCGTATTGCAATACGGAATTGTCGTTGGGGCCTTTGCAATCGTCAATCTTGTATCGGAGTACAGCAGATTTGGCACAGGGACTGTGCTTTTGCGGTACGTGTCACCCGACCATAGCCGTTTTGCTGTCTATTGGGGTAATATCCTGGGCGTCACAGTGGCTGTGAGCGGTCTGCTGATCGTAGGCTTACACCTGATTGCACCACATATTGTCAGTCCTGCTACTGCAGGAATCGTTTTTATTACAGCAATCGGTACTTGTCTTTTTGAGCAGATCACGAATAGTGCGAGTCAAGCGTTTCAAGCTTTTCAGCAGATGCGGACTGCAGCTTTATTCAATCAGATGACCTCGCTGCTCCGAACGATTGCCGCTGTCGCGATGCTCGTGACTTTGCATCATGCATCCGCGAGGCAGTGGGCGATAGCTTCTGCAATTGCCTCCGGGATTGGAATGATCGCTGCGCTGGTTGCTGTGACTCTACGATTAGGCTGGCCCAAATTCTCACCACACCTGGCCTGGAAACATGGAAAAGAGGGAGTTGAATACGCATTTGGGTCATCGACACAAAGTGCTTATAACGATCTCGACAAAACCATGCTCAGTCATTACGGTATGAGCGCTGCGAATGGCATCTATGGTATGGCTTATCGCATCATAGAGATGGGAACGTCTCCGTTGATTTCGATACAGTTGGCCGCGCAACCACGGCTGTTCCAACTGGCAGAATCCGGGGCAGACCAACCCATTCGACTCGGCCGCAGGCTATTGAAGCACGCAATGTTAGTAAGTACAGCTACGGCCTTGGGGATGTTTGTCCTGGCTCCGTTAATACCGATTTTGACTGGTCGCGGATTTACTGAAGGAATAGCGGCTTTGCGTTGGCTTTGTTTGATTCCGATTTTCAGGAGCGTGCATGCGATCACGGGCACCGTTCTCACCTCCATTGGTAAGCAACGCTACAGGACCATCACTCAAATCACAGTTGTCATTTTGAACTTTGGGTTGAATGTCTGGCTCATCCCTCTTTACGGTTGGCGTGGGGCGGCCTGGGCGAGTTTGGCGACCGACGGTACACTAGCTCTACTGAATTGGAGTCTTCTGGAGAAAGAGGGCAGGAAGTTGCTCAAAGGAACAGCGCCAGTGGGTTCAGATCGAGATTCCCTCATCATGAGCACCGCAGATATCCTAAAACCGCTGGTATCGATCATCATCCCTTATTACAACCAGCCTGAGTTTGTGAAAGAGGCAGTGCTAAGTGCGAAGGAGCAAAAGTATCCTAATCTCGAGATCATCGTGGTGGATGATGGCTCCCTCACTCCCGCGGATTCATTGCTCGAGCAAAGTGCAGAGGTCACTATACTCCGGACTGAGAATCACGGTGTCTCGGCGGCAAGGAATCTTGGATTTCGTAAGAGTTCCGGGGAGTTTCTTATTTTTCTGGATTCGGATGATCGCCTTATGCCGGGCGCAATTGAGGCCCATCTGCAAGCTTTAGATCGGCAACCGGGAGCTGGCTTGAGCTTTGGTGCCTTAAAGTTCATAGATCACGGTGGAGTGGAGTTGAGAGCTGCTCACATCTGCAGGCCGCGAAAGCAGTACTTCATTCCTCTCCTGGAGAGCAATTTGATCGGTTCGCCCGGGGCCACCATGATGCGAAGAGAGAGTTTTGTTGCGTCTGGAATGTTTAATGAGTCTTTCTCGATGGGTGAAGACTACGATCTCTATCTCAGGATCGCAAGACAGGGGCCCTTAGTTCGTCACACCTTTTGTACGCTGGAATATCGTAAGCATGGCTCGAATGCCTCGCGAGCTCAAGAGCAGATGTTACAAGGCACGATGCAGATCCTCGACCATCTGGAACCAGCCCTCAGCCCCTCCGAGCGTAAGAAGCTTACGCACGCGCGACGTCGATGGGAACATCAATTCCGACCAAAGTCGACCTTCACGTATCGATTATGGGATCTGTACTACAGTTTTCGAACTATGTGGAATGTCCCCTTTCGCTATTATTTTTGGGATAAGAGCTGAGCATATTTCGCCGTAGATATTATCCGGTTGTTCTGGCGATATTCGCTTTTACTACGGAGGTTCAATGCAGTCAGTATTAGACTTTCGCGCACAGTGTTTATCACTCGCTGGCATTCGGGTGGACGCCCTCAAACGGCGCGATCTGATTGAGTTAATGAAGCAGGCGATCGCGTCGAAGGATAGGCTGCTGATTCTCAATCATAACTTGCACAGCCTCTATCTCTATGAGACGGACCCTGAATTTGCCGGTATCTACTCCAAGGCGTCGTGGATATACATTGATGGGATACCTGTAGTGTGGCTGGGAAGACTTGCTGGTTTGCCAGTGACCGCTACGCACCGGATTACGTTTCTAGATAGTTTTCACGAAATGTTGAATGAGGCGTCGCATTGTGGCTGGCGGGTTTTTTATCTGGGTTCGTCCGAAGAGGTGCTCACGGAAGGTCTAGCTTTGCTACGGGAACTACATCCCAACCTAGTTATGGGTGGCCGTCACGGATTCTTTAGAAAGCTTGGACCGGAAAGCGATTTGGTAATTAAGCAGATTAACGAATTTAAGGCGGATATTCTTTTCGTAGGTATGGGAATGCCGACTCAGGAGATGTGGGTTGCAGAACATCTTGAAAAGATAAACGTCTCCGCAGTGCTGACAAGTGGCGCGACGTTGGACTACATCACCGGACATGCCTATCGACCACCTGCCTGGGCTGGGCCGCTCGGCTTATACGGGGTCTTCAGGCTCTTCTCAGATCCTGGCCGGTTGTGGCGAAGGTACTTGTTGGAGCCCGTAGTTTTGATCAAACTGCTTTCTCTTCGATTGGTTCGCCAACGAATTGGGAAGGCGTAAATAAGAGGAACATCTTGCGCTCAAGTGGTCGTTATACTTAGGTGACGTTTGTTGACTTCAGGGCGGCGATCGGCTCGAAATTAATTAGACCTTCGCAGCCTTTGTGTTCAGTCTACAAAAGATATTCCTTTCAACACTTAGTTGCTTTGAACTGGTCTTTAAGCTGCCGTAAACATCTGGATTGAGGAGAAAGTTTTGCGCGTTTGCCTGATGAACGACAATTTCTACCGAAGTAGCGGAGTGGCGATCGCGATAAGACGCATCGCACAAGCCTCCAAGGGGGTCGACTACTACTTCGCCGGATGCCTCGACAACGGACTCCAAGAGGATATTTCTTGGATACCAGAAGGGAGATATCGTCGATTTGACCTCAAATCGTCGAATCCAATTCGCGTCATCAGTGAACTCATTCGTATAAGAAAATGGCTAGATTCGGAAGAGTGCGATTTAGTTCACTGTCACCACCGTCGTCTTTCGGTCTTGCTTCGATTGGCCGGCGTGAGAGTTCTCTACACGGCACAGTTGGCGTTCCCATATCAGAGCTGGTTTCGTTGGCTGCATCCAAGAGATATGACCGCTATTACTCGTTCTGTAGCGAAAAACTTGGTCGAGACGACGGGACAGGAGCCTTTTGTTTGCATTGGAAACCCCGCTCAATTTCCTGAGCGAGCGCCTTCTATCGATTTAGAAAGAGTAAGATTTCGGGCCGTATGTATCGCGCGTCTCGATCCCGTGAAAGGACATACTTATCTTCTTTCAGCATGGAAGCTGCTGCACGATAAGGGTTACAAATACAAACTAGATCTAGTCGGCGAAGGATCACTACGAAGTGCTCTGGAAGAGCAGTCTCGGAGAGAGGGGACACAGGAGCTGGTCCGGTTCTGTGGTTTTCATGCGGATGTGTCGACCTTCATTCGCGATAGTCTATTTGCTGTTTTAGTGAGCGAAATTGAAGGGCAGGGAATAGTAACCCTGGAAGCCGCCGCTATGGGAAGACCTTCTTTGCTCACCGCGGTCCCAGGCTCGATAGATCTAATTCCCGCCGGGTCGACGCTTCCAAACGGAGTAGACTTCGGTGATGTTGAGAAGCTTGCAGAGGCTCTAGAGGAATGGTTCGGGCACCCAGATAAAGTTGTAGCGGAAGGGCAGCGTTTTTCTGAATTCCTGAAAAACTCTAGTGATCCGGCTAAGGTAGCGCATGATTATTTGGATGCATACCGTCGTATCCTTAATGAATCAACATAAATGGCTCGTCAGATGACTCGGCCGTGATCAGTGGGTCGAAAGTCAACATCCACCAACTGCGCTTTAGCGTTTGCGGGTTACTTGCCAGGCCTTGGCGTACTGCCAGCTGGTGTAGGTGGAGTGATAGAGGTGCAAGAGGAGGCCTTCGCGCCCGTCTAGGAAGCCGAGGCGAAGGAGGTAGTTTCGGAAGAAGGTGAG
>Ga0210398_10005515_pt1 | contig 11736 bp, 11 predicted proteins | sample IncBWC4OmetaG_FD_161047 | JGI IMG/M metagenome (GOLD analysis project Ga0210398, IMG submission 161047) | Forest soil microbial communities from Barre Woods Harvard Forest LTER site, Petersham, Massachusetts, United States - Inc-BW-C-4-O | ecosystem: Environmental > Terrestrial > Soil >... | reverse complement strand
TCATTATGTTGCTCTCTCAGTTCTCTCAGGCAAAGCCCAGGTTTCCCCACGGATATAATCGCGATGGCTCGTACGACTCCATCTGCGGCGTCTGCTTTATAACCATTAGCAGGGTAAAAGATGAGCGGGAGCTGGAGCAGAGCAAGGCCGGCCACGTCTGCAGCCCGATCCGTCTCCATCAATTTGGCAGATACCCGCTCCTCGCAGGCACACACTTCGATCTTCTACGCTAAGCCCCTAGGCCGTGACCAGCGAGCCCAGCTTCTCGCCGTTCACCACGCGCTGGATGTTTCCCGGCACGTTCATGTTGAAGATGATCATGGGCAGGTTGTTGTCCTTGCACATGGAGACGGCCGTGGTATCCATCACTCGCAGGCCGAGCTTCAGGATCTCCATGTAGGTGATCTGCTCGAACTTCACCGCATCGGCGACCTTCTTCGGGTCGGCGTTGTAGATGCCGTCCACCGAGGTCCCCTTCAGCAGCACATCCGCCTTGATCTCCATGGCGCGCAGCGAAGCCGCCGTGTCCGTCGAAAAGTAGGGGTTGCCCGTGCCCGCGGCGAAGATGATGACGCGGCCTTTCTCCAGATGCCGGACAGCCCGGCGGCGAATGTACGGCTCCGCGATCTGGTGCATCTCGATCGCGGTCATCACGCGGCACTGCAGACCCTGCTTCTCGATGGCGTCCTGCAGCGCGATGGAGTTCAGCACCGTGGAGAGCATACCCATGTTGTCCGCGGCCACGCGGTCCATGTGCGCGGCCTGTTCGGCCACGCCGCGGAAGAAGTTTCCGCCACCGACGACAATGGCGATCTCGGCACCCATCGCCTGGACCTGCGCGATCTCGGCGGCGATCTTGTGAATGTAGGGAACGTCGATGCCGAAGCCGCGGCCCGCAGCCAGGGCTTCACCGGAGAGTTTGAGAAGGACGCGCTTATACATGCTTTTTGAATTATCTCAGATGTGGCCGAAGCCCTTCGCTAACGATAAAACAAAAAGGCCCGGGCATCGCCCAGGCCTTCTGATTTGTCATTCCGGCGAATGCCGGAATCTGCTTTTTGTCTTACTCAGCAGCAGCTTCCGCTTTCGTCTGCGCCACGGTCCAGTTGGGGTCGCCCACCTTGAAGCGCGCAAAGCGGCTTACCGAGATGTTCTCGCCCAGCTTGGCGATCTTCTGCTTGATCAGCTCTTCGATAGTGACGGCCGGGTCCTTGATGAAGGGCTGCTGCAGCAGGCAGAACTCCTCATAGAACTTCCCCAGCTTGCCTTCGACGATCTTCTCGACAACGGCGGGCGGCTTGCCGGTAGCAGCGGCCTGTGCCGTGTAGACTTCCTTCTCACGTGCCATATCCGCTGGAGTGACGTCTTCCTTGCGCACATAGCGCGGGTCCACGGCGGCGATGTGCATGGAGATGTCCTTGACCAGTTCCTGGAAGTCGTCGGTGCGGGCCACGAAGTCGGATTCGCAGTTCACTTCGATCATCACGCCGATCTTGCCGCCGGCGTGGATGTACGTGCCCACCGCGCCTTCGTTCGTGGTGCGCGAGGACTTCTTGGCCGCGGACGCCATGCCGCGCTTGCGCAGCACAACGAAGGCCGCCTCCATCTCGCCCTTAGCTTCCTGCAGGGCCTTCAGGCAGTCGCCCATGGGCGCGCCGGACTTCTCGCGCAGTTCCTTCACCAGCTTCGCGTCAATCTTCACAGCAGTCTCCGTCGGCATTTCAAATTCCCTTCATTCCGAAATTATTTGTCATTCCGTACCCTGAGCATCGCGAAGGGGAAAGAATCTGCTTTTCGATTCTCCGCAGATGCACAAAGAGCGTGGCGCTCGGTCAAACGAGGCAGCCACGCTCAGATGCTTCCTTCGTGACTTGCTTACGAGCCGGCTTCCACGGCTACGGGAAGCTCTTCAGCCGTCGCGGCCGAAGGCGCCTTGCGGATACCGCCGCCCAGCGCAGCCTCGAGGTCGATCGTCTCTTCTTCCGCGGCAACCGGCTCCGCGGCAGCAAGCTCGCCAGGCTCGGGTGCAGCGCCCTCGTCAGGATGCTCGCCCAGCTCGCTGACCATGCGCTCGTCCTGCTCGGTCGCAACAATGTCCGCCGTCTCCGCCGAGAAGGCCTTGTCATGCACCATCTGCACACCCTCGGCCGCCGAATCGGCGATCTTGGTGGTGAACAGGCGGATAGCACGCAGCGCATCGTCGTTGCCGGGGATGACGTAGTCGACCACGGTCGGGTCGCAGTTCGTATCCACAACCGCGACGACGGGGATGCCGAGCTTGCGGGCTTCCGCGACGGCGATCGCCTCGTTGTTGGAGTCGACGATGAAGAGCGCGTCCGGCAGGCGCTTCATGTTCTTGATGCCGCAAAGGTTCGCGTTCAGGTGCTTGCGCTCGCGCTCCAGCTTGATGACTTCCTTCTTCGTCAGCAGCTCATAGCGGCCGTCGGTGGACATCTCGTCCAGCTCCTGCAGGCGCTTGACTGACTTCTGCACGGTCACCCAGTTGGTGAGTAGACCACCGAGCCAGCGGTTGTTGATGTAGAACATGCCGCAGCGGTTCGCCTCTTCGGCGATGGCGTCCTGCGCCTGGCGCTTGGTGCCGACGAAGAGAATGACCTTGCCGGAGGCGGTGAGGTCGGTGACGAACTTGGACGCTTCCTTGAACATCTTCAGCGTCTTCTGCAGGTCGATGATGTAGATGCCGTTGCGCTCGCCGAAGATATACTCCTTCATCTTCGGGTTCCAGCGCTTCGTCTGATGCCCGAAGTGTACGCCGGCTTCGAGCAGCTCCTTCATTGTGATCGTTGCCATGTGTGGCTCCTTATGATTTCCAGGTCATCCTCGGCCGGTCACGGCGCCGGGATTGTTGCCCAGTCGAACGGGAAATTTAACTCCAACTACGTTTACTGCTATTGCACTTAACTGTTTACTGCTCGGACGAGCAACGCGTGTGGCATAACCGTTGAACCGGCGAGGCCACGCGCGAAGCGCGTCGAGAAAATTAACGCTTGCTGAACTGGAAGCGTGCGCGAGCACCCTTCTGTCCGTACTTCTTGCGTTCCTTGATGCGGGCATCGCGCGAGACCAGGCCGTCGGCCTTCAGTCCCTTGCGCAACTCCGCGTTGAAGAGCATCAGCGCACGGGCGATGCCGAGCTTGACCGAGTCCGCCTGACCCATGATGCCGCCGCCGCGAACCGTGGTCACCACGTCGAACTGGTTGCCGGTCTCGGAGACCACCAGCGGACGCTTTGCGGCGACGCGCTGCTGTTCGGTCACGAAGTAGGTCTCAAACGGCTTGCCGTTGACGGTGAACTTACCGCTGCCGGGACGCAGGAAGACACGCGCGACGCTGGATTTGCGACGGCCGGTGCCATAGTACTGAACGAGCTCTGCCATGTTGCTCCTCTAAAACTTTCTGCTCTGGGCCGTGCCCAGGCATCCAACTGAAATTTTTACTTCTTTGCTTCCAGTGCCACAGGCGACTGCGCCTGGTGCGGATGTTCGTTGCCGCGGTAGACCTTCAGCTTGGTCGCCATCTGGCGGCCCATCTTGGTCTTGGGCAGCATGCCCTTGACCGCTTCCTCGATGATCTTCTCGGGGCGGCGCGCCAGCAGCTTGGTGAAGCTCTCCTCGCGCAGGCCGCCGGGGAAGCCGGTGTAACGGCGATAGAGCTTCTGCTGCGCCTTCAGGCCCGTCAGCTGGATCTTCTCGGCGTTCACCACGATGATGTGGTCGCCGGTATCGATGTACGGCGTGTACATCGGGTTGTTCTTGCCCGCCAGAACGCTGGCAGCCTGCGTCGCAAGGCGGCCCAGCGTCTTGCCGCTGGCGTCGATCACGAACCACTTGCGCTCAAAGTTCTGCGCGGTAGGAATAAATGTGGACATTACTGCTCTCCTTTACAACTCAACGCTTCCCTCGGGGACCGCGTCTTCCTGCTGGAAGATCTTCCTACTGAAAAATCTTCTGTTGGCCACCGCAGTCGCACGCCGGTTTCGTTTTTCCGCATGCAAAATGCAGGAAGACGCCCGGGTGAAAAGAACAGTGTGTGAGGTGGGTGCTTCCGGAGCCCTTAAGCTCTCGAGTGGATCCACATCGCTCGCCGGTCCGCTCTATCCTTCGACTTGCTTGTTCCAGATTTTGGAACAACATACGGACGAGCAGACGCGCTACTGCGCGAGATTTAAGAATAGCCGAACCGGGCAGGCGAGTCAACGGAAGAAATAGCCTCCAAACGCCCTTTTTTCATCACTTACGGCCAAATTTACGGCTTATTCGTACGACAGAGCGTCAATCGGGTCCTTCCGCGCCGCCTTCCACGCCGGATAGAGCGCGCCCAGCAGCGCGCCGGCCAGCGCAATTCCCACGGCCTTCAGCACCCAGTCATAGGTAATGACGAAGTCCACCTCCGGCATGCGGTTGTGGAAGATGAACTCCAGCAAGAAGCTCAGCAGGATGCCCACGAATATCCCCGCCACCGCCAGCATGCCCGACTCCCGCAGCACCAGGCCCACGATGTAGCCGCTCCCCGCGCCCATCGACTTCAGAATGCCGATCTCGCGCGTGCGCTCCATCACCGCCGTATACATGGACTGGAAGATCACCAGGAACCCGATCACCACCGAGATGCCGATGACGATATGCAGCGCGATGTTGAAGCCGGGCGTCCGCTCCGGCGTAATAGCGGCCATCAACTCGTCCAGCGTCTCCACGTCATACTTCTCCATGCCGCCGAGCTTCAGGATCGCTGCTCGCACCGCCTCCTGATTCTTCGGCGCGTCCTTCGTCTTCAGGTAGAACGCGCTGGCGCCCACGTCGCCGTCCAGTTCGTCCATGGTCGTGATGGGGATGAACTTTCGCCCGCCCTTGCCATGTTCCACCACGCCGGAGATGCGGAAGTTGTTATTCAGGATGCTGATGGTGTCGCCTACATGCAGGTGTTTGTCCGAAGAGACGAAGTCGTCGATGATGGCGTCCATCGGCCCCTGGAACGGCCCGCCCTCTTTGAACACAAATGGCTTCAGCGCGTTGTAGCTCTCAAAGTCGATGCCATAGATGTTCTCCAGCTTCTCTCCGCTGCTCAGGTGGATGTTGACCGGCGCCACCACCTCCACATCGGGAATGGCGCGCAGCTTATTCGCTATGCCCAGCGGCGCAGGCGCTCCGCTGGAACCCATCAGGTTGGAGGCCGTTCCCGGCCGCGCCATCATGTCCATGCCGATGCCGCTGGTGCGCGTCTTGGTCCCGTTCAGCATACCCATCAGGGCGGCGGCGATGGAAAGGATCATCACCACTTCAATGGCGACGGCGAAGACGCTGATAAGGGAGCGCAGCGGACGGTGGACGAGGTTACCGAAGACAAGCTTATTCATGCTGCTTTCAGTGTATGGTCTTGAGCGTTTGCGGCAAAGGCAGACCCGTCCGATGCTGGGCTCGGGTATATTCTGCAATTACGGCAGGCCGTTGCAACCGGCCACTAAAATCCCGTATTCGCGAGGAACATGACGCAGGCGCTGTTCGACAGGTACTACTACTCCAAACCCGGCTTTGAGGGTGGAACGCGCCCGTTCTTCCGGCTGTGCAGAGAGCGGATTCCCGCCGGCTCGGAGATTCTGGAGATTGGCTCCGGTCCAACCAATCCGTGCTCGCAGATGCTGAGCGAGATTGGCACAGTCACGGGTCTCGATATCGATAAGGATGTGCAGAACAACCAGTGGCTTGCAAAGGCCTGCGTATACGGCGGCAGAGAGATCCCCTTCGCCGATGCATCCTTCGATGCCTGCGTCTCAAACTTTGTACTGGAGCATGTGGAGCATCCCGTCGAACACTTCAAGGAGGTGGCGCGGGTGCTTCGTCCCGGCGGTGTCTACTGCCTGCGCACGCCGAATCTCTTTCACTACGTCTCCATGGGTGCGCACATCATGCCGCACTCCGTGCATCTGATGCTGGCGAACCGGCTGCGTTCGCTCGCCGACGATGCGCACGATCCCTACCCGACCTGGTTCCGCTCCAATACCCGCCGGCGTCTGCGGCAACTCTGCCGCGAGAGCGGTCTGGCAGAGCCTGCAATCACCATGCTGGAGCCCGAGCCTTCGTACGGACGGGCCCACCCGCTGCTCTTCTACCCCATGATGGTCTATGAACGCGTGGTGAATCTGTCGGGCGCTCTCGCCGGTCTCCGCATTACGATTCTGCTCGCAGCGCATAAGCCCCTGTAGCCGCAGGTCGAATAGCCAGGATCGAATAGCCAGGTTCGAATGGCCAGGTTCGAAGGGCAGATGACTCTGGGCTCATAAAGGTCCGCCGGCTGCCTCCGGTGGATCTGCCACGGCAGCCTTCGGGAAATCGCGCACATTGCGCATCAACACAGACTTACGCCGCTCGGGGAAGAAGAGGCTGCCTATAAGCGGCAATGCGTGCCGTGCCGTGAAGACGGTGAGCACGAGTACAACCGTCGTCTGGAACGCCGCGCCAACACATGCGCCCAGAGAGCCCTCCGGCCCGATATGCAGGAAGAGCACGGTGTAGATCAGCCCCCACGGCGATTTCTTGATGCTCCCTGATACCGAATCAACCACTGCGAACAACAGCGTCATCACGATCGGCAAAAGCAGGAAGACGCCTGGCCATCCTCCCATGTTAAATCCGTCCGCCGACGGCCCAAAGGAGACGCTTGTATCCTCATCTTCATCAGCGAGTATTCCAACCTCATGTCCATAGACATTGTTGTAGTTGGTGTTTGGCTTGTCCGGCCACACGAAGTGCGGGATGATGTTTTCCACGGCAAAGATCATCGGCTGATAGCCGAATTTTGGGCCATTGTCAGCGACATCGATGAGTGAGTCATCGATTCCGATCATGCTGAGCCGCTCCAGAAAGCCGCGATTCTGGGTATAGTAATGCGGCCCAATACCGAGCGCGTCCTCGCTCGACTTGTCGTTCTCCGCACGTACTTCATCCAGATGTTCCAGCCAGTAGATGCTGGTGTCCATACGCTCACTAATGTCGTAGATCGATCGCGTGTAATTGCGCACGACCTGGGAATAGGGCACCAGGTAGTAGACCGTAAAAAAGACCACAATGGCCATTGCCGCAATGCCCGAAGGACGGAACTTGTAGCGCAGTGCGGCGCACGCAACCCCATAGGTCACCAACGGCGTAAATAGCCCCTGCTTCGAAGTGGCCAGAATCCCCCAAAAAGCGATCATGAACAGGCCGCCGAAGACAATGAAGCCATTAAGGCTCCGGCGGCCGCCCGAGCTGCGAATCTCATCGTAGGTGCTCAATACGATTCCGAGCGGAAGGAACTGGGTAAATTGATTCAGGGCGCTGGAAATACTGCCCGGCTCGTTATTGCCCAAAAAGCCTGCGATAAACGGCATGCCAATCCCCAGCGCAATGCAACCGATGGCGATCTGGCGGCTATCCTCCGGCACATCGCCCAGTTCCAGCAATGCCACCTTCGGAATAAGCCTCCGGCTGACAAACACGGCCAGCAGCATGCCCGCCATCCCCGCCGTAAAGACCAGGATGGTCGTCATCGGATCCCTCAGATTGGAATCAGCCGATTCACCAAATACGACTTTGGCGCATTGGGCCAGGATCAGGCTGAGTATCGAATTGGCGAAGATGTATGCGCCCGATGCACGATAGAGGCCGCCGGCAAGATTAAAGGCGATGGTGGCCATCATGATGTAGGCAAAGACGCAACCCGCAAACAGGGGGGGCGTTCCCAGGAGCAGCTCGAAGGCGCAGAGTAAGGCCGCAAAACAGCCTGCATGCCAGGGAATGATCCGCTCGGGGAAGGGTAGGCGCATAGGGGCAGACAGGCAGGCGCAATCGTCCAGTTGGGCCGCAGCCTTCAGTCTATCAAGCCGCCCGGCGGCGCGGTGGCTCCCGCGAAAGCCGCTGGGGTAAAATAAAAACATCACACTGCGGCTGCGATCTCGTTCTGAAACGAGCCCTCCGCGTGATGAGGTTTATGCCTGTTCTGCCTCCGCGCAAACATACTGCATAGCCATTCGCGTTCTTATATCAGAAGGAGATTTCTTGTCCGATCACAATCGCATCCTCTTCACCTCCGAGTCCGTTACCGAAGGCCACCCCGACAAGATCGCCGACCAGATCTCGGACGCCATTCTTGATGCCTGCCTCGCCGCCGATCCCATGAGCCGCGTTGCCTGCGAGACCCTGACCTGCACCGGCCTGGTCGTCGTAGCCGGCGAGATCACCACCAAGGCGCACCTCGACATCCAGAAGCTGGTTCGTTCCACCGTGGCCGAGATCGGCTACGACAATGCCCTTTACGGCTTTGACTCGAACACCTGCTCGGTCATCTCCGCCATCAACAGCCAGTCCCCCGACATCGCCATGGGCGTGGATACCGGCGGCGCCGGCGACCAGGGCATGATGTTCGGCTATGCCACCAACGAGACGCCGGAGCTGATGCCGACGCCCATTTCGCTGGCCCACAAGCTTGCCGAGAAGCTTTCCCAGGTTCGCAAGTCCGGCCTGATGCCCTACCTGCGCGCCGACGGCAAGAGCCAGGTCACCGTGGAGTATGACAAGGCCGGCAAACCCATCCGCGTGGACGCCGTCGTCATCTCCACCCAGCACGCCGAGGACGTCACCAATGAGACCCTCCGTGCCGACATCATGAAGCACGTCATCCAGGCCGTCATTCCCGCCGCCCTGCTGGACAAGGACACCAAGTACCACATCAACCCCACCGGCCGCTTCGTCATCGGCGGCCCCATGGGCGATAGCGGCCTGACCGGCCGCAAGATCATCGTCGACACCTACGGCGGCATGGGCCGTCACGGCGGTGGCGCCTTCTCCGGCAAGGATCCGACAAAGGTTGACCGTTCGGCCGCTTATATGGCCCGTTACGTGGCCAAGAACATCGTCGCTGCCGGCCTCGCCGACCGCGCCGAAGTTCAGCTGGCCTACGCCATCGGCGTCGCCGAGCCGGTCTCGGTCCGGGTGGATACCTTCGGCACCGGCAAGATCGCCGATGAGCTCATCGCCAGGGCCGTGCGCGAGACCTTCAAGCTCACCCCCAAGGGCATCATCGACACCCTGAACCTCCGCCGCCCCATCTACAAGAAGACCGCGGCCTACGGCCACTTCGGCCGCACCGGCGACGGCTTTACCTGGGAAAAGACCGACAAGGCCGAGGCTCTGCGCGAGCAGGCCGGCCTGAAGGGCAAGCCCGAACTGGTTCAGGCATAGCGCTTCGCAGAAAACAAAAGTAGTCAAGGAAAGGCGGGCCACCTCGGCCCGCTTTTCTTTTGCCGCGGCGTTTCTGTTTTGCCGCGGCGCTTGCGTACCGTATCGTCAAACGATGGAGCATGCCCCGCCGCTGATCTTCCACACACGCGCCCGCCTGCTCGCCATGGGATTCGCCATGGCCCCGCTCGGCTTCGTCTTCGGCTTCATCAATACGGGCGTCCCCATCCTGCTCGCCGCGCAGGGCGTATCTGTCGGACGCATCGCCAGCGTGGTGGTGATCTGCTACCTGCCCACCTCGATCGGCTTTCTGGGCTGCCCCATCCTGGACGTTCGCTTCACCCGACGCGCCTACATCATCGTCTGCGCTCTCATCGCGGCGCTCTCGCTGGCCGCGGCCGTTCTGCTCTACCGGCACATCGATCTCTTCACCGCGTTCACCGTTCTCTCCTGCACCGCCGTCGTCTTTCTGGGCAATGCGCTGGGCGGCTGGCAGGCGGACGTGATTCCCTCGGCCGACTTCGGCTGGCTGGGCGCGTGGTTGAACATCGCCAACCTCGGCGCGGCCGGCATCTTTGGAACGCTTACCATCCATCTTGTACGCACACTGCCCATCGGCGTGGCTGCTGCCCTGCTCGCGCTCATCATCCTGCTGCCGCTGCTTCTGCTCTTCGCCTATCCAGCGCCGCTGCTGCCCACCCGCGGTGCCGGTGAGACCTTCCGCAGACTCTTCCGCGACATCTTTCACATCTTCCGCCAGCGCGCCTGCCTGCTCGGCCTGCTGGCGTTCCTTCTGCCCTCCAGCTGCTTTGCGCTGTCAGACGTCTTCGCCAGCCTCGGCAAAGACTTCCACACCAGCGAGAACGCCATGGCGAATCTCGACGGTGTCGGCGTCGCCATCGCCTGCTCGCTCGGCACGCTGATCGGCGCCGTGCTGTGCAATAAGTTTTTCCGCGGCAAGGTCTATGTGGCCATCGGCTTCGGCGGAGCGATCTGCTCCATCGCGCTGATGTTTACGCCGCACACGCTTCTCTACTTCGCCGGCGGCCTGCTGGGCTACAGCTTCGTGCAGGGGATCAATTACACCGCCTTCAGCGCCTTCTCTCTCGACCTGACCGGCCCCAACAATCCGCTCGCCGCCACCCAGATCGCCGTGCTCACGGCCGCAGCCAATATGCCCATCCTCTACATGGCCTACCTGGAAGGACATGTGCATGATCGCTTCGGCTTGAGACCGATGTTCGCCGTCGATGCAGGCGCAAGCGTGCTGGCCGCCACACTGCTTCTCTATCTCTTTCGCAGGTATCACATCGACCAAGGCCCGCTGACCCAACCCGAGATCGTGATTGCCGCATCATAATAGGCGTGTAGAGTGGTGGGAGAGTACTGCCAGTATGCTGATTCGCTCCGAGTTCGAGATCCAGTTCCAGCTCCATGCCCCCGTGGCCATGGTGGCGATGCTGCATGTGCATCCCTCGCTCGACGCGCAGCTGCGCCAGCCGGACAACGTCCGCATTGAGCAGATTGACGGCAGCATGGTCACGCCCATTCGCGCCGAGTCGTACCTGGACAGCTTCGGCAACCGCTGCGAGCGCTTCCTTGCGCCGCAGGGCATGATTCGCCTGAGCGGCTCGAACGTGATCGAGCACTCCGGCCAGCCCGACACCATCGAGACCGGTGCCGAACAGCACGCCATCGAAGATCTGCCCTCCGAGACGCTGCAGTTCCTGCTCAGCAGCCGCTACTGCCCCGTCGACCAGCTCTCGCACGCGGCCACCGACCTCTTCAGCCACACCAGTACCGGCTGGGCGCGCGCCATCACCATCCGCGACTGGGTGCACAACCACGTGCAGTTCGACTACACCAAGGCACGGCCCACCAAGACCGCGCTCGACGTCTTCACCGAGCGCGTCGGCGTCTGCCGCGACTTCCAGCACCTGGCCATCACCCTCACCCGCGCCATGAACATTCCCGCGCGCTACGTCACCGGCCAGCTCGGCGACATCCGCTCGCCCTACTCCGGCCCCGGCGACTACAGCGCGTGGTACCAGGTCTACCTTGGCGGCCGCTGGTGGACGATGGATGCACGCCACAATGTGCCCCGCATCGGCCGCATCCTGATGGCCACGGGCCGCGACGCCACGGACGTTGCGCTTACCACCAGCTTCGGCATCGCCGACCTGAAGTATTTCTACGTCGAAAGCAATGAGATGATGCCCGACGGCACACTGGTCCCCGTGCCCGGCGCGCCAACAGGCAACGCCAGGCCGCAGCCCGGCCCGGCCGCCGTGAAGCCGGACCTGCAGATTGTTACCGGCGCTGCCTAGACACCTCCCGCGAGCATCGCGAGCGCCAGGCGAACCGGAGTTCATGGCGAACGCCTTTGTTCGCTGGGGTGGAGAAGCAGTAAAAGCGCCCACGGCGCCTGCAAGATTCGGAGTGTAGTCTTTGCTCTGCCGGTAGACGATACTTGGCATGAGCACTATGCCCGCAGCTATCCCAAAACG
>Ga0210398_10005514_pt1 | contig 11737 bp, 12 predicted proteins | sample IncBWC4OmetaG_FD_161047 | JGI IMG/M metagenome (GOLD analysis project Ga0210398, IMG submission 161047) | Forest soil microbial communities from Barre Woods Harvard Forest LTER site, Petersham, Massachusetts, United States - Inc-BW-C-4-O | ecosystem: Environmental > Terrestrial > Soil >... | reverse complement strand
GAGGCGATAGAGCGGCGCCGCCGCGGTGCCGACGCGGATGAAGCCGCCCAGCCCCGGCGGCGTCTCAACCGAGATCGGATCGCCGCCCCACGCCATCAGGCAAAGATCGGCGACCATGAAGGAGACGCCGAGCGTCACCAGCACCTGGGCCAATTGCTGGCCGGCGAGCCGGCGCAGCAACAGCCGCTCCATCAGCGCGCCCAACACCGCCACTTCGAGGGCGGTGATGATCGCGCCGACCCAGAAATTCAGCGTGAAGCCGAGCGCGCCGGAAAAGAACGTAGTGCCCAGATAGGCGCCGACCATGAACATCGAGCCGTGCGTCAGATTGGGAATCCGCATCAGCCCGAAGATCAGCGAGAATCCGGCCGAGAGCAGGAACAACAGGCCGCCGAACGTCACGCTGTTGACGGTGAGCAGCAGCCAGAACGTCATTTCCGCCGACCCCGTGACTTGTCATGCTCCGCGAAGGCGGAGCATCCAGTAATCCCGACAGGTGCAGTCTCTGCACTGCGCGACACTGCACGCTCTCTGATTACTGGATCATCCGCTTTCGCGGGTGATGACAGAACGGCCTCAGCACTTCGTCAGCGGCGGATAGTCGCGCGAATAGACCGGATGCGCCAGATATTCCTGCTCCGGCCAATCCCAGAACTGGCTGACGTTCTCGTAGGTCTTGATGGTCTTGTTCCAGAGTTTCAGGCCGTATTTGGCGCCTTCGGTGCCGATGCGGCGGATGTAGAAATTGCCGACGATGTTGCCGAAGTGGTCGAACTTGAGCGGGCCGCGCGGCGTGTCGGTGAGGCTCACCGCCTTGAGCGCCGTCATGAACTTTTCCTTGTCGGTGGCGTCGCCGGCCGCTTTGAGCGCCGCTTCCACCACCTGACAGTTGACGTAGAGCAAGCCCGCATATTGGCCCGGCACGGTGTCGTAATTCTTCAACATGCCGTCGATGAAGCGCTGGTTGCCGTCGGCGGGGAGATCGAGCGTATAGGGACAGCAACTGACCAGCCCGATCGCCTCCTCGCCGTAGCTCTTGAGCAAGGCATCGTCGCCGCCGGTTTCACCGGTCACCACCGGATATTTGAGGCCGGCGGCCGCATATTGCTTCATGAAGCGCAGCGGGTTCGACCCGGCAAAGCCCTGGCAGACCACGTCGCAATCGGCGATCTGGGCGATGTAAGGCGTGTAGTCCGGCGTCACCAGCGGCGGCCACAATTTGTTGACGACGCAGCCGCCGTCTTTGGTGAACGCCGCCTGGAAACCGCCCATCTGCTCGTAGCCGAAGGCGAAATCCTCGGTGATGCAAAAGGCGCGCTTGTATTTCAGTTCGGTCGCCGCGTAGTGCCCCATCGGATGGCACGCTTGTGACGAGGTCGCCGAGGCGCGCAGCAGAAACGGATTGGGCGTGCGTTGGGTGAGGTTGTCGGCCGCCGCCAGGCTCAGCGTCGGCATCTTCTGCTCTTTGATGTAATCGCTGATCGCATAGAGCTCGAAGGCGGCAAGCGGCCCAAGGATGACATCGACCTTGTCGCGCTCGACCAGCTCCTGGGCCTTGGTCTTGGTGCCGGCCGGATTGCCGCCGGTGTCGGCGGAGATGAAATCGACCTTGCGGCCGGCCATGGTGTAGTTTTTTTCCTTCAGGAACGTCAGCACGCCCTGTTCCATCTGGATGCCGCCCTGCGCCAGCGGCCCGGTCTTCACCGTGAGCAGACCGAGCTTGAACGGCTCGGATTGCGCAACCGCGGGCGCCGGAAACCGGGTCAACGCGGCGGCGGCGCCGGCCACGGTGCCGGCCAAGACCGCGCGGCGGCTGACCTTGCGTGACGTTGATTTGCGAGACATTCCTATCCTCCCTGTGGCCCCGTTTGTTCGGGGTGCATAGCTGGCCGATGCGCCCCCACGCAACGGCAATTTCGAGCCGACATTGGCCAAGCCGTTCCGCCCTGTAAAGTGCCGCAATCGTCGCGGTTTGGGATTATTTTTTCTTTGTCTTTGGCGGAATAATAGGCAACAGCAAATAGGGTCGCGCCGCGCCGCCGAAATGCAGCGAGGTCGCGCCGCCGAAAATCTCCGGCGGCCGGTCGCGCGGATCGTCGTGCAGGAACGGCCCGCAGCCGGTCAGCTCGTTCTTGAAGTTGGACAGCTTGCCCCCGCTCGGGCCGGGATAAACATAATCCTTGCCGCGAATGGTCAGCCCGACGCGATAGCCCGCGGGTACGACGATAGACGTCGGCCAGATTTCGATATCGAGCGCCACAACCTCGCCCGGCTCGAGCGGCTGCTTCTTGCTGTGGGTGTGATACGGCCGGTACGGCTTTGACAATTTCTTGTCGAGCTGGCGGTGCGAGGCACGCAGCCAGCCCTGGCCGACCGGGGTGTGCGGATCGATGGCGCCCTGGAACACCACTTCCTTGAGGTCGCCGGTGAATACCCGCAGCACCGCGAAAATGTCGGCATCCGAAGTCGAAGACGAGACGAACAACTTAAGCGCCGAAGGCCCGGTGATTTCCGTTTCCTGCTTGAGCGGCGGCGTGAGAAAGGTGACGCCGTCGCCCATGGCGTCGAAACGCGCGACCGACTTTTTCTTGCCGGGCTTTTCGCTCAGCGCACCTTCGGACGGATCGAGATAAAGCCGTGTCCATTTGGTGCGCTTGAGCGGCCACTCGTTCTCCGCGCGTTCGACGAAGCGATCGACATGGCGCACCTGCAGCTGCACCGGCGCCTGCTTGTCCCAGCCGTTATTTTTGCCGTGCAGGAAATGATCGAAGAAGCGCAATTGCAGGTGCCGGCCGTAGTCGGTGTAGAAATGCGTCCAGTGCTCGATGCCGTGCGCTTCGAGCCATTTGTTCTTCGAGGCGGCGCGGACAAAACCTTCGAAATTGCCGCGCGGATGCAGCGGCTGGCCGCCCCAATTCGCCGTCGACAGAAACGGCACCTTGACCTTCGACCACACCGGCGAGCGGGCGCGGTGATAAGCGTCGTCGAGCGGATGGGCGACGATGTCGCTGCCGAAATCGCTGCGGTTTTTCGCCAGCTCCGCTTCCGACAGCGTGTCCGGCCCGCAGACCAGTTCGCCGTGCACGCGGCTCCTCTTGCCGCGCTCGCCTGAGCCGTATTGCACGGTCTTGACCTGCATGTCGTACCAGTTTTCCCAGAACGTGCAGAGAATGCCGCCGTGGTGCGTCATGTCGCGATACCAGTCGGCGGCGCCTTCCCAGATGCACATGGCGGCGAGATGCGGCGGCTCGAGCGACGCGACATGCCACTGATTGATGCCGTAGTACGAAATGCCGTTGAGCCCGACCTTGCCGTTCGACCACGGCTGCACGCCGGCCCATTCGATGCACTGATAGAAATCTTTCGTCTCGCGCGGCGAGAAGTGATCGATCACGCCAGGCGAGCAGCCGGCGCCGCGGGAATCGACGCGCACGCAGGCGTAATCATGCGGCACCCATTTCTCCGGATCGACCACTTCCCAGCTCTGATAAAGATTGCTGGAACCCGCCGTGACGTCGGGATGCTTTTCCGCCATGCGCTGCCACGCGCTCGGATAGCCGTCCTGGAAGGCGAGGCCCTTGGCGTAGGGGCCGTAGCTCAGGATCACCGGGTAGCGGCCGTCCTTGACCGGCCGAAACACATCGGCGCGCAACACCAAACCGTCGTCCATCGTGATCGGGACGTCCCAATCGATGCGCATGCCGTCGCGGGTCTCGCTGCGCGGCTGATGCGTTTTACCCTGCGCCGCCGCGCCCATCCGCGCTTCGCCTTCGAGCGATGACATGATGTCCTTCCTTTAACTTCACCTCTCCCCGCCGCGCGGGGAGAGCGTAGGCGTCCTTCGGACGCCGTTCTTGACGCAAAGAACGCCGATCCGAAGGATCGGCTATGTGAGCGAAGCGAGCGAGGGTGAGGGGGCCTCTCCGCGATTCTGAGCTCCGCAATTCTGAGCCCAGCGGATAGGTCCCCTCACCCTACCCTCTCCCCGCACGCGGGGAGAGGGAGTTCACGCTCAGCGTTTTTTCTTCTTCACTTTGCCGCGTTTCAAGCCGGCCATCTTTTCCAGCACCGCGCAGACCGCCGCGGTGTCTTGATCGTCGTAGCCGCTCTTGCGCGCTTTGGTGTAGATCGTGCTACTGGCATCGAACATCGGCGTCGGCACGCCGATCTTGCGGGCGTAGCCGCCGATGACGTCCATGTCCTTCTGCCAGACCGATATCTTCATCGTGGCATTGTCGTAGTTGTTCCGCACCATCATCGGGGCGCGCAGCTCAAAGATGCGCGAATTGCCAGCGCCGGTCTTGATCAGGTCGAAGATCAGTTGCGGCGGCAGCCCGGCCTTGATGCCCAGTACCATCGCCTCGGCGCTCGCCACGTTGTGGATGGCGACAAGGAGGTTGGCGACGTATTTCATCCGGCTACCGTTGCCGAAGGCGCCGACGTCGTGCACGGCGCGGGTGAAGCCCGCGAACATGGTTTTGAGCTTCTTGATCTCGCCGGTGTCGCCCGAGGCATAGACCACGAGGTCTTTGACCTTGGCCTGGGCGCCGGTGCCGCTCATCGGACAATCGAGCATGACATGGCCGGCCTTGCGCAGCTTGGCTTCGGCTGCGGTCTTGTCTTCCAGCGTGAAGGTGGAGGCCTCGACGATGACGCGGCGCGGCACCTTGGCCTTGACGATGGTCTCAACCGTCGCGGCCAGCGCCTTCGGGCTCGGCAGGCTGGTGATGATGGTCTTGGCCTTGCGCGCCACCTCGCCGGCGTCGGCAGCGATTTCCACGCCCGCGCGCGCCATCGCGCGGCGCCGCTCAGGCGAGATATCAAAACCGATCACGCGCCAGCCGGCGGTGACGAGATTGGGCGCGAATGATCCACCCATGATGCCGAGGCCGACGATACCGACGGCACCTTGCTTTCCCAAAACCATTCCATTCCTCATTGTCGCTTGGCGTGGCGAGGCGATATGGCATCCGCCCTCCCCGCGCAAGCGGCTTTCTCGCGTTCGTCATTCCGGGGCGCGCGCAAGCGCGAGCCCGGAATCCATAAACACAGACCTTGCAGAATTCTTGCCGGAGTGATGCTCTCGCGCACCGGGAGTATGGATTCCGGGCTCGCGGGCTTCGCCCGCGCCCCGGAATGACAGTCAGGAGCGTACCGTATGCAAATCGGAGTCGCTGGGTTGGGTGCCATGGGCGGCGCCATTGCCGCCCGGCTCATGGAAGTCGGGCACCAGGTGACAGTCTGGAATCGCACTGCGGCGAAAACCAAGCCGCTTGCAGAAGCCGGCGCCAAGGTCGCTGACAGCCCTGCGGCGGTTGCCGCCGCAAGCGAAGCGGTCATCACCATCCTGACCGACGGCGCGGCGATCGACGCGGTTTATCACGGGCCGTCGGGCTTGTTGTCGGGCGACGTGAAAGGCAAGCTGTTCATCGAGATGAGCACCGTGCCGCCGGGCGTGGAGACCACGCTGGCGCCGCAGGTGCGGGCCAAGGGCGGCACGTTCGTGGAGTGTCCGGTCGGCGGCTCGACCGCGCCGGCGCGGCAAGGCAAGTTGCTCGGGCTGATGGGCGCCGAGCCCGCCGACGCGGCGCGTGCCAAGCCGATCCTCGACCAGCTTTGCCGCAAGGTCGAGCATTGCGGCGCGGTCGGCTCAGGCGCGTCGATGAAGCTCGCCATCAATCTGCCGCTGATGGTCGGCTGGCAGGCTTACGCCGAGGCCTTTACGCTAGCTCGCGATGTCGGCTGGGAGCCGAAGCGGCTCCTCGATCTCTTCGTCGAGAGCAACGGCGCCAATAACGGATTCAAAATGCGCGCCGACATGATCGTCGCCATGATGGAAAACCGCGATCCCGGCCCGACCACGTTCAGCGTCGCCAATGCGGTGAAGGACCTCAAGACCATGATCGCCACCGGCGCCGCCAAGGGCGCCGACATGCCGGCGGCGAAGGCCGCGCTCGCGGCACTCGAGGAATCCAACGACAAGGGATTTGGCCCCCGCGACGCATCGCGCCAAACGGTCTATTGGCCGAGCCGCGGCAAATAATAAAAGCTTCTCACATCAACATTGGAGCGAACATGTCAGTCACTCTCGCGCAAGCTTCCACCATCGTCGACGTCGCCTTGAAAAAAGCCCGCGACAGCAATCTCGCGCCGCTCACCGTCGCCGTGCTCGACTCCGGCGGCCATCTGGTCGCGTTCAAGCGCGAGGACAAATCCGGCATTTTGCGGTTCGACATTGCGTTCGGCAAAGCCTGGGGCGCGCTCGGCATGGGTTTCGGCTCGCGCACCTTGGCGAGCCGCGCGGCCAAGACGCCGCAGTTCTTCACCATGCTGGCGGCGGCAAGCGGCGGCCGCATGGTCACCAATCCGGGCGGCGTGCTGATCAAGGATGCTTCCGGCACCATCGTCGGCGCCTGCGGCATTTCCGGCGACACCTCGGACAAGGACGAAATGTGCGCCGTCGCCGGCATCGAGGCGGCGGCATTGAAGGCCGATCCGGGAACCGATTAGGAGATTTTCCAATGAAACTGTTTTCATTCTGGCGCTCGCTCGCGACCTATCGCGTGCGCATCGCGCTCAACCTCAAAGGCATCGCGCCGGACGAGGTGGTGGACGTGAACCTGATGAAGGGCGCGCAGCGCGAGGCCGCTTATCGCGCGGTCAATCCGATGATGGCGCTGCCGGCTTTGGTCGACGGCGACGGACCGGCTATGTTCGAGTCGCTGGCGATCATCGAATATCTCGACGAGACCCACCCGAACCCGCCGCTATTGCCACGCGACCCCAAGGGCCGCGCCCGGGTGCGCGGCCTGGCGCAGATCGTCGCCTGCGATTCCCATCCGCTGATCGTGCCGCGGGTGCGCGAATATCTCGAACACGAGTTCAAGCTCGACGAGCCGACGCGGATCAAGTGGTGCCAGCATTGGCACCTGATGGCGCTGAGCGCGCTCGAAACCAATCTCGGCGACAAGTCGACCGGCCGTTATTGCCACGGCGATACGGTCACGCTTGCCGATATCTGTCTGGCGAGCCAGGCCGCCGGCGCGAAATTCTTCGCCGTCGACACCGCGCCGTTCCCGCACTTCACCCGGATCGCCAATTCGCTGTCGGCGATCGACGCCTTCGCCCGCGCCCACCCGCTGAAGCAGCCGGGGGCGCCGGCGGCTTGAAATCTTACATGCCCTTCATATTCATCGCGACCGACGACATCGCTCTGACGTCGCGCTTGGCAACCATCTCTTTGGTGGCAGCCGCGTAGGCCTTGAAATGGTCGGTCGCCCGGTGCGCGTCCAAGGCGGCGGCGTTGTCATAGACCTCGAATATGAAAACGTGGTTCGGGTCCTTTTGCGAGACCGTGATGTTGAACTCGCGGCAGCCCGGCTCCTGCACCGCGGCCGCGCCGTTCGCCTTGAGCGCCGCAAGAAACTTGTCGATATCGGCCGGATTGATATCGAGATCGACGGCGTTGATGTAGAGCGGCCCGGACTGCGCCTGCGCCTCGTGGCCGCGCATCGGCAACAGCACCCATGCTGCGACGGCGATGGCGATGGCGGCTATGGGCATCATGATCGATTTCAACATGGCATTTCCTCCCTGTGTTGGATTCTCCCTGTATTGAATTTTTGTTTTGAGCCTACTTGCTTATTGAGCCTTTGTCAGCATGGCGACCGATGACAGCGGCGTCGCCGTGCTCGCACTGATGATGCCTTTGGTGGCCGCCTGATACGCCTTGTAGTGGTCGCTCGCCTGATTCGCGGCGAGCGCTGCGGCGTCGTCGAAGGCCGACAACAGCAGCACCTGGTTGTTGTTGGTCTGCGACACCGTGATGTCGAACTCGCGGCAGCCTGGATCCTGCACCGATGCCGCCGCGTGGATCATCGCCGCGTCTTTGAATTTGTCGGTCTGACCGTCGGCGACGACGATTTCATCGAGATTGATGAGCAGCGGCGGGTCGGCCTGCGGCGCCGGCGCGCTGCTCTTGTCCAAAGCTATCGAGTTGAATGGCCTGATGTTGTAGGATTTGATCATCATCATGGTGAGGCCGAGGAACTTCGCGTAGGTCACGGTCTTCTGATGCGCATCCCAGGCGGCGGAGTTGTTGAAGATCTCGAAGATGAAGACGTGGTTCTTATCTTTTTGCCCGACCGAGCTTACGAATTCCTGAGTACCAGCCTCTTTGATCGTCGCCGCGCCGTCGTCCTTGAGCGCCGCGAGGAATCTCGGCATCGAGGCTGGGGTAATTTCGAGATCGACCACGTTGACGAAGGCCTGTGCGTCTTGTGCCACGGCCTCTTGGCCGCGCAGCGGCAGCAACAACGCCGCGGCGGCGAGCGTCACCGCGGCCCCCGGCAGCACGACTGATTTGCGCATTGCAGTTCTTCTCCTAACCCCGGACGTCGCGAAAATGGTAGCGGCTCCGCGCCCCGCTCGGTAGCCCCGCGGCGGAACTTACCACCACTTGTGAAAATGATGCACCGGGCCGTTGCCGGCGCCGATTTTGACCCGATCAGCCGCAGCGATGGCGGCGCTGACATAGGCTTTAGCCTCGCGCACCGCCGCATTCAAGGAGAGCCCCTTGGCGAGGCCGGCGGCGACCGCCGCCGCCAAGGTGCAGCCGGTGCCGTGGGTATTCTTGGTTGCAATGCGCGGCGCGGTAAACCGGGCACAGCCGTCGGCTTCGACCAGGAGGTCGACGCTGTCCGGGCCGCCGCCATGGCCGCCTTTGATCAGCACCGCGCCGGCGCCGAAGGCGAGCAGCTTTTGTGCCTGCGCCAGCATCGTGGCTTCGTCACGCGCCAGCGGCGCGTCGAGCAAGGTCGCCGCTTCGAACAGGTTGGGCGTGACCACGTCGGCACGCGACAGCAACGACCGCAGCGCATCCATCGCGTCGGCGCGCAACAGATCGGCGCCGGTCGAGGCGACCATGACCGGATCGAGCACCACGTTGCGCGGGCGATGTCGGTCGAGGCTCGCGGCGACGGCGCCCGCGGCCGCGGCATTGCCCAGCATGCCGATCTTCACCGCGCCGACGTCGAGATCGGCAAACACCGCGTCGATCTGCGCGGCGATGAAATCGGCCGGCACGTCATGGATGGCGGTGACGCCTTTGGTGTTCTGCGCCGTCAGCGCCGTGATCGCCGAAGCGCCGTAGACGCCGAGCGCGGCGAAGGTTTTGAGATCCGCCTGGATGCCGGCGCCGCCGCTGGAATCCGAACCGGCGATGGTCAGGGCGATTTGAATAGTCATCACGCGCCCCGCTTCGCCAGCGCCGCGTCGACGATCGCGCGCAAAACGCGCGCCGCGGCGGCCGGGTCGGGCGCCAGCGACAGCGCCGAGATCACGGCCACGCCGTCGGCGCCGGCTTCGATCACGGCTGCCGCGTTATTGGCGTCGATGCCGGCGATGCCGCAGACCGGCAGTTTTGGCGCGCGGACATGCAGCGCGGCGATGACGCGCGTAAGGCCTTCGGGGCCGATCGGCGCGTTCTTCTGCTGTTTCGAGCCCGTGACATAGACGCCGCCCGAGCCGACATAGTCGATCAGCGCGACCGGCGCGGCTTGCGCCTCCGCCACGGTCTTGATCGATAGCCCGATGATAGCGTCGCCGCCGAGGAGTTTTCGCGCATCCTCGGCCGCCATGTCGTCCTGCCCGACATGGACACCGTCGGCACCGGCGGCAAGCGCTACATCGACGCGGTCGTTGATGACGAGCGGCACGTTGAACGGCGTGAGCGCCTTTTTGATCGCGCGAGCAGTTTCGATCATGGCGCGGGTTTCGCTGAGCTTGTCACGCAATTGAATGAGCGTCGCGCCGCCTTGCGCGCACAGCCGCGCCAGGTCGGCGAGATCGTGGCCGCCCGAACGCTCCGGATCGACGATGGCATTGAGACGAAGATCGACGGTCATGCTGACACCCTGGTGCGCGCGCGCAACGTAGCGCTGTCGAGGCCGTGGAGCGCGTCGATGATCCAGCTGGCGAAGCGCCCCGGCCCGCTGGTGTTCTCCGCAGCCACCTCGCCGGCAACGCCAAGCGCGACCAAAGCGGCAGTGGTGGCGCGCCAGCGATCGCGCTCCACCACCAACGCGGCGGCGACCAGCGCCGAGCTGGCGCAGCCCATGGCGGTGACCATTCCCATCAGCGGGTCGCCGTTGGCGACTTTTGCCGAACGCTCGCCGTCGGTGACCACGTCGGTCGCGTCAGTGAGCGCGACCACCGTGTCGTGGTGTTGGGCAAAGCGCCGCGGCGCGTCGCCTGCGGCATCGCCACCGGCAAGAGCTGCGAATTCGTGATGGTTGAGCCGCACCGCGGCGGGCTTGCGGCTCACCAGACTTTGCGCGAATTGCGCCCGCACCGGCGAGCGTTCGATGAAGACCGGGTCGAGCACCCAAGGTTTCCCGGGCCCTTCTTTATCGACTTGCCCCAGCGCGCCCAGCGCCACGTCGATCGCCGCGCGCCGCTCGGCGTCGAAGGTGCCAAGATTGACCAAAAGCGCATCGGCGCTGGCGACGAAGGCCGCGATTTCCTCGGGCGCGATGGTCATCGACGGGATGGCGCCGGCGGCGAGCAGCATGTTCGCCGTATAGGCCTGCGCTACCGAATTGGTGATGCAATGCACCCGCGGCGCGCGGCTCCTGATCCGCGCCAGCACGTCGGCGGTGATGTCGGCAAACTCGGCCGGTGCACGCATGTCCATGGTCTTTCGCAAACCTCGCAACGATACTACGTCCCGAAACGCTCTTGCAGGCTCGTCATATATGCTATTCTGCCGTCCGGAGGCGCGCATGATCCCCTTTTTCGTGCAGATCAAATGTCAGCTCGGCAAGTCCTACCAGGTTGCCAATAAGCTCGCGGACGCCGAGATCGCCTCGGAAATCTACTCGACCGCAGGCGACTTCGACCTGTTGGTGAAATTCTACGTCGATCCCTCGACCGATATCGGCCATTTCATCGCCGAAAAGGTGCAGACCATCTCAGGCGTCGCCGACACCCGCACCATCATCACTTTCAAGGCGTTTGGAGGCTCGTAGTCGTTCCCTCCACCGCCCGCCGGCGCGCCAAGGCGAGCTGACGCTCGCGCCAGATCACGAACAGGCCGGCGGCGGCGATGATCGCGGAACCGACCACGATCATGACCGTCGGCAATTCGCCGAAGAACGCATAGCCGAGCACCAGCGCCCAGACCATCGAGGTATAGTCGAACGGCGCCAGCATCGAGGCGGAGGCGTAACGATAGCTCTCGGTCAGTAGAATATGTCCGGTGCCGCCGAGAAAGCCGATGCACATCAGGGCCACCAACTCGTGACTCGTCGGCGTAACCCAGCCGAACGGCCAGGTGACGAGGCCGGCGACCGCGCAGATGAGCGAGAAGTAGAATACGATCGACGATGTCGTCTCGCTCTTGGTCAGGTGACGCGTCTGAATCATGGTGCCGGCATTGGTGACGGAGCCGGCGACCGCGTAGATCACGCCGGCGACGCTGGTCGCGCTCGCCATGGCGATGGTCAATTCGTCGCCGGAAAAATGCGGCGCCAGCACCACCAGCACGCCGAGAAAGCCGATCGTGACCGCCGACCAGCGGTAGATGCGCACGCGCTCCTTGAGGATGAGGGCAGCCAGCGCCACGCTGATCAGCGGCGAGGTGAACGAGATCGCGTTGGCCTCGATCAAGGGCAGCCGCGCCAGCGCGCCGAAATTGCAGAACATGCCGACGACGCTGAGCACGCCGCGATTGGCGTGA
>Ga0210398_10005510_pt1 | contig 11739 bp, 10 predicted proteins | sample IncBWC4OmetaG_FD_161047 | JGI IMG/M metagenome (GOLD analysis project Ga0210398, IMG submission 161047) | Forest soil microbial communities from Barre Woods Harvard Forest LTER site, Petersham, Massachusetts, United States - Inc-BW-C-4-O | ecosystem: Environmental > Terrestrial > Soil >... | reverse complement strand
CTGCTCGGCATGAAGGTCACGGTCTTCAACAACTCCGGTGACCCGTCGCAGTGGTCGGAGGGGATCGAGGACGCCGTCAACGGAGGCTACAAGGCGATCATCATCGAGTGCGGCATCGATCCCACCGCCATCGCCCCGCAGCTGACGGCAGCGAAAAAGGCGGGGATCGTCGTGGTCGACCAGAACGTCAATGACGCGTCAGTCAGCCAGGTCTCCCCGCTCATCACGGCGGAGACCACAGCCTGGGAGGACCTGCAGCAGCAGTACAACGTCATGCAGGCCTTCATCGAGTCCGGCGGGAAGCCGATGGACGCCCTGGTCATCACCTCTGACGAGAACGTCCCCGCTCCGGGGATGGTGCAGGCGATCCAGAGCGAGTACTCCAAGCTCTGCGGGTCGGCATGCAAGGTCGAGGTGGAGGACGTGTCCATTCCTGACTGGTCGACGAAGGTTCAGCCGACTGTGAGCGCGGCTCTGCTCGCCGACCCGAAGATAACAGCGATCTTCTGCATCTACGGTGGCATGATCAATGGCGCTATCCCCGCAGTGGAGAGCGCACACCGCTCGGGTGTGCACATCTATACGTTTGGCGGAGGCAACGACCAGCTGAAGCTCGAAGAGGGCAGCAACATCGTCCTGAGCAACTTCGGGCCTAGCGGCGTCTGGGCTGGATATCTCGCCTACTACCAGGCTCTGCTGGGATTGACGCACCAGAAAGTGCTGCCGCCCGCCGACGCCGCCACACCGGACCGGGACTTCACGCCGGCGACCGCCAACCAGATCTTCACTCCGGATGGCGGCATGGGGACAGCGTTCCTCAACGGCTACCGTCAGCTGTTCGGGCTGCCGCCGCTCAGCGGCCAGGCGCTCATCGCCGCTGCCTCGTATGACGACTCGCTCTGATATGCGTATCGAGGCCATGCGAACGCCATGAGTGAGGCGACGATAGAAGTGCCGGAACTCGCCCTGGAGCTGCGGCACATCTCGAAGTCGTTCGGCGCCAACCTGGCGCTCGATGACGTGTCTCTCGCCGTGCGGCGGGGGGAGGTCACGGCCCTCCTGGGTCAGAACGGGTGCGGCAAGTCCACGCTCGTGAAGGTGCTGGCCGGATTTCACGCTCCCGAACCCGGTGGCGAGATGCTCGTGGGGGGCCAGGTGGTCGACCTGCCTGTGCCCCCCGAGCGGTCGCGGGAGCTTGGGCTGAGCTTCGTGTTCCAGGATCTCGGTCTTGCTCCCGGGCTCTCCGTGGTCGAGAACCTGACGATCGGCATGAGAACCGCGGCGTCACTGAAAGGACGTCGCGTCATCAACTGGAAGCAGGAGCGTCGGCGGGCCAGGGAGACCTTCGCGTCGTACCGCGTCGCCATTGACCCGGACGCCGAGGTGCAGGAACTCGCTCCGGTAGATCAGGCGCTGCTCGCCATTATCCGTGCGGCCGAGGAGCAGCGTCTCTTTCGCGGGCGAACGGCGAGCCGTCGGTCCTCGATTCTTGTCCTCGACGAGCCAACCGTGTTCCTGCCCGCATCGGAGTGCGAGCTTCTATTCAGCCTCATCAGGAGGGTCGCCAGCACCTCCGCCAGCGTGATCCTCATCTCCCACGACCTTGAGGCCGTCCGGGAGGTCGCCGATCGGGTGGTGGTGCTGCGGGACGGGCGGGTGTCGGCCGAGACGGACGTCGCCTCGGTCACCCACGAGGAGCTCATCGAGATGATCGTCGGGAGGCGGACAGAGAAGCTCGCGACCGCCGTCGGCGGCGACGTGCCACGGGCCGAGTTGGACCGGCCGCGACCAGCTACCGCCGTCGCCGATCCGCTCCGGGTCAGCCACCTCAGCGGCGGGCGGGTCGTCGACGTGAGCTTCACGCTCCGAGCAGGCGAAGTGCTCGGTCTCGCCGGGCTCCTGGGGTCCGGCGTCGAGGAGTTCCCGTATCAGCTGTTCGGGTCCCGACCCGCTTCCGGTGGCACCATCGACCTGGCGGGCCTCTCGGTTCCCGCCAAGCGAATGACCCCGCAGCTGGCCATGAAGTCGAGAACAGCGCTCGTACCCGCCGACCGTGCCCGCGATGGCGGCGTCGGTACCCTGCCGGTCGAGGAGAACTTGCTGCTCCTCGTGGAAGATCGGTACTTCATAAGAGGCATCCGGCGGCGGCGAGCGATTAGGCGGACGGCCACCGAGCGCTGCGCCGAGTTCGGCATCCGGCCGCCCAGCCCTGAAGCCCTGCTCTCCAGCCTGAGCGGCGGCAACGCACAGAAGGTCATTCTGGCTAAGTGGCTGGAGATCGACCCGAGGATCATCATCTTGCACGAGCCGACGCAGGGCGTCGACGTCGGAGCGCGCTCCGATTTCTACGAACTGGTCAAGGCCGCCGCGGCAAAGGGCGCCGGGGTCCTGTGGATAACGACAGACTTTGATGAGCTCGCGACGATGTGCGATCGCGTCCTCATCGTAGGGAACGGCATGATATTCGGAGAGCTAAGAAGGCCGGACATCTCGAAAAATGCGATTAGCGAGCTCGTCTTCAGGGCCAGCGCCAGCTTGTCCCTGCGTCCCGGGGGAGAGTTGGTGCGCGGTTTCCAGGCCGGTGAACAGAGAGGTGAAGGAGCGTGATCGAGTCTCCCCAGAGCCCGCGACCCGAGGAACAGGCGGCGCCGGGCCGCGAGGGTCGGCTCGCCGTCAGCCACTCCATGAGCCGGTGGGCCACGGTCGGGGAGCGGTTCGCCCTCCCGCTGGTGTGGGTGGCCGTCATTGTTGTCTTCAGCCTGATCGAGCCATCCAGCTTTCCGACCGTCGGCAACGTTGCCAACGTCTTCGGCTCCCAGGAAGTCCTGTTCGTGCTGACCATGGCCGTTCTGATCCCATCGATCCACGGCGACTTCGATCTCTCGCTCGGTTCGATCGCCGGTCTCACCGCGATGGTGGCTGCCATTCTCAACGTCAATGATCACGTGAACATCCTGCTGGCCTGCCTGGCCGGGATCGCAGCTGCTGTTGTCGCCGGCGTCGTCAACGGGGTCATCGTCGTGACCTTCGACAACGATCCCTTCATTGTGACCCTGGGCACCATGACCGCTATCACCGGCCTGACCTACTGGATCTCGCACTCTCAAACGATCGGTGTGGTCTCCTCGTCCCTCACTAATTGGCTGTTCACCAAGACGGTCTTCGCGATTCCGTTGGAATTTTATTACGGATTGGTCCTGCTCGCCGTTGTCTGGTATTTCTTCACCCTGACGCCAGCGGGACAACGTGCCAGCTTTGTGGGGCAGTCCAGGGACGTCGCCCGCTTGAGCGGCATCCGTGTCAACCGGATGAGGCTCAGGGCCTACACCATCGGCGCGGCAGTCGCGGGCCTGGCCGGCATCGTCTACCTCGGCACCAACGGCTCGGGCGACCCGACAGCCGGGAGCACTCTGTTGCTCCCGGCCTACGCGGCAGCCTTCCTTGGAGCCACGTCGATTCGCCCTGGACGCTTCAACGCCATCGGAGCCGCGATCGCCGTGTACTTCCTCGCTACCGGTGTGGCCGGTCTGCAGCTCCTCGGCGCACAGGATTACGTGCAGCAGTTGTTCTATGGTGCGGCGCTCGTGGTGGCCATCGTGCTGTCAAACATCATCCGTCGGCAGAAGACCAGGCCGGTGGCACGCTCGACGGCAGAGACGGGGCCGGCGACGGAGACCACAGCGGTGGCCGACTGAGCCATACCTTGACGGCGAGGCTGTGGATGCACCGGCTGGTCACCCCCGGCTCGTCCGGCGATGGCACCGCCGCCTGGTCACCTCCTCGCCCGGGACCCGTGGACCGTCCGCTCGCCGAGCTGGCGGCGCGGGTGGGTCGGAACTCGACACACATCCAGATGAGCTGGTGAGCTGCGCTCAGGACCGGACGAGGCGGGCGATCGCGTCGGTGGCCTCGCGCACCTTATCCGCCGCGCCGTCGCCGCCCTCGGCCATGGCCTGGGCGACGCAGTGGCTGAGGTGCTCTTCCAGCAGGCCAAGGGCGACCGACTGCAAGGCCCTGGTGACGGCGGCGACCTGGGTGAGGATGTCGATGCAGTACTTGTCCTCGTCGATCATCCGCTCCAGCCCGCGCACCTGCCCCTCGATCCGGCGCAGCCGCCGCAGATAGCTGTCCTTGTCGTGGCTGTAACCGTACACGCTGCCCTCCGGAGTTTCCGCGCCTGCCGCCGGCGCCTGCCGCGCCGCCGATCGTGATTTCACGTCGCCGGCCCCGGTGCGGTCGCCTGCCCGCGGGCGGGGATCGCCCTGCCCCGTCCGGCCGTGCCCTTGCCCGAGGCAGCATCGCTGTTGAATCGCTGCAGCCGGAGGCTGTTCGAGACCACGAACACCGACGAGAGCGTCATGGCGACCGAGGCGAGGATCGGGTTGAGGAAGCCGAGCGCGGCGAGCGGGATGGCCGCGACGTTGTAGCCGAACGCCCACGCCAGGTTCTGGCGGATGGTCCGGAAGGTGGCGCGGGAGAGCCGGATCGCGTCCGCGACGGTGCCCAGGTCGTCGCGAAGCAGGATCAGGTCGGCGGCGCAGATCGCCACGTCGGTGCCGGACCCGAGGGCCAGCCCCAGGTCGGCTGCCGCCAGCGCCGGGGCGTCGTTGATGCCGTCACCGACCATCGCCACCCGCCGGCCCTGCGCCTGGAGCCTGGTGATGACGGCGGCCTTGTCGGCCGGGAGGGTCCCGGCGATGACCTCGTCGATGCCGACGGCCGCCGCGACGGCCCGGGCGGTGGCCTCGGTGTCCCCGGTCAGCAGGATCGGGTGCAGCCCGAGCCCGCGCAGTTGCGCGACGGCGGCGGCCGACGACGGCTTGACCGTGTCGGCGACCGCCACCGCGCCCTTGACCAGGCCATCCCAGCCGATGAGCACCGCGGTATACCCGGCTAGCTCCCACGAGCGGCATTGTTCGATCAGTCCGAACGGGACCGTGAGTCCCCGTTCAGCGAACAGTCTCTCGCGCCCGACCACCACCTCGCGGCCGTCGACGATCCCGCGGGCGCCGAGCCCGGGCAGGGCCCTGAACCCCTCGGCCTGCGGCAGCGGGCCGGCCTCGTCCCTCGCGGCCGCGGTGACCGCCGCCGCCACCGCGTGCTCGGACGCCTGCTCGACAGCCCCGGCCAGGCGGAGCAGGTCGGTGCGGCTGACGCCGGTATCTGACCGGACGCCAGCCAGCGACATCTGGCCGGTGGTGATGGTCCCTGTCTTGTCCAGGACGACTACCTGGAGGGACCGGGACGACTCAAAGACCTGGTAGCCCTTGATGAAGATCCCGAGCTGGGCGCCGCGGCCGCAGGCCGCGACCAGCGCCGCCGGGGTCGCCAGGCCGAGCGCGCACGGGCAGGCGATGATCAGCACGGCGAGCCCGGCGCTGACCGCGTGCCCGGCGGGAGAAGCGGCCAGCAGCCAGCCGGCCAGGGTAAGGACGGCGCAGGCCAGCACCGCGGGAACGAACACGGCGCTGATCCGGTCCGCCAGCCGCTGGACGGCGGCCTTCTGCGCCTGAGCACGCTCGACCAGCCTGATCAGGTGCGCGAGCTGGGTGTCCTGTCCCACCTTGACCGCGCGGACGACCAGGCGCCCGGTCAGCGCCACCGTTCCGCCGGTCACGCTATCGCCCTCGGCCGCCTCGCCCGGCACCGACTCCCCGGTCATCATGGCGCGGTCCACGGCGGTCTGGCCGAACAGCACCTCCCCGTCCGCGGCGATGATCTCACCGGGGCGGACGACGAACGTGTCGCCCGGGCGCAGGCGGTCGGCCGGGACCTGGCGCTCGGTTCCGTCCGGGTCCAGCAGGCAGACATCCCGGGCCGCCGCGGCGGCGAGCCCGCGCATGGCCTCCCCGGCGATGCGCCGGGCCCGTGCCTCGTACAGCCGGCCGGCCAGCAGGAACGTGGTGACCGTGGCGGCCGTCTCCAGGTAGATGCCGCCACCGGAGGCGTGAATCAGGAGCTGCCAGAAGCTTCCGGCGCGCTCCGCCGGGTCCAGGACGAACATGGCGTACACCGACCAGCCGCAGGCGGCGATGATGCCCAGCGAAACCAGCGTGTCCATCGACGACGTGCCGTGCCTGGCGTTCTTCAGCGCGGCCCGGTGGAACGGCCACGCGCACCACAACGCGACCGGCGCCGCGCAGGCCACGAGGAGCCACTGCCAGCCCGTGAACCGCAGCGACGGGACCAGCGACAGCATCAGCGAAAGGTCGGTCAGCGGGACGAAGAACACCAGGGCCACGATCAGCCGGCGTTTCAGGTAGGCGGCATCCCGGCCGTCCGCCGCGTCCCCGTCCTCGCCTGCCCGCTCCGCGACGGGCTCCCTGGCCGCATACCCCGCCCGCTCGACCGCCCCGGTGAGCTCCCGCACCGGCAGGCCGGCCGGGGCGATGACCCGGGCGGTCGCGGTCGCGTAGTTCACTGCCGCCGCCACGTCCTGGAGCTTGTTCAGCTTCTTCTCGACACGTGCCGCGCACGCCGCGCAGGTCATGCCCTCGATCGACAGCTCGATCTCCCGCATGCCGGGCGGGACCGCACGCGCTGGGGCCGGTGCCGTCACGCGACTTTCCCGCCGTCACGGGCGGCCACGTCCGGGCCCGTGCTCCGGGCGGCATCGCTGCCGTCGCCGCTCGGCTCGGGCGGGGTTTCCGGCAACAAGAAGGCAACCTGTCCAGCTGCCCGCTGGCCGCCGGGGGGCGAGACGGCCCACGACCGCGACGTCTCCATGGCCGCGCCCGCGGCGCCCGAGCGGATGGTCCTGGCCTGCCAGAACAGCAGCGCCGCCCCGGCCACGGCGATCAGGTGCTGCGCCTCGTCGGCGCCGATCGTCTGCCCGCCGATCAGGTCGGCGACCGCGGTGACCACCAGGCCGGCGGCCGCGACGCCGCACGGCCAGGCGAGCCCCGCCGACAGCGCTGGGCGGATCGCGCCGACGCCGAACGCGATGGCCAGGGCCAGGTCGAACGAGCCGAGTTCATGCGCGGCGTGCGTTCCCGCGCCGTGGTCGTGGCCCAGGATCAGCAGCGGCACGGTGATCGCCAGCTGCGCCAGCGCCACGGCGATCAGCCCGCCCCGCTTGGCCATGCCCGCGCCCCCCGTGAGGCGGGGCAGCCCCGCCCGGCTCGGGGGAGTGGCCGCGAGTACCTGGGCGGTGAGATCCCGCTCCAGGAAGGGGCCGCCCAGGCGGGCGCGGCGGGTCACTTCGTGTGCCCGCTGCTGCCAGTCGCGGCACTGTGCACAGCTTGCCAGGTGCGCATCGAGAGCGCTGCCGGGCAGACCGGGGTCTTCACCGTCGATCCGGGCCGAAATGGCCTCCCGTGCCCTGTCGCATTCCATACCGTGGTAGTGCGACGACGACGGCGGAAAGTTCCCGGCCCCGGAGAAAACTCGGGCTTGCCTGTGGTCCCCTCAGGAGGAGAGGATTTCACCTGCCTGGCGCGTGGCCGGGGAAGCTGTATCGCCGGCCGAGATCATCGCGATCAGGTCTTCGCGCGCCCGGGCAACCCGCGACCGGATCGTGCCCACCGGACAGCCGCACACCGCCGCGGCCTCCGCGTACGACAGCCCGAGCACCTGCGTCACGACGAACGCGGCCCGGCGGTCCGGGTCGAGCCGCGCGAACAGGTCGGCGACCGTTACCTCATCCGTCGGATCGGGCACCGCCCTCCAGTCCGGGTCTTCCGCATCGTCACCGGTCGTGTTCTCCCTGGTCCTGATGCGGGAACGCAGCTCGCCGGCGCACACGTGACGGGCGATCGACAGGAGCCAGGTCAGCGCCGAGGCGTCGCCCCGGAACCGCCGCAGGCTCGGTACGCAGCGCGCGTAGGTCTCCTGCGTCAGGTCATCCGCCACTGACGCGCCAGCCAGCGCCGCGCAAAACCGCCAGACCCGGTCATAGCTAGCCGTGACAAAAGCTTCCAGAGCAGCGGAGTCCCCCAGGCGCGCGGCTTGCGCCAGCCGGGTGAGTTCATCCACGCTGCTCAAGCTACTCCCTGCATGCCGGCCAAGTCCGGTCGCTGCCCGGCCAGGGGACAAGGATGACAAAAATGTCAGCAGACGAGTGACCGCTGCTCAGTCGTTCACTCGTCGATCTGGTAGCCGCCAGCTTCATCGAGGGCAGCGCCGACCGCGCCCTGCGGCAGTGGCCCGTCGCTGGCGACCGTGACGCGGGAGCTGCCGCCGGGCACGAGATCGACGGTCACGGCGGAGACCCCGGCCAGGCTGCTCAGTTCGCTCGTCACCGCGTTCACGCAGTGCTCGCAGCTCATTCCCGTCACCTCGTAGGTCGTCGTTGTCATCGGGTTCCTTCCTTGCTCTCCACTGGCCTCGCGGGCCGCGTCGCGGTCCATGCCTCAGTAGTGGCCGGACGGGACGGATAAGTTCCCGTCCTCCCGCCCTAAGACGTTCGGGAAGTCACGGGAACTTTCCGGTCCGGCCGGCGAACTAACAAGGCATGGACGCGAAGGAGCCGGCCCCATGCCAGGGATGAATTCCGGAATCAACGCCAATGACCCGACGGTGACCGCGGCGTTCCGCGCGGCACTCGTCCACCAGGGGCTTGTCGCGCTGGCGATTTTCGTCCTGATCGCCCTGCTGTGGGCGGCCAGCAAGGCCTGGCTGCCCGCGCGCGCGGAGGCGGCGGCCGCCGGGCGCGGCGCCGGGCTGGCGTGGTCCGCCGAGCCCGCCGCGCGGCGGCTGCTGCGGATCAGCTTCGGGCTCATCTGGGTGTTCGACGGCATCCTGCAAGCCCAGCCGGCAATGGCCACCGGTCTTCCGTCACAGGTCATCGCGCCGACGGCGGCGAGCTCGCCGGGCTGGGTGCAGCACCTGGTGAACTGGGGCGGCACCTCGTGGTCCTACCATCCGATCGAGGCGGGCGCCGCGGCGGTCTGGATCCAGGTCGGCATCGGCATCTGGCTGATCGTGGCCCCGGCCGGGCTGTGGTCCCGCGCCGCCGGACTGGTGAGCGCGGGCTGGGGGCTGGTGGTCTGGGCCTTCGGCGAGTCGTTCGGCGGGATCTTCGCACCCGGACTGAGCTGGCTGTTCGGCGCGCCGGGCGCGGTGTTGTTCTACTGCCTGGCGGGGGTCCTGGTCGCCCTGCCACTCGCGGCCTGGCGCAGGCCGCGGCTCGGCCGCGGCCTGCTGGCCGTGATGGGCGCCTTCTTCCTGGGGATGGCGGTGCTCCAGGCCTGGCCGGGGCGCGGGTTCTGGCAGGGCGTTTCCGGCCGGCAGCCCGGGTCGCTGGCGGCCATGACCCAGTCGATGTCTCAGACCAGCCAGCCGTCGGTCATAACCGGCTGGATCAACGCGTTCACCGCGTTCGACGAGGCGCACGGATTCGCCGTGAACCTGTTCGTGGTGGCCGCGCTCGCGGTGGCGGGGCTGGCCATGGTCACGGCCTGGCGCCGGGTGCTGCTCCCCGCGGTCGCGGCGACGGTGGTGCTCTGCCTGGCGACCTGGGTGCTCGTCCAGGACTTCGGTTTCTTCGGCGGGTTGGGCACCGACCCGAACAGCATGATCCCGATGGCGCTGGTGATCGTCGCTGGCTACCTGGCGCTGACCCGGGTCCCGGCGGCCGCGGCCGAGGTGGCGCCGGTGCCGTCCGGCGGCTGGCGGGCACGGCTGCGTCCGGCGGCCCTGTACCAGTCGTTCGCGACCGCCACTGTCAGCTCGGTGGCTTCCGTGAGCGCCCTGGGCGTCGTCATCCTCGGGGCCGCGCCGCTGGCGGCGGCGCAGGCGAATCCCAGCGCGTCGACGATCCTGGCCCAGTCGGTGGCCGGGTCGGTGGCGCCGCTGAACTATCCCGCCAGCGCGTTCCGGCTCACGGACCAGAACGGCCGCACGGTCACGATGGCAACCCTGCACGGCAAGGTGGTCCTGCTGACCTTCCTCGACCCGGTGTGCACCAGCGACTGCCCGCTGATCGCGCAGGAGTTCCGCGCCGCCGGGCAGCTCCTCGGACCCAGCTCGAGCCGGGTCGAGCTGGTCGCCGTCGTCGCCAACCCGGTCTTCTACCAGCAGGCCTACACCGAGGCCTTCACCCGCCAGGAGGGGCTGTCCCAGGTGCCGAACTGGCTGTTCCTGACCGGACCGGTCCCCAGCCTGCAGAAGGTGTGGTCGGACTACGGCGTCGACGCGGAGGTCGAGCCCGCGGGGTCCATGGTCGGGCACACCGAGGTCGCGTACGTGATCGACCCCTCCGGGCAGGTCCGCGAGGAATTCTCGGACGACCCGGGACCCGGCACGGAGGCGACCCAGGCCTCGTTCGCATCCATGCTGGCCGGTGCCGCCCAGCAGTACCTGGGGGCGTCGTGAAACGACTGGGCCTGGGGGCGTCCGTCATCGTGGCGGCCGCGGCCCTGGCCGGATGCGGCGCACAGCCCGCCCAGGTAACCGCCACGGCCGCGACGGTGCCGCCCCCGTCGCTCGCGCTATCCCTCGATTCGGCGGCGGGGACCTGGGCGACCGTGCAGATGGGCGGGTCAGCCGCTCAGGACAACAACTTCTGGCAGCTGTTCGTCCGCCCGGCCGGGGCGGCCAGCTGGCGGCTGATCACGCCGCCCGGCATGGCCGACAACGGCGGCCTGCTGCTGGCCAGCACCGGCCCGAGGTCCCTGGTGACCGGGTTCCGGCCCAGCCAGCTGATCACGTTCTCCCCGCTGACCAGCACCTCGGACGACGGGGCGCACTGGGCGACAGGGAACGTCGTCGACGACGGGTTGTCTGACGTCCCGGACGCGCTAGCCGCCTCGCCCGGTAGCGGCGACCTCATCGCCCTCCTGCCCACCGCGGTCGAGCTGTCACGGCCCGGCGGTTCGGGGTGGATCACGCTGGCCCGGGTCGGGTCCGTGACCGACTCGGCGGCCGGCCGGGCATGCGGGCTGAGGGGATTGACAGCTGTCGCGTTCACCCCGGCCGGAGTGCCCATGGCGGCCGGCGCCTGCACCAAGGCGGGCGCGGTGGGGATATTCGCCCTTGAGTCGGGGAGCTGGCAGGCGGTCGGCCCGGCGCTGCCCGCCTCCCTGGCCGGTCAGCCCGTGACGGTGCTGCGCCTGACCACGGCCGGGGGCCGCCAGATGGCGCTGCTGTCCATCGGTGCCGGGTCCACGGCCACCGTCGTGGCCGCGTGGACGGAGAGCGGTTCCGGGCGCTGGGAGCTGTCCCCGGGACTGCGGACCCGGGGACAGCAGGTGCTGTCGGCGTCGTTCGGCCCCGGCGGCGCGGCGGGACTGGTGCTGTCCGGCGGGCAAGGCCAGGTCCTGGCCGGTCCAGGGAGCAGCTGGCGGCAGCTTCCCGCACTCCCCGCTGGCAGTCAGGTGCTGGCCATCGGCGCTGGCGGCCAGGTCGAGGCGCTGGCCTCGCACGGATCGGTGCTGACCGTCTGGGCAGCCGGTCCCGCGTCATCGGCATGGGCCAGGGAACAGGCCATCAACGTCCCGATCCAGTACGGTTCCTCCAGCTGACGTGGGAACCGCCAGGACCGCGTGCCTCGCGGCGCTCGCCTGCGCCGCGGGCGCCTGCCTCGCGGCCTGCGGGGCCGGCAAGACCGCCCCGGCTACCGTACCGGCCTGGGAGGTCGCGACGACCGTGCTTCCCGGGGCCGGGCGGGTGCTCGCCGACGGGCAGGGCTTCACCCTCTACGCCTTCATGCCCGACCACCAGGGACTTTCGCAATGCTCCGGGGTATGCGCGCAGGCCTGGCCGCCGCTGATCCTGCCGGCCGGCATCCCGCGCCCGGCA
>Ga0210398_10005503_pt1 | contig 11743 bp, 14 predicted proteins | sample IncBWC4OmetaG_FD_161047 | JGI IMG/M metagenome (GOLD analysis project Ga0210398, IMG submission 161047) | Forest soil microbial communities from Barre Woods Harvard Forest LTER site, Petersham, Massachusetts, United States - Inc-BW-C-4-O | ecosystem: Environmental > Terrestrial > Soil >... | reverse complement strand
CTCGCGAGCCCGGCGACCGAGCCGCTGGCGGGCTACGACAACCCCAGGCCGATGGTGTTCTCCGGTCTGTATCCGGTCGACGGCGACGACTACCCCGAGCTCAGGGACGCGCTCGACAAGCTCAGGCTTAACGACGCGTCGCTGGTCTACGAGCCGGAGACCTCGACCGCGCTCGGCTTCGGATTCCGCTGCGGCTTCCTCGGGCTGCTGCATATGGAGATCATCCGCGAGCGACTGGAGCGCGAGTTCAATCTCGTGCTCATCTCCACCGCGCCGAACGTCGTCTACCGGGTCGTGCTGGAGTCCGGCGCGGAGTCGATCGTGACCAACCCCAGCGAGTTCCCCGAGGGCAAGATCGGGCACATCTTCGAGCCGGTTGTCCGCGCGACCGTGCTGGCCCCGGTCGACTATGTCGGCGCGATCATGGAGCTGTGCCAAGGCCGGCGCGGCGTCCTGCTCGGCAGGGAGTATCTGTCCGCTGACCGGGTCGAGATCCGCTACACGATGCCGCTCGGCGAGATCATCTTCGACTTCTTCGACCAGCTGAAGTCCCGGACCCGCGGCTACGCCTCGCTCGACTACGAGCCGGCCGGGGAGCAGGAGGCCCACCTGGTCAAGGTGGACATCCTGCTGCAGGGGGTGCCGGTCGACGCGTTCAGCCAGATCGTGCACACCGACAAGGCACGCGAGTACGGCCTGGCGATGACCGCGAGGCTGAAGGAACTCATCCCGCGCCAGCAGTTCGAGGTGCCGATCCAGGCCGCGATCGGCTCGCGGGTCATTGCCCGCGAGAACATCCGCGCGATGCGCAAGGACGTGCTGGCCAAGTGCTACGGCGGTGACATCACCCGCAAGCGCAAGCTGCTGGAAAAGCAGAAGGAAGGCAAGCGCCGGATGAAGGTCATCGGCCGCGTCGAGGTGCCGCAGGAGGCGTTCGTCGCGGCGCTGTCGACCGAGCAGGCGCCCGACAAGAAGCGCTAGCCATCACACGTACTTGATGATCAGGATGACCGCTACCACCTCGATCACCAGGCCGATGATGCCCAGCGCGAGGCCGAGCTTGGCCATGCCGCTGCCGTCCTCGCCGGTGCGGCGGATCTGGCCGAGTGCGCGGGCCCCGCAGATGATCGCCGGGATCGTGGCGAACGGCCAGAAGATGATCTGCGCGATTCCGCAGGACATCGCGGTGATGGCGAGCGAGTTGGTGGGCCGGCCTTCCTGGCCGTAAGGACTGACCTGGCCGGGCACCCCGGTCGGGACTGGCTGTCCGCCTGTGCTCATGGAAATCCCCCCTGGCCTGCGCGTATGGGCTCACGCCGGTAATGCGCTCAGTATCACTGGTCCTGACCGTGATGTCGCCATTTTCCGCCATTGATTTCGGGCGGCGGCCGTGCTCGCCCTCGCGGGGTCGGGCGACTACCCGGCGGGCTCGCGATGCGGTGCCCCGGCCAGGACCCCCGGCAGCTCATCGAGCCAGTGGAGCACCGCTTCCTCGTAAGCGATGCCGAACGCCACGGTTGCCTGCTGGTACGGGTCAAGTCCGCCGTCCTGCTGGTAGGCGCGGTACGAAGCCAGTCGCTGCTCGTGCTCAGGCCGTTGCGCGGCCGCGATCTCGGTCAGCCGGCCTGGCCCGAGCCACGAGCCGAACGCGATCGTCAGCAGCAGCGGATACCGGATCTGCTCGACCGGCGGTGGCTGCGCGATCCAGCCGGCGAAAGCCGCCCGGCCCGCATCGGTGAGCCGGTAGGGGACTCTGGATCGCCCCCTGACCTCGCCCGCCTCGACGAGTCCGCGGGCGGCGAGCTGAGCGAGCTCCCGGTAGACCTGGCTCCGGGTGACGTGCCAGAAATCGCCGATGAAGACCTCCGCCGCCTTCGCCAGCTCGTAGCCGCTGAGCTCGCCGTCCTCGAGAAAGCCGAGAATCGCGGCCGCCGTCGGATTCAGGTCAGCCACGGTGCTCCCTCCGGTTGCCCTTGACAGTCCACTGTAGACGGTGTGGAATGACGACCATAGTCCACTGTGTCATGTCGAAGGCGGCGTCACGATGCGCACGGTACTTCTGATCATTCACATCCCGAGCGCTTGCCTGGCCCTGCTCGCCGGCCCGCTGGCGATGTTCCTGCCGAAGCGGCCGGGCCTGCACCCGCTGGCCGGGCGTGCTTACCAGCTGTTCGTGGCCCTGCTGTGCACAAGCGCGATCGGCCTGGTTGTCCTGCTGCCGTCGCTGTGGTGGCTGGGCCTGATCGGCGTGGCGACCTGGGCGGCCGCCCTGGCCGGGTGGATTGTCCGCCGTGTCCATCGGCCGGGCTGGCTGCTCTGGCACATCTCGCTGATGTGCGGGTCATACATCTCGCTGGTCACGGCGCTGCTGGTGAACCTCGGTCCGCGCAGCCCGGTGGTCTGGATCCTGCCGACGGTTATCGGGACGCCGCTGATCTCCATGCGGGTCTACCGGGCCGCGGTGTCCGCCCGGCCCGCCCCTGGCCCCGCGCGACTAGCGGTGTCCAGACGCGGCTAGATATGCGTTCGCCCCAGGTGGCGGGGTCGGCTACCGTGCGAGGCATGGCAGCAGCGCGCATCGTCTCGGTCAATCGCGGTCGCGAGGCGGATCTCGTCGTCGGCGGCAAGCCGGGCCGGTCGGCGATCAACAAGCGGCCGGTGACCGGACCGGTTGACGTTTTCCAGCTCGGCCTGGCCGGGGACGAGTGCGCGGACAAGGCGGATCACGGCGGCGTTGACCAGGCCCTGTACGCCTATGCCAGGGAAGACCTCGACTGGTGGACCGAGCAGCTCGGCTACGAGTTGCCCAACGGGCGCTTCGGCGAGAACATCACGACCGCCGGGATCGACCTGTCGGCCGCGCTGATCGGCGAGACCTGGCAGCTCGGGAGCACGGTTGTGCAGGTGACGACACCCCGCATCCCGTGCGTGACGTTCCAGTCCTGGATGGACGAGCCGCACTGGGTCAAGCGCTTCGCGGCCGCGGGCCGTCCCGGCGCCTACCTGCGCATCATCACCGCGGGCGCCATTGGCGCGGGGGACGAACTGCGAGTCCTCAGCCGCCCCGAGCCGGCGGTCACGATCGCCGAGTCGATGCTGGCCTACTACGGGGACCGCGACATCATGCGCAGGCTGCTTGATGTCGAGGGGCGGGGCTACAAGTGGGATGAGATCGGTGCTTCTGTGCTCAGCCGCGCCTAGATCCCGGCGGCCAGGCGGGACGCGTCGGCGAGGAGGGCGCTGTGGCCGGACAGCCGCCTGACGGCGAGCCGGTGCCGTCTGATGGCAGCCTGCCGGCGGCCTCGGCCGAGCGGATCGGCGCCGCGCCGTTCGGCGTCTACGTGCACGTGCCCTTCTGCCGGACCCGCTGCGGGTACTGCGACTTCAACACCTATACCGCCGCCGAGCTGGGGTCGGGCGCATCGAGGGACTCCTACGCCGGGCTGGCGATCGAGGAGATCCGGCTGGCGGCGCGGGTGCTGGCGGGCCGCGCCGGGCCGGTGCAGACGGTGTTCTTCGGCGGCGGCACGCCGACCCTGCTGCCGCCAGCCGACCTGGCCGCGATTCTCCTGGCCATCGACAGCGAGCTCGGCCTCGCGGCCGGGGCCGAGGTAACGGCGGAGGCGAACCCGGAGACGGTCGACGAGCGGGCGCTCGCCGAGCTGCGGGCGGCCGGGTTCACCCGGATCTCGCTCGGCATGCAGAGCGCGGTGCCGCACGTCCTCGCGGCGCTGGACCGGGAGCACCAGCCTGGCCGCCCTGAGCAATGCGCCCGGTGGGCCAGGGCGGCGGGCTTTGAGCAGGTCAGCCTGGACCTGATCTACGGAACGCCCGGCGAGAGCGACGCCGACTGGCAGCTCTCGCTGCGCCGCGCCGTCGATGCGGGTCCCGACCACATCTCGGCCTACGCGCTGATCGTGGAGGAAGGCACCAGGCTGGCGGCCCGGATCCGCCGGGGCGAGCTCCCGATGCCGGACGACGACATTCTCGCCGACCGGTACCTGATGGCCGACGAGCTGCTGGCGGCCGCTGGCCTCCGCTGGTATGAGATCTCGAACTGGGCGGTCGCGGAGAGCTCCCAGTGCCGCCACAACCTGCTCTACTGGACCGGCGGTGACTGGTGGGGGATTGGCCCCGGCGCGCACAGCCACGTCGCCGGGACCCGCTGGTGGAACGTCCGGCATCCGGCCGCCTACGCCCAGCGGATCTCCGCGGGGGCCAGCCCGGGCCAGGCCAGGGAGGTACTCAGCCCCGGCGAGCAGGCAACCGAGCGCGTGATGCTCACCACCAGGCTGGCGACCGGGTGCCCGGCATCCGAGCTCACCCGGGCCGGCCTCGTCGCCGCCCGCCAGGCGGTGGCCGACGGCCTCGCCGGGGCGGACGCGCTCGCGGCCGGCCGGGTGGAGCTGACCCGGCCCGGCCGGCTGCTGGCTGACGCCGTCATACGCGGCCTGACCGGCTGATCAGCCTGGTCTGTGCCTCGACTGGATTTCCGCAATAGACTTGGCACTCAAGACAGGGGAGTGCCAGGGGAGGTGAATGCGTGCTCGACGACAGGAAACTGGCAGTCCTGCGCGCAATCGTGGAGGACTATGTCTCCACGAACGAGCCGGTCGGCTCAAAATCCCTGGTAGACCGGCACGGCCTGGATGTTTCGCCGGCCACGATCCGCAATGACATGGCGGTCCTGGAAGAGCAGGGCTACATCGTCCAGCCGCACACGAGCGCGGGCCGGGTCCCGACCGACCAGGGCTACCGCCTGTTCGTGGACAGGCTGTCCGGGGTCAGGCCGTTCTCCGCGGCCGAGCGCCGGGCGATCGAGACGTTCCTGGCCGGCGCCTACGACCTCGATGACGTCGTCATGCGGACCGTGCGGCTGCTGGCCCAGCTGACCAGGCAGGTCGCGGTCGTGCAGTACCCGTCGCTGACGCGATCCGCGGTCCGCCACATCGAGCTGGTCCCGGTGGGCGACCGCCGGGTGCTGCTGGTCCTGATCACCGACACCGGCCGCGTGGAGCAGCGCACCGTGGAACTGCCTGGCGTGATCGGCGAGGACGGCATCACCCAGCTCCGGGCCGTGCTGAACGCGTGCCTGGACGGCCGCCAGCTGGCCGAGGTGGCCGCGGTGGTCGCCGACCTGCCCGAGCGGGTGAGCCCCGTGGACCGGCCGAACGCGGCCGCGGTGTTCTCGGTCATCGTGGAGAGCCTCGTGGATCGCCGCGAGGAGCGCGTTGTGGTGGGGGGTGCGGCAAATCTCACCACCGCGGACTTCTCCCGGGGATTGCATGAGGTCCTGGAGGCGTTGGAGGAACAGGTGGTGCTGATCCGCCTGCTCGGCGAGACTGGCGATGGCACAGTAACCGTGCGCATTGGGTCGGAAAATGAAGTGCACGGGCTGAAGAGCACCTCAATGGTCACGACTGGTTACGGCGCCGGCGAGCAGGCGCTGGCCAGACTTGGGGTCCTCGGGCCCACCCGGATGGACTACCCGACGGCGATGGGAGCTGTACGCGCGGTGGCACGTTATGTGGGCCAGATCCTGGCGGAGTCCTAGGAATGCCGGTGGCAAACGACTATTACGGGGTGCTCGGGGTCCGCCGGGACGCGGACGCTGACGAGATTAAGAAGGCCTACCGCCGCCTCGCGCGCGAGCTGCATCCCGACGTCAATCCCGATCCCGCCCTGCAGGAGCGCTTCAAGGAAGTGACGCAGGCGTACGAGGTGCTCTCCGACCCCGAGAAGCGCCAGATGTACGACATGGGCGCGGACCCCTTCGCTCGCGCGGGCGCGGGAGCCGGCGGCTTCGGCACGGCCGGATTCCCGTTCAGCGACCTCATGGACGCGTTCTTCGGCGGCGGGGCCGCGCAGCGCGGGCCGCGGAGCCGGGCCCGGCGCGGGCGGAACGCCACGATCCGGGTCGACCTCGACCTGTCCGAGTGCGCGTTCGGGACCACCAGGGACCTGGTGGTGGACACCGCCGTCGTCTGCCCGACGTGCTCGGGCGAGGGCACCGCGCCGGGGACGCACCCGGTCACCTGCGACGTCTGCAACGGCCGCGGCGAGGTCAGCCAGGTCACCCGGTCTTTCATCGGGCAGATGATGACCTCGCGGCCGTGTCCTGGCTGCGGCGGCTACGGCACGGTCATCCGCAAGCCGTGCCCGGAGTGCGACGCGGACGGGCGGGTCAGGACGCGCCGGACGCTCAAGGTCAGGATCCCAGCGGGGGTTGAGGACGGCACCCACATTCAGCTGGCCGGTGAGGGCGAGACGGGCCCCGGCGGCGGTCCGCCCGGCGACCTGTTCCTGGAGATCGTGCAGCGGCCGCACCCGATATTCGAGCGGCAGGGCGACGACCTGCACTGCACGGTGACGATCCCGATGGTGGCGGCCGCCCTGGGTGCGAGCCTGCAGGTGCAGACGCTGGACGGCCCGGCCGATCTGGACATCAGGCCGGGCACGCAGTCAGGACAGGCGATCCCGCTCTACGGCCAGGGCACCGCCCGGCTCAACAGCTCTGGCCGTGGCGACCTGATCATCCACGTGACGGTGGAGACGCCGAGCAAGCTGGAGCCCGAGCAGGAGGAGCTACTGCGCGAGCTGGCCAAGCTGCGCGGCGAGGAGGCCCCGCCGGGCAAGTTCGCTCCGGGGCAGCACGGATTCTTCTCGCGGCTTCGCGATGCCTTCAACGGCCGTTAGCGGCGGGGAGCCCGGCTGAAGCCCGCTTTCTTCCTGGCTGAGACGCTGGCCGATGAGCAGATCGTGCTGACGGGCCAGGAAGGCAGGCACGCCACGACCGTACGCAGGCACGCTCCCGGCGAGGAGGTCTACCTGACCGACGGGGCGGGCACGGTCGCGCAGTGCGTGGTCCGCGCGGCGCGGCCGGGTGAGCTTGAGCTGACCGTCCTCCGCCGGCAGGCGGAACCGCGGCCCGATCCCGCGCTCACGGTCGTCCAGGCCATCCCGAAGGGCGAGCGCGGCGAGCTCGCCGTCGAGCTGCTTACCGAGGTTGGCGCGGACCTCATCGTGCCCTGGGCGGCTGAGCGCTGTGTCGCGCAGTGGCGCGGTGACCGCGCGGCTAAGTCGGTCGCACGGTGGCGGTCAACCGCGCAGCAGGCGGCGAAGCAGTCGCGGCGGGCCTGGATCCCGGGCATCGGGGAGCCGGCTGACCTGGCCGGGGTCGCGGCCAGGGTGCGTGCGTCGGCGCTGGCCGTGGTGCTTGACGCCGACGCGCCGGACCGGCTCGCCGACCTCGGCCTGCCGGGGTCCGGCGAGATCGTCCTCGTTGTCGGCCCGGAAGGCGGCATCACCCCGGCCGAGCAGCACGCCCTCGCCGCCGCCGGGGCCGCGTCGGCGCGGCTCGGGCCGAGCGTGCTGCGGACATCCTCGGCCGGCGTCGTCGCCGCCGGGATCGTGCTCAGCCGGACCGGCCGCTGGTGACGGGGTCCTGCGACTAGAAGTACAGCTGTCCGTCCGGCTCCGTGCCCGGCTGTCCGGTGGTGACGGCCGGGGTCAGGACCGGCCCGGCCGCAGCCGGACTGCCCGAGGAATGCGCCTTGTGCTTGCTCGGCGACGGCGACGGGCACGGGCTGATCGTCGCATTCGCCTCGCGCTGCGACCCCACGGCGCTGCCGCTCGGGTTGGTCTTCGAACTGCTGCTCGTCGGCTTGACCGAACTGGGGGACGAGGACGGGGACGCGACGCCCTCGCCTTCCGCCTGACCGCCACTGGCCGCGCTACTGCCCGCTGAGACGGACGGCGTGGTCGAGCCGCTCCCTGACCCGGGATTCACCGGCGTGCTGCTCGGGCTGCCCGTCGAGCTCGGGCTCGTTGACGGTGAGGGCGAGCTGGTCGACGACGAACTCGGGCTGGTCGACGGCGAGCTCGGGTTCGTTGACGGCGAGCTCGGGCCGATCGTCGGCGTGGACGAGCTTGTCGATGGCTCAGGCGCGATCACCGGCACCGATGTGGACGGACTCGAGGTGGCACAGGCCGAGCGGTTCGTGCCGGACGACGCGCCCGAGCCGGAGGACTGGCTGCCCGGACTCTGCGAGTGGCCGTTGCCATAGCCCTGACCCGGCTGACCGCCGTGACCGCCGGAGTGCTGCGAGCTCGCGACCCTGTTGTTACTGCTCGGCGAGACGACCTGCGGCACCTCGATCGCCGTGTAGACGACGGCCGCGACGATGAAGACCGCGACGCTCATCGCGGCGACGGGGCGCAGCCAGCCCAGCCTCACCCCGCGCTCGGCCTGCGGGCCGAAGCGGTCCCAGGCCACCCGAAGCTCCTGCCTGACCCGGTCAGCGGCCGGCCGCAGGTGGAATCCTTCGGGCAGCCGCAGCGACAGCCGGGTCCAGGCGACCTCGAGCCAGGCCACCGGCAGCAGCCGCGGCCCGCGCAGGCGGGCCTGAATGCGCTCGAGACCGTCCTCGCGGGGCTGGACCTGGTCAGCCGCGGCGTGCAGCGCGTACCGCAGTGCCGCCTCGTGGTCGAATACCGCGCGGCTCATGCGTCACGCTCCAGCACGGTCCGCAGCGTGGCCATCGCGCGGGCAGTGTGGCTCTTCACCGCGCCCTTGCTGATCTGCATCGCGTCCGCGATCTGCGCTTCCGACATGTCGGCATAAAACCTTAGTACAAGCGCTTCGCGTTGCCTTGCGGGCAATGTCCGCAATGCGGAAATTACGGCGGATCGTTCGAGCGAGGCTATGGCGCCGTGCTCAGCGCTCGGCATATCGGGTGCCGGCTTCGGTGCGTTCCGGTCGACGACGACGCGGTGCCGGAGCACGGAGCGTGATCTATTGACCACGGACTGCCGCAAGTAGGACAGGGCTTTCTCGCTGTCCCGCAGGCGGGCAAAGCCGCCATGCATGGCAACGAACGAGTCCTGCACTACTTCCTCCGCGGTTCCGAGATCGCGTACCAGCAGTGCCGCGAGCCGCACGAGCGACCGGTAATGCGTCGTGTACAGCTCCGTCACCGCCCGGTCGGCGCTCCAGTCGGTCGCAATCGAACCCAGGGCGACACCCGCCACCAGGGTTTCGGTCACATGGATTGGACGCTCAGCCACGTCCGAAGGTTCACTCGCTGTCATCACGAGTCTTCGTGATGTGCCGCGGTTATATCGGCCTGCCTCACCTTTTACACTTCCCCCCACGCCCATTCATAACTGCGCAGCGCACCCGCGCTGCGCCACCCTGGGCGACGGGGAATGCCAAAAGAACTGGCGGGACCGTTGCACCAGAGGGGTGGTGCACCGTGGGTTCGCAGTAGTGCAACCATATATGTCGGCGGCGGCCTGGAGCGGCCACACGTTAAGATCTTCCACGTGCCTGACTGCCTGTTCTGCGGCATCGCCGCCGGGGATATTCCCGCCACGGTTGTGTCCAGTAGCGCGCGAACTGTCGCTTTCCGTGACATCGATCCGCAAGCGCCGGTGCACGTGCTGGTGATCACGCGGGAGCATCACGCCAACCTGGCTGAGCTGGCCGCCGCGGGCGACGGCCTGCTGGCCGAGGTCATCGAGCAGGCTCAGGAGGTAGCGGCGAGGGAAGGCGTCGCCGAGGGGCACCGGGTGGTCTTCAACACCGGCCCGGATGGCGGCCAGACCGTCGGCCACGTCCATGCCCACGTGCTCGGCGGCCGGCCGATGCACTGGCCGCCAGGCTGACCGGCGGGGCCGATATCATGGAATATGCGCTGGACAGCGCGGGCGGTGTTGGCAGAAACACTGCGGCAGGAAAGAGCCATTGACTGATAATCACAGCGAGCAAAGCAGGCGCGCCAGGCCCGATAACGGCAGCGCTCAGGTGCGGATCACAATTCCGGACGAGCACTCGATGGTCAGCCTGCTCGGATCCGGCGATGAGCTGCTGCGGGTCATAGAGAACGCGGTGAACGCGGACTTCCACGTGCGCGGCAACGAGATCACCGTCAGCGGACCGGCGGCCGAGACGGCGCTGGCGTCGCGGTTGTTCGAGGAGCTGACCCAGCTCGTGGGCAGCGGGGCCGAGCTGACCGCCGACTCGGTCGAGCACAGCATCTCGATGCTGCGGCGTAAGACCGGCGCCCGCCCGGCTGAGGTGCTCAACCTGGACATCCTGTCTGGCCGCGGCCGGACGATCAGGCCGAAGACGCTGAACCAGAAGCGCTACGTCGACGCGATCGACAACCACACGATCGTGTTCGCGATCGGGCCTGCTGGCACCGGCAAGACCTACCTGGCCATGGCCAAGGCGGTCAAGTCGCTGCAGGCCAAGGAGGTCACCCGGATCATCCTCACGCGGCCAGCGGTCGAGGCCGGCGAGCGCCTCGGGTTCCTGCCCGGCACCCTCTACGAGAAGATCGATCCCTACCTGCGGCCGCTGTACGACGCACTGCACGACATGATCGACCCGGACTCGATTCCCCGGCTGACGGCAGCAGGCACGATCGAGATCGCCCCGTTGGCGTATATGCGTGGTAGAACCCTTAATGACTCTTTTATCATCCTGGACGAGGCCCAGAACACCTCGCCGGAGCAGATGAAGATGTTCCTGACCCGGCTCGGCTTCGGCTCCAAGATCGTCGTCACCGGCGATGTCACCCAGGTCGACCTGCCATCGGGCACGGCCAGCGGGCTGCGCCAGGTGCAGGGCATTCTCGAGGGCGTCGATGATGTGTACTTCTCCCGGCTTACCAGCCACGACGTCGTGCGGCACAAGCTCGTGGCTGACATCGTTGATGCCTATGAGCGCTACGACGCCAGGCAGGCCGAGGCCGACCCGGGCAGGCTGCAGGCGGGGCGGCAGCGCCGGGACGGCAACCGGGCCCGCTGACGGCCGCGGGGACAGGACACAGGCGGGGGCCACATGACCATAGAGATCGCCAACGAGTCGGGCGTCGACGTCGACGAGGCGCTGCTGGCTGGCCTCGCCCGGCACGTGCTCGACGGCATGCGCGTGCACCCGCTGGCCGAGCTGTCGGTGCTGCTCGTGGATGAGCCGGCCATGTCCGAGCTGCACGTGCGGTGGATGGGCGAGGACGGGCCTACCGACGTGCTCGCGTTCCCGATGGACGAGCTCAGGCTGCCGCAGCCGGGCACCCACAACGACCGCTCCGCCGCCGATCCCGACGCCGGCGAGGCGCTGCTCGGAGACGTGGTCATCTGCCCGCAGGTGGCCGCGGCGCAGGCCGCCGAGGCCCAGCACGACACGCAGGACGAGATCGACCTCCTCTGCACGCACGGCATCCTGCATCTGCTCGGGTACGACCACGCCGAGCCTGAGGAGCACGCCAAGATGTTCGGCCTGCAGGACCGCCTGCTGGCGTCCTGGCGATCCGAGCGCGAGCAGGTCACGGCCAGCAGGCCCGACCCGCCAGAAGAGAGCGGATAACCCCTCATGGGCTGGCTATTCCTGGCCGCGCTGGCGCTGATGCTGGTGGCTGGCTGGTGTACGAGCGCGGAGGTTGCCCTGCTGCGGCTCTCGCGCGCCGGCGCGAAGGAGCTCGGCCGCTCGGCCGGGGAGGCCCTGGAACCGCTGCAGGCGGTGCTCACCGAGGTGCCCCGCTATCTGTCGGTGGTGCTGCTGGCCCGCGTCGCTGCCGAGATCTCTTCGGCCGTGCTGGTCACCGCCGTGCTGGTGCAATGGTGGGGCGTCGGCTGGCGCGCGTTCCTCGTCACCGCGGTCGTCATGACCGTGGCCAGCTATCTGCTGGCGGGCATCGTGCCGCGCAGCATCGGGCGGCAGTATCCCGTCCGCGTAGCC
>Ga0210398_10005501_pt1 | contig 11744 bp, 15 predicted proteins | sample IncBWC4OmetaG_FD_161047 | JGI IMG/M metagenome (GOLD analysis project Ga0210398, IMG submission 161047) | Forest soil microbial communities from Barre Woods Harvard Forest LTER site, Petersham, Massachusetts, United States - Inc-BW-C-4-O | ecosystem: Environmental > Terrestrial > Soil >... | reverse complement strand
GGTTTAATCTTAGGATTGGTGATTTTTGCTCCGAGTTGGATCGGTTGGCACTTCAGTGTGTTTATTGTAACCGACCAGCGATTTATCCAAGTTACACAAAAGGGCTTATTCCACCGAGCGGTGGCTGATCTTACGCTATCGCAAATTCAGTCAGTTAATTATGATGTATCCGGTATAGAGGAAACACTGCTCGGATTTGGTACAATAAAGATGCAAACATATGTAGGAGATTTAGTGATTCATGACGTGCATCACCCGGCACGTGTACAAAAAAGACTCCTGAGTATCCTGCGAGACGAAGGCGTTGCCGCTACCCAATATCCAGCCACTGCTCATGGACAGCTAGTTAACACGACAAATGAAGAAACCGAAGCAACTCAAGAAACCTAAATTACCCAAGGCGATCCCTCGGCCGGCTAAACTCTTGCGGAAGAAATCCGTAGAAGAGCGGGTAAATGATGCCCTCAGTAATGTGCCGCGCATTACTAATGAAACAGTTGGGGATCACCGTGAAGAGGTACTATCAAGTGCGCGTAAATACATCTACCCTCTTAAGCAATCCAAACATCGTGTTGTACGCAACTCCATCGCGATACTTATAATCGTTATATTGGGCTTTTTTGCTGTTTGTGGACTGGCACTCTATAAACTGCAGAATACGTCTACATTTATTTATGATGTTACCAGAGTTATTCCTTTCCCAGTAGCAAAAGTCGGCAATACGTGGGTAAGTTATGAGTCGTATCTATTTGAATTGAGACATGACGTCCACTATTACCATGCCGAACAGCAGGTTGATTTTTCATCAAAAAGTGGTCAAACTCAGCTTACTCACCTTAAGCAGCAAGCAATGGCTGAAATTATTCAGGATGCTGAGGTTAAACAATTAGCGGCACAGCATCATGTGAGCGTAAGTGATCAGACCGTTAATAACCAAGTTGCTCTCGTGCGGGCTGAAAACAGGCTTGGAAGCAGCCAAGATGTATTTAATGAAGTACTTAATGAGGTCTATGGATGGAATGAGAGTGACTTTAAGCGTGAACTCAAGCAGCAATTACTGCAACAGGCAGTCGTGGCCAAACTTGATACTGCTACTGCTGCACGGGCCCAAGCGGCATTAGCCCAAATTACTAAAGGAGCCGACTTTGCGACGGTTGCTAGCCAAGTATCTGACGATGTATCTACTAAAACCAACGGGGGTCAATATCCAAACCCTATCACTATTAATGACAGCGATATATCGCCAATCATTACTGCGGAGCTTTTCAAGCTCCAACCCGGCCAGGTTTCAGGTATCATTAACACCGGTTATACGTTAGAAATTCTCAAGGTAATTAGTGTAAGCTCCAGTGGCGTAACCGCTGCCCATATTCAGTTCAATTTACAGAGCATAGACGCATATCTAAAGCTGCTTCAGGCTAAAGAACACGTGCACCAGTATATTAAATTCTAAGACCAAGCCATATTTACGGTATTACTTTCTGAGAGTTGCTTTTTATGGATTGAATTGTTATGATTACCCCTGTTACTTTGGTATAGGTTATTTGTGTAACAAATACGGGCTCGTAGTGAAGAGGCCTATCACGCCTCCCTGTCACGGAGGAGATCGCCGGTTCGAATCCGGTCGGGCCCGCCAAGCATAAGCTTTTTCCAATAGAGTGCTCATGCTTGCCATAGATCGCAATAGATAGTACGTTTGGTGATATGAGAAAACAAGAAGCTGGTCTTTACCCGACGCTTGGTTTAAGCCCATTAGACAGAGTTCGACGAACGGTAGGGCATTCAGCAATTAGCCGAGGGCTTAGTAGAGCTATAATAGCACCGCGATCTCCCAATTTTGTTAAGCTTGAATGGTTTTCGGATCATATAGATTTATCTATCCCGCTAAGTATCACAGTTGACGCCGATCCCTATCCTCCAGTCTTCGCTAAGAACCGAGACGTTGCAACGGTTATAGCCACTACTGATGATGAGATTGAGAGCATACATGAGCGCGCTGGACGTGGTCGATACCTAGAGGCAGTAGCCAGCATAACTGGCGATGACACACGTATTGGTATACGGCCCAAGGATAATTTATTCAGAAGACTAGATGGTACGGGTGATCCTGCTGTAGCTTTTCTTCACGAAGCAGAGGTAAGAGAAGTCACAATGGGCTTGTGGTTGCCTGGACAGGACCTGTTTGTGGGCGCCAATGATATACAGCTCGTTCATAACAGAGTGCATGTTAGCAGTTTTTCTCCAGGATCAAGTAAATTTTCAGATATTCGCATTGCAGGATGATGGAGCATTGGGCTATATTGTACCCACATTGACTTTTCCTTCTGTAAAATAGTTCCACACCTGCACAGCTACGGCCCGCCAAGCATAAGCACTTTGAAACAGAGTGCTTTTCTTTTTTGCTCATGCTTGCCATTACAGTACCTGAATGGTAAAACCAAGCTATGAGTCTACAGCAAATATTTAATCAACTTACTGTTAGCCCTGAAGTGCAGCAGATCGCTTATGTCGATCAGCTTGGTGAAGCCGAAGGGACGTTTGATACCGTAGTGGCTGATAGAGAGTGGAAAGTAGAAACCTGGCTTGGAGGTCCGGCATACATTTATCAGGCTATAGATTTGGGTGAGTACTTGGTTCGAGGCTCAATGAAGAAGTTTATGGCACAGCCTACCCGGCACTCATCGGTTACGGCTGGAAATGTTACGCGAGCTATCCAGCTCTGGCTACCGAGAACTCGCTCCGGCAGCGACGATACAACCGAGAGACTTCAACTCAGTAATAGCGATTTCGCAGGGGACTACGCTATTCAGTCGGTCCAAAGGGAAGCTACGGCCGTAGCCAGGGAACAACTAACCTGTTTCCGCGATTTACTTGATGGGATTGTAACTTTTGTCTAAATTATAGTTCGAAATTCCGACTCGATGTCCTGCCCAGTTTGATAACCTCTTTCAACACCGTTGTATATCAGTATATGCTTGAACCACTTTCAGTTTACCTTCCTCGCTGGGTAGGGCATCTGTATCCGGGCTACTAACCATCGCAAGATGAGGATGATGAGGCTCTGACCGCTGCCCAATAGATTCCTCTAGCAAATACCGACCTAGCCGCAAGGGGATTGTGCTAAAAATTTCTGCTGATCTTCGCAACCCTATCTCCATCTCTAATAAATTTCCAATCTATAAACTTACCAACCTTACAATATTAGTAAATAGTAGCTAACTAAGCAGTAGCATTACTCACACAGGTTGTCCTAAGTTATAGTTTACAAATCCGACCTAATGCTCTGTAAAATGCTTATGCTTAAACTAAACGAGGCCTTCAATTAATATGTCATAGTATGAGATTAGAGTCTTGTCAAGTATTGGCGTATACTGATAAGTAGCTAGACCAACTCGAACACTAAACATCTCGTAGGGAGCTATCGAAAAGATTGTTGTTGGCCTAAGGCAAGTGGCAACAACTTTAACGAAAGGACATAATTATGTCTGTACTTACATCTATCAAAAAACAAGAGCAATCTAGGATTCCAAACTCTAAGTATATTAAAACTGAGAACAAGCCAGATGAATCAGGTACTAAACCTGCGGAGCCAACAACTCCTGCTCAGCCCGAAGCAAAGTAGGGAGCTAGGATCCCTGTTTACGCAGGGCTCCAGTGCTCTTTATTTATAACGAAACGACCCACTAAATTGACTAAATACCCTAACTATGGTATTGTTAAAATAATTATTTGGAGAATATACTGATGTCACACGTAGAGACGCAGGTAGCACGACCATACATAATGTTCGTTGATACACCAGAGCAAAGCAGTAAAGTACGATTAGATTTTGCGTCGAGCGGAGATGGACTCAGAGCATCGTCAAGCCATATAGCTAATGGCACAGAGCTTGCAAAAATAGATTTGCTTTTAGGTCACTCCGAATTAGTTTCTGATGATCCTGCTGCCTTTCACCGGGGCTTTATGAGTTATATTGCTGATCATGGCCGAGAGATCATGATTACCGTTAAAGGAGATCCAGAGGCCATAGCGCAATCTCTTGCGGCCGCAGCAATTCCAGAAGAAATGAAAGTTACCTATCCTCCACTCCCAGAGCCACAGGTCTAGTTTCAAACGATTCTACTCATCACTAGATTAAATATTGATTTGTTTTGCTATAATTCCAGTATGGACAGATTAAAACCGCACCCGCATGTTGTTAACCCGAAAGATTTACTCAAAAAAGAAAAGACCTTCAATGATAAGTTTGCTGTCTGGATTGCTACGCATGTTGGCAGCATGTACTGCTTCTACCTCTTCAACCTGTTAGCTTTCCTATCGGCGAAAGCGGCATTTGAGACGCATAATTTAGTGCCGATAGTTAATTGGGTATCCTCAAACTGGATACAGCTGGTCCTTTTGCCGGCCATTATGGTTGCACAGAATGTTGCACAAACTGCTAGTGACGCAAAAGCGGAAGCTGATCATATGACGTTAACGTATCTGGCTAATCTACAAGATGAACAGATGACTGAATTGAAAAATCAAAGCCAAATCCTGGAGTTTTTAAAGAAAGTTAAGAAACCGTAGTCTTACTATTAGTGCGTTGGCCACTGCGGATCTTGTTTAACGCCATCACCATCTACTGGCTTGGGACCGCCAATTGCGATTATCGTTAAGCCTTCTGGTCCTGCTTCGAAAGCGCGTACTACCTCTGGTGCAACGCGTACAACGTCCCATAACTCTAATTGGACTACCTCATCGTCTAGAAGTATGTTCCCGGATCCTTCAGCTACAAAGTAAGCTTCTTCTTGGACTTTATGACTGTGCGCTGTCTCGCTTTTATAGCTCGGGGCATACCGAAACAAACTTACACCTAAGTCCTGAGACTCAAGATACTTGCGTGCAAACCGTGCTTCAACACCCTCGTTTCTAGATGAGTTTTCAACTTTAAGCAAGTTGACTTTAGAGTAATTTGACATATAGCTTCTCCCATTTACTCGTGATTATTAAAGTATACTACCGAACCAGTACTCTGAGTGTAAGGTTTTATGGTTTAGCGCCCCTTTGGATAGCTATGTTTTCTTCATAAAATGGTTACCTGACATGTATAACCCAAAAACTATAAGCCACAATGTCTGCGGATACGCTACAAATCGCTCTATGCCGCCGATGCCTAGGCCAAGATAGTGTTGCGTATAGAAAAATACCAGAGCTATGAGTGCTATAGCCCCTGACAGTAAAGTATAGTACCTAAGCAGCTTTGGAATCACTAAAGCAATACTCAGTATTATTAGTCCAATATTGCCAATTAAGAAGGGGAGACTAGCACCTAATATATGCAGTGTACTAACGGTATTTTCCGGGAACAAGCCGACAAGCAAAGTACCGAAACCAGCCAAGGCCATACAACTAAAGCCAATTAAGGTCAGCGTATCTTTTTTGAATTCTTGATATATGAATAGTGCACCCGAGGCCATAGTTATACCGAGTATTATAAAAGACGCATTCATGAAGTTATGCAGAGGTGAACATACGTATTTTCCTGAATAAATCCCGCAGACAGAATTGCCAAGGTCGCTAATAGTATTAAACCGTAGGCTATAGGCTGTCTTATAGCTTTCTGCTGCAATAATTTGTATAACAAAATACTGCACACTGAGTACCCAGATAACAGGACCAATGAGCGGGTAACGGTCGGTAAAAGTTTCTATTCTTTTCATGCTTATTGCTCATTTTAGACTAACGGAGCAGTGTAAACCATGTTTGGTAGCTTTATATATGATAAGGTGATTAGACTCAGCTTGTATAATAGGGCATATAAATTAGGAGAACTTTAATGAAAAAACTACTTGTTACACTCTTGATAATACTGGCAATCCTGTCAGCTGTCGTATCGGTTGTTTACTTTACTAAAACTGCTGGGCACTTACCGCACTTTTATCTGGGCTACACCAAGGGCTCAACCCATAAGCACCTAAAACACGGCATAGTTTTTGCCGGATTGGCAGTTGTGTTATTGCTTGGTGCTTGGATGGTGAGCGGTCAGACCGAGGCTACTTCTAAAGCTAAAAACCCTCAGGCAGAGAAGTAATAAGCATTCGTCTCTTGTTTAACTTTCAGGGGGAGAATCAAGATTCGTGCTATAAACCACATCGACCGTATTGATAAAGGTGTCTACGTCTTTAATCATTGTCTGAGGCGGGAGCTGCACAGAACGAGTTGTCAGACCGTCAACTCGCTTGACAGCGGTTCCGATAGCTAAAAACTCAATCAACCCGCCTCCTAGGTTATAAATATAAGTTTTGATACCGAGTACATCATCAGCGCCGATTGCCTCTGCCTGTTCCTGGACTTTCTTGAGAGATTGTTCCCGTGCACCGTAGATTAATTGCGTCAGTGTATTAATCTCACCCTTTACCAGATTTTTAAGAGCAGATTTGATACCGCCAACGAACCCAAGTGAGTAGACGGATGTACCCAGTACAAGTTTTAGAGGAGCATAACCTAGCTTTGCTACGTTCCAAGTTTCCTCGGCGGTCATATCACTAGTCGTAACTCCGTTGACTATGCCGGCAATCGCATCAATTTGTGGATTATATGAGGCCGTACCAATCATGACCATTTCTTGCACGCCAGACGTGCCGATCGGTAGAATGGTGGTTCGAATGCCAATAACACTATTCGCATTTAAATTTTTTGCCTCCTCTTGTATACGTTCTAAGGCAAGTGTTCGCGTCTTATTAAAAACTCCACTGAACTGCGTGACTTCTCCCTTAGCTAACTGACGCAAACCGCCCAAAAAACCTTTTGCTACACCAATAGAGTAGGCTACGTTACCAAACACAAAGCTTACTGGCTGATAGCCTGCATCCCATTGGCAGAAGAGCTCTTGTCCATCGGCTGAGCTGGTGAAAGTTCCTTCGTTTGCAATGCTGTCACTTCGATGAATAGTCGAGCCTACCGTTAAAAACTCTACATTTCCGGGATGAAAGATAAGCTGGCTGGTAACACCAGTTGCACCACCTCCACCGGCTTGAGCCTGTTCTTGGGAGAAGCGAGAGAGGGAGAGCTGACGGCCCTGAGCGATCATATTAGTAAACTGGCTGATTTCGCCACCCATGGCAGTCCGTATATTTGAGCCTATACCACCTATAAATCCCATAGAAAATACACTATTGCCAACCAATATATTCCCTGGCTCATATCCGAGTAAGGCTAGGCAGTACATTTCATTGCCTGATAAGCCTGAATATCTAGCTGCGCGTGATGTACTAGGAGGCGCCGAAGCCGTACCGGGTTCCATAGAGCAATGTCCTCTTTATGTTGCTGCTATTACAATAATAACGCATATGCTCATAATTAAATCACTTTTCATAAACTATAAAACCTACAGTTTATTAAGCTACGAACTGAGAATCTCTCAGGAAAGTAGGGATGAGCTTATGGTATAATTGAGCGCTGTGGATGGTAGAACACAAAGATCAAATTATACGAGTGTGGACGGGTTTGTCGGACCGAAAAGAATCAACCGACATCAGCCTGTAAGAGCGGCAGCCCAGCCAGCCCAGGCTAGCATTACCCCAGTGCTACCGAAGCAGCCTATTCCTGCACCCAATCTCCAAAAGGCAACCGAAGCATCTCCTCGTAAGCCTCAAAGAGGTAGATGGTCACGACGGCGAAAAGTTACGCTCTCGATCCTTACTATTTTATTCATTGGCTTTGGTGTTGGAACATGGTATGGTTCCCGCCTAATAGGTAATCTAGATAAGGTATTCCACGGTAATGTTTTTAGCGATGCCACAGCGTTGTTTAGTACGACCACGCTAAAAGGGGAAGCAAATGGTCGGGTCAATATATTGTTAGCGGGAGATTCGGCAGATGACCCTGGTCACGCCGGTGCTGATTTAACTGACTCAATCATGGTTTTAAGCATTGATACCAAGGATCATACTGGTTTCATGCTTAGCATCCCACGGGATTTATGGGTGAATATTCCCGGCTTATCTTCTGACCAGAAAATTAATGCTGCTAATGATGTGACGAATTTTAGCCAGGCGGGTTATCCAAACGGAGGTATGGGAGAATTAGAGGACGTAGTCCAGACTGATCTTGGCATACCAATCGATTATTATGCACTTATAGACTACACAGCTTTTAGAGATGCAGTAGATGCAGTGAACGGTATTACCATTAATATTCAAAGTCCTGATCCACGAGGGCTCTACGATGCTTATACCCATCTTAAATTACCAAACGGTGAGGTAACACTCACTGGTCAACAAGCACTCGATCTCGCACGGGCCCGTGGTGATGATGCAGACGGTGATATTTCCTACGGCTTTCCTAATAGTGACTATAATCGAACCCAGCACCAACGGCAGATGTTAGTAGCACTTGCTCAAAAGGCTGGCACGATTGGAGTATTGGCAAACCCGCTAAAAGTTACCCGTTTGTTCGATGCCTTTGGCAATAATATTCAAACTGACTTTAATCTTCAGGATGCCTTACGCTTTGTTCAGATTACTAAAGGCATCAATCTTTCAAACTTGCAGTCTCTGACATATACCGACAGTGGCCCCAACCCTTTGCTAACACCGTACACTGATCCGGGATCCGGACAAGAAGCACTCATTCCCGCTGCTGGCGTCGATGACTTCAGTCAGCTGCAGCAATATTATCAGCAGCTTACTTCGAGTAACCCGGTGGTACGTGAAGCTCCTACGGTTGTCGTGCTTAATGCAAGTAAGGTGATTGGTCTCGCTCATAAGCAAGAGACAGCCTTGCAGGCAGATGGTTTTAACGTCGTCGCTATTGCAGATGCAAACAATGAATACCCTGGTACGATGATCGTTGATAACTCAAATGGCCAAAAGCCCAACTCTAAGAGTATGCTCCAGAAGTTATACCCTGGCACTGTCGTGACCAGTGATACTAGTTCTACTGAAGCTGGGGAAGCACAGGGCTACACGGCTAACTTCGTTGTGGTTCTTGGAGAGAACTGGGACAATTTCAATATGCAGCAACCCTAATAGCTCGCTATAGGACTGTTATAATAATTCGGTATTGTTGCCACCTTAGCTCAGTTGGCTAGAGCGCCGCTTTCGTAAAGCGGAGGTCTGGGGTTCGACTCCCCAAGGTGGCTCCATGGCACATTTAATTCTCTCCAGGTCTTGCGGGTGTCGTATAACGGCTATTATGTAGCCTTCCCAAGGCTAAGACGCGGGTTCGACTCCCGCCACCCGCACCAGTACATTGACATTTCATCAAGCTTATGCTAGTATTTATTTATGTCTACAGAAAACATTGGCCAAAAAGCACAAGATTTATACACTGAACATCATGCGATTGTTGACCGCCACAATGAGCTTGCAGGTCGAGCAATAGCAAAGGTATTTACCCGAAAAGCTGATAGGATTGATGGCCTTCTTGCTTCAGGGGTAATTGATGAAGACCGGGCCCAGCGTATGATTGTTGGCCGGAGACTCTCTTCTCAAATCGCTAAAACAGAAACCAAATATGGTGAAAACCGTGACGCTTCCGAGCAACACTACGCTACTCATAAAGAGGCTTACCATCAAATGGCAGTTGATGAGGCTAGTGCTGCAGGTGTAGAGGTTAACTTTGGTGGTGATGTAGCCACGAATGTTAATAAGAATCCTTCCCTAGAAGGCGCTGTAGATCAACAACATCCACCAGTCGAAGCCCCAAAGTCATAAAAAAAGTTCCAGACCTGTAAGGCCACGGCCTACCACCATAATTTAACTAGTGGCAACGGGCTTATATTTTAAGATAGTTCGAACCTCGAACAAAACGCTGCACCAGATCGTTCTAGAAGCTTACGCTTTTGTTATAGTATAGCCATGAAGGTTGTTGCTATAAATCTTCCAGCTGCCAGCAAGTTAAAGGTAACATGGAGATATGTGCAATCAAGCTTGTGTGAAAAAATATAAGCAGTTCAGATTAAATTATGGAAAATCAACCTCAGCTCCCGCAAAACCTGCCAAGCATGGCACCAACTGGCATCCCTCCTAGTTACCAGGGAAATACTACTCCGCCGACAGCCCCTTTGCCTCCAGGCTCTAATCCGCAAGTTCAGCCTGTTAATCCTCTTGGGCCAGACAGCACCTATGGCGGAGACCAGTCCTTTTTAACAGCCTATTTATTATCACAATTTCTCGGTTTCTTAGGCGCTGACCGTTTTTATCTTGGATATAAAAAGAAAGGCCTTATTAAGCTGTTTACCCTTGGCGGACTCGGTATCTGGTGGCTTACAGACCAATTTTTATTACTCACTAATAAACTATTGCCAGTAAGCAATTTACCGCTACGAGGCTATGACAAAAACCGGCGCTTAGCTATGATAATCTTTCCATTTGGCTGGCTACTATTTATAACGCTGGCATGGTACACGATCTCAGCTCTACAAGGACCTGCCGCACCTGTTTTTAAAAACGGACCTGACACGAGTAATGTGCCTCCAGTTCATGTTGCTTCATCTGAGACTGCGCTGGGACAGACTGCCCATGGATCTGGCGTTGCCAGCGGTCTAGCAGTAACTGTTACCCAAGTTATTCCTAATCCTATAACCACCGGTGATGCCCCGGATACCGGCACGCAATATCTACAGATAAAACTGTCGATAACTAATCACAACAAAGTAGGGACTATTGTACCGGGAACATTTGTCTATCAGACAGCCAGCGGCAATTCGTTATATACGGCCGATTCAATGGGTAAACCACCTACATATCCTAATAAAAATGTAGAGATACCTGGCCAACAGCCACTCTCGGCTCTTTACCTGGCTCCGCATCAGACAGATAGTGCACATTACTTGATCTACCAAGCACCGCCTAATGATATAGGCAAACTACTGTGGTATGAGGGCTATTACGATACCACCAGCCCCAAGTTGGCTATTTTTAGCTTATATAACTAACCACCGCCACAGGACCCGTCATAATCAAGACCACTGCTGAGACCACCAACTATATACTGATAATATACAACCGGGCCACCAGTGAACTTAGAATGACAAGCATTATTGATAGTCGATGAAGATGGCATGCCTTCTACGCCGGTGGCATACCAACCGTCATTACCACTGTGCCAGCCTCCTGTGATATTTTGCCACTGTGAAGGTGTAGAGTAAAAGCCGATTGTCGTAGCCCCCCTGGCTTCTAAGGCACCTTCTAAACCCCATAGAAAAGAACTGTCTAATGAATCTGTTGCCCAGGGGATACCGGTGCCTGGTCCTCCCTCGACATCCTCAAACCAGGTATTTGCGTGAGCTCCTTGACTCGCCGCGTAGCCTACATCAAAGAGACCGAGGTCGTAGCCACAGTTATAGGCATCTGTTCTGTTTTCGGCTGTATGGCAGCCATCGGAAGGATAGTTAGTATTAACGTATAAAGCGTAGTGGTCGAAATGATGTGTTTCATCCCCTAAACAACTATTCTTTGTCCAGTCGCTGCCGCCATTGACGCCAACTATACCGACGCTGAAATGGGCAAGTCCACTCGAAGCTCGTGATGAACCCTCGGATGCACAATCGTTGTATGAGGTATCAACTGTAGCCGCACTAGCAAGGCTGGTGAGCGGAAATAATATACTTATGGTCGTCATTACTATGGTGGCCATCACCCTCAATAACCCAAACATTAGTGAAAGACTCCATTGGGTATTAAGAACTGGAGGAAGGCGAATAAGAAGAAGTAGCAGATGAGGGCAAAGAGGGTGTTAGTAATCCGACGCTTAGCCTT
>Ga0210398_10005500_pt1 | contig 11746 bp, 13 predicted proteins | sample IncBWC4OmetaG_FD_161047 | JGI IMG/M metagenome (GOLD analysis project Ga0210398, IMG submission 161047) | Forest soil microbial communities from Barre Woods Harvard Forest LTER site, Petersham, Massachusetts, United States - Inc-BW-C-4-O | ecosystem: Environmental > Terrestrial > Soil >... | reverse complement strand
CGCCCGCTCTTCGATGAGGCCAGGCGCAGAATCGCGAAGCTCGAAGGCTTCCAGATCGAGCACGCTCTTCGCGCCAAGAACAAGCATGCGGACCGCCTCGCCAACCTCGCTATGGATCGCGGCATGGGCAAAAAAACCACGGCAACCCCATACCCGAAGGCCGACGAGAAGCCAATCAAGGGATTCGTCAAAGGCGGCGTCGTCCATCTCCTCGAAGGCGAACTGCCCGAAGGTATCTTCGTCACGGTACGCCGTACATCCCAGGATTAATGAATCGCAAGGAGAACACCATGCATATCGACAAGTGCAAGATGGTAATCGCCACCACCAGCGCGCCTGCCGCCATCGGCCCGTACTCGCAGGCCGTTCATAGCGGTAACTTTGTCTACACCTCCGGCCAGATTGGGCTTGACCCCGCGACCGGCCATCTCGTCGATGGCGGCATCGAGGCGCAGACCATGCAGGTGCTCGAAAACCTGAAGCACGTGCTGCGCGCTGCAGGGCTGGGCATGGAGCACGTCATCAAGACCACCGTCTTTTTGAAGGACCTGAAAGATTTTGCCGCGATGAACGCGATCTATGCGAAGTATCTCGCTCCCGCAGGCGTTGTCGCCCCCGCGCGTTCGACCGTGCAGGTGGCGGCTCTGCCGAAGGATGCGCTCGTAGAGATCGAAGTCATCGCAAAGATCTAAGCATCGAATCCGCAGGAGAGGCACACATGGCTGACGAGACAAAAGTACCCGCAGTGAACGACGCACCCCCTGTAAAAAAGACCGAAGCCGAGTGGCGCGAGCTGCTCTCGCCCGAGCAGTTCCACATCATGCGCGAGAAGGGAACCGAGCCGCCGTTCTCCGGCAAGCTGAACAAAATGTACGACGACGGCATCTACCGCTGCGCCGGCTGCAACGCCGAACTCTTCACATCCGACAAGAAGTTCGACTCCGGCAGCGGCTGGCCCAGCTTCTGGCTGCCGGTCTCGGCAGACGCAATCGCCGCCCACGAGGACACCGCTCACGGCATGCGCCGCGTCGAAGTGACCTGCGCCAACTGCGGCGCGCACCTGGGCCACGTCTTTCCCGATGGGCCGCGACCGACCGGCATGCGCTACTGCATCAACTCGGCTTCGCTGGAGTTTGAGAAGAAATAAAAATCTTCTGCAACAGAAACAAAAGCCCTGCACAATGTGCAGGGCTTTTACGTTGTGAAACTTGTTGACTTATGCCTTGGCTGCGACAGCCTTATGCGCCACGCGGACCGGCGCCTTCACAACCTTGCCGCCCTTGATGCAGGTGGTGCAGACGCGGATGCGCTTGTTCACGCCGTTCACCGACGACTTCACCGGCTGCAGGTTCACATTCCAGCGGCGGCGCGTGGTGTTGTTCGCGTGCGAGATGTTGTTACCGAACTGCGGGCCTTTGCCGCAAAGATCGCATACCTGTGCCATGACGTTGCTCCGGTTCCGTTGTAAATTTGCGCAGTGGGAGAGGAATCCGCTAAGGACTCAAACTCGCTTTTCGCCCGATTCCGCCAGAGAGACGGCACACAGGCTTGCTGCTGAGTCTCTAGAATACCCGATATTCCACGATTGGCGCAATCTTTTGGCCTATGTGGCCGGTCCGGCCTGCACAAGCCGTTCCATCTGCTGCAGATGGTTCAGGTCATGCCCGCCGATAGTTTCGAGCAGGATGCGGAAGCTTCCGGTCCCACGCTCCGGATGGCTCACAACCCTGCCCAGGTCCTGCGGCTGCACCGTCTTGAGAAAGAGCATGTTCCAGTTTCTCAGCGCAACGAACGTAGCCAGCGCAGTGGGTGCGTCATAGGCCGCATAGCGCTCGGCCCAAAGCTCCTGATCGAAGGGCTGCATCACGTGATCTGTCTCTGCCAGAGACTGGCGCATGCGAAAGCCGACGGCAATCTCGCAGTCGGCCAGATGCACCAGGATCTCGCGGATACTCCACTTGCCCGGCGCGGGCTGCTGGTTTACGTGGCCGTCTGCCGCGTTCGCGAGCAGCGGCGAGAGCAGGTTGTAGAGCGCGCCCGGAGTTGCGGCCATTACGGCGAGGGGATCGCGGCCACCGAGATACTTTGCGTAAGGGTTCTTCATACAGGGAATGGTACCAAGCCCCCAACCGACAGAATTGACCAAAAGACCGGAAAACGCTACACTTTTTAAGTTTGGCGATACATCAGCTGGACCGGAGACGCGGGAGTTGCGCTTCGGGTTTAGCTCCGAGGCGTGCCGTAGGCGCCATCTGGTATTAGCCCCGACTCAGTTTGAATAGATTTTTGCGCGCAGGCCGTGGTTTTTCGCGCCCTCAAAGCGCTGGAGGTTGTATGTACGCAGTGATTCGCACAGGTGGTAAGCAGTATCGCGTGGCTCCGGGCGACGTAGTTAAGATCGAAAAGACCGGCCAGGAGAGCGGCAATATCGAGTTCTCCGATGTCGTTGCCGTCTCCGGCTCCGAAGGCAAGTTTGAGCAGGACCTGAAGGGCGCGAAGGTCACCGCCTCCGTCGTCGGCGAAGGCCGCGGCGACAAGATCCTCGTCTTCCACTACAAGCGCAAGAAGCAGTACAAGAAGATGCAGGGCCACCGCCAGGCATTTGTGCAGGTCAAGATCAACGAGATTCTCGTTGGCGGCAAAAGCCTAAAGGCGTAAAAATTCAGATTTAGAGATTTAGAATGCTGCGCCTGAAACGCAGCCGAGGACATAGCAATGGCACATAAAAAAGGCTTAGGCAGCTCCAAAAACGGTCGCGATTCTAACGCCCAGCGGCTCGGCGTGAAGGTATTCGGCGGCCAGACCGTCACCGGCGGCTCCATCATCGTCCGCCAGCGTGGCACCCCGCTGAAGGCCGGCCTGAACGTCGGCCGCGGCAAGGATGACACCCTCTTCGCCAAGGTCGACGGCGTGGTTCGCTTCGTGGACCGTGGCCGCACCGGACGCTTCGTGGCCGTGGATCCGATTGCAGCCGAAGCCAGCGCCTAAAAAGGTACTTTTTTTGGTTCAAAAGCCCTCCTTTTGGAGGGCTTTTTCACGCTTAAATCCACCTTGTTTTAGTGGTAAAATTGAACTACGAAAAGGTCCCGTATGCAGCGTGTCGTAGCACTGCATTTTGTGCAGCTTACGCGCTCTGCGACGGTCGAATTTTCGAATTGGTTTTGAGCCTTACTGGAGCTTCATGGCAGCGAAAGAGACAGCACCTTCCGACACCGCAGTTCTGGACGCAACTGATGTATCGAAGAACGACGAGCCATTGAAGGGCAAAGTCTCCGCCAAGGGTTCTTATACCGGCGACAACATCAAAATTCTGGAAGGCCTCGAAGCCGTGCGGCTTCGCCCCGCTATGTACATCGGCTCCACGGGCGAGCAGGGCCTGCATCACCTCGTCTACGAGGTGGTCGACAACTCGGTTGACGAAGTTCTTGCCGGCTACGCCACACGCGTCGACGTCACCATCCATCTTGACAACTCGATCACCGTCGTCGATGATGGCCGCGGCATCCCTGTCGACATCATGGACACCCCCACCGGCGAGCGCATGCCCGCCGTGCAGGTCGTCCTCACCAAGCTCCACGCTGGCGGCAAGTTTGACGCCTCCAACTACAAGGTCTCCGGCGGTCTTCACGGCGTCGGTGTGAGCTGCGTGAACGCGCTCGCCGAAGAGTTCGACGTTGAGATCTGGCGCGACGGCCACACCTACGAGCAGGACTACTCCAAGGGCGCGCCCATCAGTGAGCTCAAGCAGACCGGCACCAGCAAGAAGCGCGGGACGAAGATCCATTTTCTGCCCGACAAGAGCATCTTCACCATCACCGAGTACAACGGCGACACGCTCTCGCAGCGTCTGCGCCAGCTCGCCTACCTGAACAAGGGACTTGAAATTACCCTGACCGACGAGCGCGTCACCGATCCCAAGACCGGCGAGGCCAAACGCCAGGAGTTCAAGTACGCCGGCGGCATCGCCGAGTTCATCAAGCACCTCAACAAGGGCAAAGCCGTCCTGCACGACAAACCCATCTACATCGAAGCCGAGCGCGACACCGTCGTCATGGAGATCTCGCTCCAGTACAACGACGGCTACTCCGAGAATGTCTTCAGCTTCGCCAACAACATCAACACCGTCGACGGTGGCACGCATCTCTCCGGCTTCCGCACCGCGCTCACCCGCACCGTCAACGCTGCCGGCCAGTCGCTCGGTCTCTTCAAGGATGTGAAGGAGAACCTCTCCGGCGATGACGTCCGCGAGGGTCTCGTCGCCGTGGTCAGCGTGAAGCTGCCGCAGCCGCAGTTCGAAGGCCAGACCAAGGGCAAGCTCAACTCCGACATCTCCGGTCTCGTGCAGCAGGTCGTCAACGAGCGCCTCGGCGCCTTCCTGGAGCAGAACCCGCCCGTCGCCCGCAAGATCATCAATAAGGCGATCGAAGCCGCCCGCGCCCGCGAGGCCGCGCGCAAGGCCCGCGACCTCACCCGCCGCAAAGGCGCACTCGACGGCGGCGGTCTGCCCGGCAAGCTCGCCGACTGCTCTGAGCGCGCTCCTGAGCGCTGCGAGCTCTACCTCGTCGAGGGTGAATCGGCCGGCGGCACCGCCAAGCAGGGCCGCGATCGCCGCTACCAGGCCATCCTGCCGCTGAAGGGCAAGATCCTCAACGTCGAGAAGGCCCGTTACGACAAGATGCTCGGCCACGAAGAGATCCGCGCCATGATCACCGCGCTCGGCGCTGGCATCGGTAAAGATGACTTCGATCCCGCCAAGCTCCGTTACGGCAAGCTCATCCTGATGACCGACGCCGACGTCGACGGTTCGCACATCCGCACACTCCTGCTCACCTTCTTCTTCCGCCACATGACGGAGTTGATCAAGCGCGGCCACGTCTTCATCGCGCAGCCGCCGCTCTATCGCATCAAGAAGGGCAAGTTCGAGCAATACATCAAGGACGATCGCGAGTTTGTGAAGGTCATGGTCAAGCGCGCGTCCGATGGCATGGTCGTCCGCTACGGCGAGAATGCCGCCAAGATCGAAGGCGCCGCGCTCACCAAGTTCATGGGTCAGCTCAACGAGTTCCTCGGCTTCTACGAGAAGGTCGACAAGCGCCTCCGCAACGACGATGTCTCCACGCTGCTCTGCCGCCTCGAGCTCATCAAGCGCGAGGACTTCCAGGGCAAGCCCGGCGCGCCGCCGCCCAAGATCAAAAAGCTCCACGCCGAGCTGGAGAAGATGATCAAGCTCCACCAGTTCAAGGGAGTCTCCGCGCCGGCCTTCGACGAAGAGCACCAGACCTACTCCGTCACCTTCGTCGACGCGCAGGGCTCGGAGCGCCACATCGACTGGGCGCTCGCCTCCTCGCCCGAGTACCGCCAGATGATGGCGAAGTACGGCCAGATCCAGGAGCAGCTGCAGCCACCCTTCTTCATCGAGTACGCCAAGAAGGATCCCAAGGCCGTCGCCGAAGAAGAGGCCGACGAGATCGAGTCCGAGACCGGCGTGGCCGACGTCGCCGCCGCGCCCGGCACCGTCGCCGAAGCCAAGCCCGAGAAGCGCGGCAAGAACGCGAAGGCCAACCAGGAGCCCGTCGAGAAGAAGACCGCCCGCGAGCTCTTCGAGCACGTCATCGAGCAGGGCCGCAAGGAGTACCAAGTCCAGCGCTACAAGGGCCTCGGCGAGATGACCAGCTCGCAGCTCTGGGAGACCACCATGGACCCGGAGAAGCGCACCCTGCTGCAGGTCAAGCTCGAAGACATCGCCGCCACTGAGCTCATCTTCACCACGCTCATGGGCGAAGACGTCGAGTCGCGCAGGAAGTTCATCGAAGAGAACGCGCTGGATGTGAAGAACCTGGATATTTGATATTCGCGCGTAAGACAAAAGCAGATTCCGGCTTGCGCCGGAATGACAAAAAAGAACGGCTCCGGAGACGGGGCCGTTTGCTTTTGCAGTGCTAGCATCTTTGCTATGCCGGATGTTCTCGTTTCAGCAAACAATCTCGTTAAGGACTACCCCCGCGACGGCTGCACCGGCCGTGTCGTCGACGGTGTCTCCTTCGACATCGCCCGCGGCGAGACCCTCGGCCTCGTCGGCGAGTCAGGCTCTGGCAAGAGCACCGTCGCCCGCATGATCCTGCGCCTCATCGAACCCACCTCCGGCTCCGTGCACTTTGACGGCGAAGACGTCCTCCGCGCCGGCACACAAAAACTCCGTCATCTCCGCCGCCGTATGCAGATCGTCTTCCAGGATCCCTACGCTGCGCTCAACCCGCGCATGACCGTCCGCGAGATCGTCGGCGAGCCCTTCGCCATCCACGAACCCAACGCGCCGGACCGCAACACCCGCGTCGCCGGGCTGTTACGCGAAGTGGGGCTCGATGACTCCGCGCTCAGCCGCTACCCGCACGAGTTCTCCGGCGGCCAGCGCCAGCGCATCAACATCGCCCGCGCCCTCGCGCTGCGGCCGGAGTTCCTCGTGCTGGACGAGCCCGTCTCTGCACTCGACGTCTCCGTCGGCGCACAGGTCATCAATCTGCTGCAGGAGCTCCAGCGCGCCCGTAGCATGACCTATCTCTTCATCTCGCACTCCATGCCGCTCGTGCGCTACCTCGCAGACCGTGTCGCCGTGCTGCAGCGCGGCAAGCTCGTCGAGATCGGCGACTGCGCTCAGGTCTGCGAGCGTCCACGAGAGACTTACACGCGCCAACTCATCGCCGCGACACCGGAGATAGTCCTGAACTAAAAGCGGTCGCCGCTTACGCGACGATAACCCACCTTAGCGACGATAAAGCCGTCGCGAAGATGGGGCACCCGGATTTTCGCCGATGCCAGAGCCACTACAATAAAGGTGATGCTTCTTTTCTCTCATCTTCCGCGCGGAGCTGAATACGCCTGGCTGGTGCTGGCCGCCTTCATCGGCGGCGTCATCAACTCGGTCGCCGGTGGTGGCGGCTTTCTCGTCTTCCCCAGCCTGATGCACGCCGGCATCGCGCCGGTGCAGGCCAACGCGACCAACACCGTCGCGCTTTGGCCGGGGCAGTTCACCTCCATCGCGGCCTATCGCCGCGAAGCGCTCGTCCACACCCGCCTGATCCTGCCGTGCGTGATCTCTGCCGTGATCGGCGGCGTCGCAGGCGCATGGGTTCTGCTCCATACGGCGCAGGGGGCTTTCTTTAAATTGATCCCATGGCTCTTTCTGGCCGGCGCCATCATGTTCTCCATCAGCGGCCCCGTCTCGCGCGCCATGCAGCGCCGCAGCGAGCGCTTTGGTGAGGAAGAAAAGCCGCTGCACCCCATCTGGCTCGGCCTGATCCTTACGGTCGTCTGCTTTTATATCGGCTACTTCGGCGCAGGCGCGGGATTCATCACTATGACGGTGCTCTCGCTCTTCGGCGTCTCGAAGCTCGCTGAGATCAACGCGCTCAAGGTCATCACCACCACCGTCGCCAACGGCGTGGCCGTGATCTCCTTTATCATCGGCGGCGCGGTGGCATGGCACTACTGCGCCGCGATGATGATCGCCTGCGCCATCGGCGGCTACGTGGGCGCGCACAACGCCCGCAAGATGAGCGACCGCATTCTCCGTCCCATCGTTACCGTCTTCGCGTTCTTGATAGCGGGATACTTCTTCTGGAAGCAGGCACACGCATGAAACAGTCAGCCATCGACGTGATCGGATTCGCCGCGGCCATCTGCACCACCATCTCGTTCCTGCCGCAGCTTCTCCGCGTGCTCAAGCTGCGTTCCGCGCGCGACATCTCGCTCGGTATGTTCAGCATCTTCTCCTTCGGCACCGCGCTCTGGCTCGCGTACGGCATCCTCGCGCACTCCATTCCCGTCGCGGTAGCGAACTTCGTCACATTTATTCTTGCCAGCTGGATCCTGATCCTGAAGATCAAGTATGACGCGGAGTACGAACGCGCAGTCAAGAAGGGTGAGCAGTAATGAGCCACGAAGGCATACGCTTCGTCAGCGCCGATGAAGCAGCGCGCACGGAAAAGACCAACGCCAAGCTTCACCCTGACACGGTGACGCCAGCGAAGGTGCGCGTCAAGCAGACCGAAGGCACCGGCGTCGAGATCGATTGGAAGGACGGCCACCACAGCACCTGGAGCTTCGCCTGGCTGCGCGACGCCTGCCCCTGCGCCACCTGCCACGAGAGCCGTGAAGCCGAAGGCCGCAAACCCGGCGAGCCAAAGCCCGCGCCCGCGCAGCTTCTGCCCATGTTCAAACCACCCGCGCGCCCGCAGACGGTCACGCCCGTCGGCAAATACGCCGTGCGCTTCAAATGGGAAGACGGTCACGAGAGCGGCATCTACTCGTGGGAGTATCTGCGCCGTGTCTGCCAGTGCGCAGAGTGCACCGCGACCGCAAAATAATTTAAGTCAGCGAAAGTCCAGCCTCGCGCGGAAAAGCTGCATGCCGCGCCCAGTGATCTTCCACCAGCGCCAGCGCCTCGTCCACGCTATTGGCCACCAGCATCAGCCCGCGGTTCTTCCCGCGGAACATGCCCTCAGCGCTGACGTGGTCCATGAACTCCAGCAGCTTGTCGTAGTAGCCGTTGCTGTTCAGAAAGAGGCACGGCTTGGCGTGGATACGCAGCTGCGCCCAGGTCATCGCCTCGAAGATCTCTTCGAAGGTCCCGATCCCGCCGGGCAGCGCGATGAACGCATCCGAGCGCGATGCGATCAGCGCCTTGCGCTCGTGCATGTTGGGGACGATGTGCAGTTCCGTCAGCCCACGATGCGTGATCTCCACCTTCTCCAGCACATGCGGGATGACGCCGATCACCTGGCCTCCGGCGGCCAGCGCAGCATCGGCGAGCGCGCCCATCATGCCTACCTGCGCGCCGCCGTAGACGGTCCCGTAGCCGCGCCGGGCGAGCGCAACGCCCATCTCCCGCGCCACGGCGAGGTGCTGATCATGGTTTCCGCCTGCGGAGCCGCAGAATATGGCGACGTTCTTTTGTCTCGTATGCATCTGTCTTATCAGGATATCCGAAGCGCTCGCCGTTTCGGCAAACGATACACTTAAACTACGGAGCTTCCTTTTGCACCCACTTCTAGAAGATATGAACCCGCAGCAGCGCGAGGGCGTGGAGTCCGTCGACGGCCCCGTGCTGATCCTGGCCGGCGCGGGCTCGGGCAAAACGCGTGTGATCACGCACCGCATCGCCTGGCTGATCGACGTGAAGGGCGTGCAGCCGGACTCCATACTCGCCGTTACCTTCACCAACAAGGCTGCCAAGGAGATGGCCGAGCGCGTGGATCGGCTGATCGGACAGAGTACGCTGGTCCGGCCGGTGCTTTCTACATTCCACTCCTTCTGCGTGCGCACGCTGCGCCGCGATGTGGAGGCGCTGCGTACGAATGGCGTCGGTCTCACCAAAGACTTCGCCATCTACGACGAGGCGGATCAGCAGCAGGTGGTGAAGCAGGCGATGCGCCGGATGGGCATGGACGACAAGCAGCTGAAGCCGCGCATTGTGCTGGGCAAGATCAGTTGGGCGAAGAACCACATGATCGACCCGCAGGAATACTTCCTCAACTCATCGAATCCGCAGGATGAGAAGATCGCGCAGATATTCGAGGCCTATCGTAAGGAACTGGCCAAGGCGAACGCTGTCGATTTTGACGATCTTCTGCTGGAGACGGTGCGGCTGCTGAAGGCCTCGGGCGAGGTGCGCGAAAAGTACAACCGCCGCTACAAGTACCTGCTCATCGACGAGTACCAGGACACCAACCGGCCGCAGTACGAGTTGATGAAGTTGCTTGCGGGCAGCCACCACAACGTCTGTGTCGTCGGTGATGAGGACCAGAGCATCTACAGCTGGCGGGGCGCGGACATCAAGAACATTCTCGAGTTCGAAAAGGATTTTCCCGAGGCGAAGACGATCCGCCTGGAGCAGAACTACCGCTCTACGCAGGTGATCCTCGAAGGGGCGAGCGCCGTCGTCCGCAACAACCTGCAGCGTAAAGGCAAGGAGCTGTGGACGGCGCGCGAGGGCGGCTCGCTGATCGGCTACTACGAAGCGCCGGACGGCGAGAACGAGGCGCTCTTCGTCGCCGACCGCATCGCGACGTATTTGCGCGAGGCCGGCCAGACCGACGATTCGCCGCGCTGCGCCGTTTTATACCGGACCAACTCGCAGTCGCGCCTGGTGGAAGAGGCACTGCGCCGCTACAACATGCAGTACACGATGGTCGGCGGCTTTTCGTTCTACGAACGCGCTGAGATCAAGGACATGCTCAGCTACCTGAAACTGGTGCAGAACCCGAACGACTCCGTCGCGCTGGCGCGGTCGATCAATACGCCGGCCCGCGGCATCGGCAAGACGACGCTTGAGACCATCGAGCGGCTCGCTCTTGAGACCGGCATGAGTTCGTGGGACGCGGTGCAGCGGGCTATATCCGATAGACTGCTGCCGCAGCGTGCACTCACCGCGCTGGAAGGATTCGTGCGGCTTATCACCGATGCGCGTGCGATGCTTGCGCCGGGTTTTGCGGAAAAACTCGCAGATGATACCGCCGTTGCACCTGAAGCAGCCATCGCAGAAGACGATGCCAGCTTCGACTTCGGCTTCGATCTTTCTGCGGAGTCCGCAGAGGCCGCGCCGCGAGAAAGATCCGAGGCGGAAGAGACCGGTTTTGATCCCGCGGAGTTCAATCCCTTCGAAGCAAAGGCTGAGAAGAAGAGTTCCGTACCGAAGGGAATCGCCGCAAAGGTAGAGGCGATCGTGGAAGCCGTTGAAGGCTTCCGCGCGCCGGGCGATGCGGCCACGCTGCCGGAGCTGATCAAGTTTCTGAACGACCGCAGCGGCTACATTCGCGCGCTGGAGGAGGAAGGCACGCCGGAGGCCTTCTCGCGCATTGAAAATCTGAAGGAGCTCGCCAACGCCGCGCAGGATGCACAGGCTCGCGGCGAGACGCTGGCCGACTTCCTGGATCACGCCGCGCTGGTCAGCGATGTGGATGCCTACAACGCCGACGCGCGCGTGACGCTGATGAGCCTGCACGCGGCGAAAGGTCTCGAGTTTCCGCTCGTCTTCCTCACCGGTATGGAGGAAGGTCTCTTTCCGCACTCGCGCACGCTTACTGATCCCGCGGGACTGGAAGAGGAGCGGCGACTCTGCTACGTGGGCATGACGCGCGCGATGGATACGCTGGTGATGACGCGCGCGCGCTATCGCCGCCGCTACGGCAACGACATGCCGGAGCAGAGCCTGCCCTCGCGCTTTCTAGAGGAGATCCCGGCACACCTGCTGGAGGATCTGGGCAGCCCGCCGGCACGCGAGGGGTATGGCGGCAGCTTTGGCAACAGCTATGGTGGAGGCTACGGCGGCAATCGCTATGGTGCAGGCCGCTATGCGAAGCGTCGCGATGACGAGGGCGGCGAGCGCCACTACAGCTATGAGGATGAAGACCAGAGCGCGGCGGATAGCCGTGGCCCGCAGCAGCAGAAGAGTCCGCTGAAGTTCGGGCAATCGAAAAAGACCGACTCGATCGACAATATCGCCAGTTTTTTCGGCGCGCGGGGTGGAGCTGCGATCAAGAGTGGGAGGCCGAAACTGGACGTGGCTACGCCAGCGGGCGGAACCGGGCTAAAGACCGGAACCCGCGTCCGCCACCCGAAGTACGGCGAAGGCGTGATCTTCCGGCGCGAGGGTGACGGAGAGGATGCCAAGCTTACAGTACAATTTAGTCAGCATGGCGTGAAGAAGCTGGTGGAAAAATTCGCCCAGCTGGAGCGCCTGTAAAAATTT
>Ga0210398_10005498_pt1 | contig 11748 bp, 14 predicted proteins | sample IncBWC4OmetaG_FD_161047 | JGI IMG/M metagenome (GOLD analysis project Ga0210398, IMG submission 161047) | Forest soil microbial communities from Barre Woods Harvard Forest LTER site, Petersham, Massachusetts, United States - Inc-BW-C-4-O | ecosystem: Environmental > Terrestrial > Soil >... | reverse complement strand
GGATGCCACCTTCAGTATACAGACGCGCGCCACCCGCGCGCGATGCGGCGGTATCCGTGGCGCGCTTCGCACGAATAATGTAGGAATGTTGCGCCGAAGCTTGGACCGGGACAGCGGTAGAACCGCGAAAAATTGGCTGGAACCGGGCAGAACTGGGGAGAATCGTGCAGGAAATGGGACTAATCGACAGGCTACGTACCGCCATCTCAGGACCGCGGCTCATCGACGAACTCGCGATACTGGCGGGCCAATCCGAGGCGCTCGTCGACCGGCTCCGGCGTCATGCGGTGCGGGTGACTTATCCGGCAATCGCGGAAGGTGTGGCGAGGATCGCTGAAAAAGAAGCAACGCACGAAAAAACCATCCGCGCCATGCTCTCAGAGCGAAATTCGTGGCCGCGGCCGCCCGCGGAAGTTCCCCACGAAGGCTCCAACAATTGGGAGCGCCTCAGCAACGACCTCGAGATCCTGCTGCTATGGGCGCGTGAGATGCATCAGCATGCGATGCGCTGGGAAGGCGAAGGCGAGCGGGCCGCGCTCGGCGAGACTCTGATGAAAGTCGCGGATGAAGCGGCGGACGATGAGTACGAGCTGCGCCGCCTGGTCGCGAAGCTCGATCCTCAGGCGCTCGATTAGAGGTACTTCTCCAGACCGAGACGCTTGAGCTCCTCGGTCACGCGGCGCGTGTCCTGCGACCGCGTGCGATCTATCACCAGCAGCGCATCGGGAGTATCGACTACCACGATATCTTTCACCCCGAGCAAGACCATCAGGCGCGAGTTGCTATGCGCCAGCACGCCGTCGGATTCCAGCGTCAGCACATTGCCCACCGTGACGTTTTTCTCGCGCCCGCCCATTGCTTCCCACAGGCCTTCCCACGTTCCAACGTCATGCCAACTGAAATCCGCTTTGACGCCGAGCACGTTAGAGGTGCGCTCGATCACGACGCGGTCGAAAGCATCGAAGTCAAGCTGGTGGTAGAGCTTGGCGAGCGCCGAGACCTTCAACGTCGCGAGCTTGTCCGCCGCGGCGGCGAGAGTCGGCGCGTGTTGTCTCAGCTCAGCCTCCAGCGTCGCGGTCGTCATCACAAACATGCCGGCGTTCCAGAGGAAGCGCTTCGAGGACACCATCTTTTTCGCGGTGGCGAAGTCGGGTTTCTCGACGAAGCGCTTGACCCGATAACCGCCGCCGATGGTCGCGCCGATTTCCTGATAGCCGTAACCGGTGTCGGGCCGGGTCGGGGTCACTCCGATGACGACGATTGCCTTCTCAGTCGATGCGAGGCCGAGCGCCTTCGCCAGCGTATTGCGAAAACCGCTCGCCGGCGCGATGTAGTGATCGGCGGGCATCACCGCGAGAAGCCCTTCGCCGAATCGTTTGCGAATCAGCGCCGCACCATACGCGATGGCGACAGCGGTTCCGCGTCCCTCCGGTTCGAGGATGAGGTTGCCGACCGGAATCACACCTTCGATCGCCGACGCGAAAGCTTTTTTCTGCGCCGCCGTGACCAGCACGAAAATGCGGTCGCGCGAGATGAGCGGCTGCAGGCGCCCGATCGTCTCGCTCAGGAGTGTCGTGCCTTCGTCGATCGAGAACAGCGGTTTGGGTCGGTTCTCTCGGCTGGCGGGCCAGAACCGCGTCCCCTTTCCTCCCGCGATGATGAGTGCCGAGGCCTTGCCCGGCGCTTTCGGTAATCCCGATTGCGCCACGACCTACGCGCTCGCTCTTTTCCCCTTCGCCAAAGGGAAGGGGCCAGGGGTTAGGTCTCTTTCGATCGCGGTTAGCTTTGTTCTCACATGGCACCTAATTCTTTCAGTTTCGCTTCGAAGATGGCGCGAATTTCATCGAGGCTCTTCTGATCGCTCGCCTCATATCTGGTGACCAGCGCGGGCTGGGTATTGGACGCCCGCACCAAGCCCCATCCGTTGGCGAACTTCACTCGCGCGCCGTCGATGGCGATGACGTCGTAATGTTTCGAGAAATATTCGGCCGCCTCTTTCACCACCGAAAATTTCTTGTCGTCGGCGCAATCGATACGAATTTCGGGGGTGAAGAAACTCTTCGGCAGATCGGCCAGAATCTGCGCCAGGCCCCGGCCCTCGCGGCTGACGATTTCGAGCAGCCGGAAGGATGCGTAGATCGCATCGTCGAAGCCAAAATATTTGTCGGCGAAAAACATGTGGCCGCTCATTTCCCCCGCCAATGCCGCATGTTCCTCCTTAAGCTTGCTCTTGATCAGCGAATGGCCGGTCTTCCACATGATGGGGCGGCCGCCATTCTTTGCGATGTCGTCGTACATCCGTTGCGAGCATTTCACGTCGCCGATAATCGCCGCACCGGGCTGCTCCTTGAGAATCGCTCGCGAGAAGGCGACCATCAGCTCATCGCCCCAGACGATGCGACCGTTTTCGTCGACCGCGCCGACGCGATCCGCGTCGCCATCATAGGCAATCCCGATATCCGCCTTACGCTTCGCTACCTCGGCGATCAAATCACGCATATTTTCCTCGACCGTCGGGTCGGGGTGATGATTCGGAAAGCGGCCATCCATCTCGATATGAATGCCGAAGGTGTGCGCGCCGAGCTCCTGCATCAACGGCTCAGCCACCACCCCGCCGCATCCGTTGCCGCCGTCTACGGCGACCTTGAGGCCGGGCTTGAGCTTGATGTTCGCACGAATGAAATCGCCGTACTCGGGCAGAATCGCAACCTCGTTGAGCGCGCCCTTCTCGCGGCTCTGGTGGAAATCGCGCTTTTCAATGATATCGGCGAGCTGCTGAATCTCGGCGCCAAAAATCGTGGTCGGACCGACGCCCAGCTTGAAGCCGTTGTACTCCGCCGCGTTGTGGCTGCCGGTGATCATCGCGCCGCCGTCCATCTTCCAGTGCAACACCGAAAAATAGAGCAGCGGGGTCGGCACGATGCCCACGTCGATCACGTCGATGCCGCTGGGCAGCAGTCCCTCGAGCAGCAGGTTGTGCAGGCGCGGCGAAGAAAGCCGGCAGTCGCGGCCGAGGGTGATTTTGTGCTTGCCCGCGCGGTGCAGCATGGTGGCGTAGCCGCGCCCGAGGTCGACGATGAAATCATCGGTGAAATCGTCCGCGACGATTCCACGTATATCGTACTCGCGAAAAACCTGACGATTCATTCACTTCTCCATTCAGTGGCCGCAGCCCGAATGCTCACGTTATGATGGGAGTCTGTGCAAGTTGCAACGACGGCTCAAGTTTATGTCGGCGCGCGCGTCGAAGGGATGGCCTGAATGCCGGAAATGCATCCGCATCCGGTCGCGCTGGTTACCGGCGGCGGCCGCGGTATCGGACGCGCGATCGCGCTGGCGCTGGCGCGCGAGGGCTACTCCCTATGCATCGTGGCGCGGACTCGCGAGGAACTCGAGGAGACGCGCCGCCTCTCGAATCTGCCGGTCGAGCGTGCGCTGATCGTGTTGATCGATCTGGCCGACGAGGAGAGCGCCGAAGCCGTCATCGAGACCGCGCTCGACCTCTTCGGCCGCATCGATGTGCTGGTGAACAACGCCGGATGGGCGCCGCCGCGTACTTCGCTGGTGAAGATGCGCGGGTCGGACGCGGACCGTGTCCTCGCAGTCAACCTGCGCGCACCGATCGCGCTTTCGCGGCTGGCCGCGACCACGATGGCGGAGCGCGGCAGCGGCGCGATCATCAGCATTGCCTCGGCCGCCGCGCGCAGTATGCCGGCGGGTGAGGCAGTCTATGCCGCATCGAAGGCCGGGCTGGTAGCGTTCACCCACGCCGCCTTCGCGGAACTAGGCGATCGAGGAATCAAAGTGTCGGTGATCATTCCGGGACTTGTCGATACGGAACTTATCCCCAACAACAAGCGCCTCGACCGTGAATTGATGCTGACGCCTGACGATGTGGCCGCGGCGGTCCTAAGCATCGTCAAGTCGCCGGCGCGGGTCTGCCCGGTCGAGGTCGTACTGCATCCGCAACGCCGCCCCGAGCGCACCAGCGAGCGCACCAGATAGATGTCGTTCACCCTCAGACTCAGCATGGTGCTCATCGCGAGCATCGTGGCCGCCACGATTGTTTCACCATTCGCGGCGGCGGCGGTGGCCGCGGTGGGATTTCATTTTCCGTTCCCGCGGATTTTCGATCGCACCGTGATGGTGCTGGTCGCGATCGCGGTAATCTCGCAGGCGCGCGCGCTGCGGGTGGTCCCGCTCATGCGCAGCGGTTTCGCTCGACCGCTCCGCAATCTGCGGCGCACCACTCGAGGATTTCTGATCGCGATCGCCGCTATCGCCGCGCTGGTCTATGTCGCAGTCCTGATGGGCGCGCACGCCGACGACACCTCGGCCGGTATCTGGGGCGCGATGCCGAAATATTTCCTCTCGGCGATCGTCATCGCGGTAATCGAGGAAGGGTTTTTTCGCGCCTTCCTGATGGTCGGAATGGAAGGGGACTTTGGCCGCACTCCGGCGTTACTACTGAGTTCCGGGGTCTACGCGATTGCTCACCTGGTGCGATCGCCGGCAAAGTTTTATGTCACCGGAATTCATCCGCTCGCCGGATTCGAGACGTTGGGGCTGAGCCTCGCGCATGTGGCAAACCCGGGTTTGATGCTTCCTACTTTCGTCGGGCTGTTCCTGCTCGGGATCGTGCTCGGCGAGGCGTTCCTCGAGACCGGCACCGTGTACCTTCCGATAGGGCTGCATGCGGGATTTGTGCTGGGCGCGAAGCTATGGCCGCGGATGACATCGGCGGGCATGGCGCTGCCGGGCTGGCTGGGCGGCTACGGGTCGCAGCCGTTGATTAGCGGCCTCGCCGCATGGATGGTCGCCGTCGCAATTCTTCTTTTGCTTCGTCCGCTGACCCGCGCCCACCGCGCGTGAAGCGAATTGCTACTTGTCGTAGAGCGGAGGCAGGCCGCGGGGGCGGGTGCGGTAGCGGCGATGCGTCCATAAGAACTGCTCAGGATAGCGGCGCACCATGTCTTCGATCACCTTGACGAAGCGCCGCGTGTTTTCGAGCACATCGGCGTCGGCGTCGCCGGTGCGCTGAATCGGAATCTCATCCTGAATATCGATGCGATGATGGCGGCCATCCTTCTCACGCACGATGAAGGCCGGAATCACCGGCGCTCCCGACATCGCCACCATCCGCGCGAGGCCACTGGTAGTAGCAGCCGGCTCGCCGAAGAACGGGACCCAAACCGCCTCGCTCCGCTTGGCATTCTGATCGAACGGAACGCCGACCATATCGCCGGTGCGTAAAGCCCTCAGCACCGCGCGGGCGGCGGAATGTTTGCGCAGGATTTCAACGCCGCAGCGCTCGCGCGCGAACGTCATCAGCGCGTCGCCGGCCAGGAATCGCTGCGTGTGATGGACCAGGTTGATCTGGTAGCCATGCATCGCATGCGCGCATGCCATCAGCTCGAAATTTCCGAAATGCGCGGAGAGCACAACCATGCCCTTGCCGGGATATCTGGCGGCGACCTCATCCCAATAATGGAAACGTTCGTAGCGCACCTGGTCGCGCAGGCGGGTGTGAAAAAATCCCGCGAGGCGGACATACTCGGCTCCGCCCTTGCCGAGATTTACATACGACGCGCGCAGAATCCGGCGGCGCTCCTTCTCGTTGCGCTCCGGAAATGCGATGGAGAGATTTTTCATGCCGATCGCGACGTGTCGGCGGTCGAGGCAGTAGCCGAGGAACCCTCCGATGACCCCCATTGGATACAAGACAAAATCCGGGAGCAGGCTCAGCAGATGGAGGATGCCGGTCATCAGGTAGAAGACCATGCGACTTCTGGCGTCGAGTTGGAGATTCGACTTACGCAGCGTGCGCCCTTCGATGCGCGCGCTCGTGCTCATCGGCGGGGGCCGGCGTTCTTCGTGATCGGCGAACGCGCTAGTACCATCCGCGACGAGGATTTTCGGCGACGTTTGAGAAAGTTCGAGTGGCTTCAAAGATGGCGTTCCCATCAGTTAAGCGTGCGAAACTCGTGTTCGCGTTTGGGCGCTTTTGGAATGACTACCAACCCCGACTCGGTAACGAAGTAGCGTTTGCGATCGCGTTCCAGGTCGTAGCCGATTACTTCCCCATCGGGAATGCTGACGTACTTGTCGACGATAGCGCGCCGGACGCGCGCATGACGTCCGACCTGGGCATGATCCATCAGCACGGAATCATCGACGCTGCTGTAGGAATGCACGAAGACCTGGCGTCCGAGGACCGAGTTGCGGACCACGCCGCCCGAAATGATGCATCCCTCGGAGACGATGGAGTGGAGCGCTTCGCCGCGGCGACCGTCCTCGTTGAAGACGAACTTCGCGGGCGGCTGATCGTAGTATGCGGTGCGCAGCGGCCAATAGGTGTTGTAGAGATTTAGATGTGGACGGGCGTCACGCAAGTCCATGTTGGCATCGTAGTACGATTCCAGCGTCCCCACATCGCGCCAGTACGCGAGGTTGAGTTCCGAGTCGCCGCGGATGTGGTTGGTCATGAAGTTATACGCATAGACCGGCATCTTCTGGATGAGCCCAGGGATAATATCCTTGCCGAAGTCGTGGTTGCTGCCGGGCTTCTTGGAATCCTCAAGGAGCGCCTGGGTCAGCACCTCCGGATCGAAAACATAGTTGCCCATCGAGGCGAGGCACATGCCCGGCGCTCCCGGCATCGAGCGCGGACTCTTGGGCTTTTCCTCAAAGCGGTTGATGCGCAGGCCCGAATCCACATCAACGATACCGAACTGGTCACCCTCCTCCACTCGCACCGGCAGCGTCGCAACGGTGACCGCAGCCTTACGCTCTTGATGGAACTCGATCATCTGCGAGATGTCCATCCGGTAGATATGATCGGCGCCAAAGACCGCCACGAGGTCAGGCTTGTTGTCCTCGATAAGGTTCAGATTCTGATAGATGGCGTCGGCAGTTCCCTGGTACCAACTCTCGCCGAGCCGCATCTGAGCGGGTACCGGCGTGATGAAGTGACCTGAGAGGAGCCCGGTGACCTGCCATCCGTCTTTGAGATGCTCGATAAGCGATTGCGAGCGCCATTGGACCAACACGTAGATGGAATAGATGCCGGAGTTAACCAGATTCGAAAGCACGAAATCGATTATGCGGTATTTGCCGCCGAACGGAACGGCGGGTTTGGCACGATCGCGGGTGAGGGGGTAGAGACGGGTTCCCTGCCCACCCGCCATCACAAGCGCAAGAGTCCTCATGCAGACGCATCCCTTTTGTTGCGGAAGAAGGCCCGCAACGGCCACCTGAAAGGTCAATATAAGGGGAAAAGTTTCGACTGGAAAGCCTAGCGGGTTCGCGGAGGAATTTGGCGGTCATTTGCCCGAATGGTCGGACAATTTTACAAAATGTCGCAAAAAGTGGATGAATTCTCAAAGCGCGTCCTATCCTGGGCCATATGACTTCGCCTGAATTTAAGGATTATGCGCGGTAATCCTTGGTTTTATTAATCTTTCTTCCTGCCAATAAAAAAATCGTGAAGAGGCACGTGGTTTGCTTGAAACTTTGTCTCAGTTCTTACGTCTATAACGAGTAAGAACAGTCGCTCACGAAGAGCAGCCTTGGCGTAACCCCCCAGGAGGGGAGGTACTAAAGATGCAAACCACGACCACAACCAAACAGGAAGCACGCACCGGAACCAGCAAGGGCGTAGTTTATCGCACCACCTGTCACAATCCCGGATGCGGATTCACCTTCGATTTGCGAATCACACCAGAGACGGTCAGCCTCCTCAGTGGACCGATTGATTGCCCTCGATGCCGCCGGCACGGCGGTTCGCTCAAGCCCCAGGGTCGCATTGGCGACAAGCTGTTCGCCGCCAAACTGATGTTCCGCGCCATGGGTATCGCCTCGGCGAGCCCTGACGACGAGGACGGATACGGGGTGAACTAGGCTATAAAGCCGCTTGCGAATCGTCTACACTTGAGCGGCCGTTTCCAGATCGACGACCGTTCATCCTCAAAAAGATGCGCCGCCCGAACTCCGGACGGCGCGTCTGTTTTTCGCCATCTGCCACGCTCTCGCGCGCGGCAGGATCTCATTCGATATCTACACCCCCGCGAGGAAGTCGGTAGTGACTCCTTGCAGGTTTCTCAGACTGGGCCGCTCCAGCAGCCGCTTGATCCATCCGTCTACATTCGGCCGATTGGTGCCCGCCTCGATGCCGAGATTCGGCAACACCAATAGCCGCGGGATAAATCCGATTTCGGCAACCGAGAAATCGGTGGCCAGAAATTGCGCTCCCGCCAGCTCCTGGTTGAGGTAGTCGAGCACGCGCTCGACCGCCTGATTGAGGCGCTGCAGGCGCTCGGCGCTGCGCTCGGCGTCGGGCTTGCCCAACTCGGCCATCAACTGACCGACTTGCGGGGTGAATGAAGTATCCGCGAAATCTTCGAGGCGGCGCGCGCGCGCACGCATCGCACTGGCTCCGACGGGAGGCAGAATCGGCGGCTCCGGATACTCATCGTCGAGGTACTCGTTGATGATGGTGGAGTCGTAGATGGTGGTGTCTTCGTCGACCAGAACCGGGACCCGCCCAAACGGGTTCAACCTGAAAAAATCCGGATGGCGGTTCTCACCCTTGGTATTATCCACCTGGACCAGGTCGTAGGTGAGACCCTTCTCCGCCAATGCGATTCGGACCTTCTGTCCGAATGGACAAGGAAGGAAGTCGTAAAGTTTGATCATGGCCCCGCCTTACTCCGCCTTCACTTCGACCTTGAGGCTTGCCTCCACTTCCGGCTGCAGCCTGACCGGAACGGTAAACTCGCCGAGTTGTTTGATCGGTTCCGCGAGATGGATCTTGCGCCGCTCGATGACGAAGCCCTTCTCCCGCAGTGCGCGCTCGATATCGATATTGGTCACCGAGCCGAACAGCTTGCCCTCCTCGCCAGCATGCGCGCCGATAGTGATGGTGAGCGCCTCGATCCTGCGCTTGAGGTCGGCGGCTTCGGTCTTCTGCGCCTCACGCTTACCCAGCGCGATACGCTTGTGATGTTCGAAGGCGCGCAAACTCTTCTGACTCGCTTCGACCGCGAGTTTGCGTGGGAAAAGATAGTTGCGCGCGAAACCGGGACGCACCTTCACCACGTCTCCGGTCCGTCCCAGGTTCGGAACGTCCTCATTAAGAATTATCTGTACGTTCATTTCTCATCCCGTCCCAGTTAGAGAAAATCGCTAAAATTGCCCGCCTCCTGGCTGGGCGGCTTGAGCCTGCGGAAATCAACCCACATATCCAGCACCCCGGCGAGGCAGACCAGAACCGCCAACACCGGCTGAACACAAGTGATCACATAGATCGCGACGCGCGCCACCGCCGGCATCCCCAGCATGCGGAAGTAGTACGACATGATCGCGACGCCCTGGCAGAAGTACACCGTCGCTACGCATATGAACGCATCGAGAGCGATGGTCTCGATCGGCTTTATCGGGATCAGGTACTTGAAACCCTGAAACGCAAATCCGGCCGCCAGCAGCACCCATACCAGCCATTCAGGCGTCGACCATTTGGGGAGTTCACCGAACAAATCGTAGGGAAGCCGCTTCTTGCCACCCCAGCGCCAGAACACCGAAAGATTGAGCATAACCGTCGCTGCCGCACCGATGGCCGCCAGCGCCGGGCTGAGCCGGATGAAGACGTCGATCGCGGTAGCCTGGGTGTCGGGAGCCAACCCGGCATCCATGCCGATGGTTTTGTAGAACTCCTGACCGCGCTCCATGCCGGCTTTGAGGGACTGATGGATAGCGGTGAGCATCGCGTCAGGCGATCCCGCCGCGATCAGCGCTGCCGCACTTCCCGCGATCAGCATCGTGCCCGCGGTAACGAGGACGATGAGCTCGAAGGAGCAGTGGCGCTCTAGCATGTAGCACATCAACACCGACGCCAGGCCAAAGCTGATGGTGTAGGTGATTCCGGCGGTAATTCCTGCCGCGACCGCAACCAGGGCGGCGGCCAGCAATACGGAGAAGATCGCGCGCAAGTTCGGACTCAGCCGGCCCACCGCGAAAATAAGGATCGGCGCCGGGGCAAACAGCATCGCGAAGCCGCCCGCGATCGGAATCGCGGCGACCGCCAGGAATAGCGCGCCCGAGAGCGCCGCCGCCCGGATCAGTCCGATTATCGCCTTGCGTGTCACCGCATTAGCCGCCTTATTCGTCTCAGACGCCCAGAGTCGAGAATGGAAGCAGCGCGACCACGCGTGCGCGTTTGATTGCAATCGCGAGTTGACGCTGATGACGCGCACAGTTGCCTGAAGTGCGGGCCGGAACGATCTTGCCTCCCTCGGTGATGAAGCTCTGCAGGGTGCGAACGTCCTTGTAGTCCACCTTCAAGGATTTGTCCGCGCAGAAGCGGCAGACCTTACGCCGCGGTCCGGGGCGTCCCCGGCGCATACCGCCGCCGCGCCCTTCGCCTCCGCGGTCGTCACCGCCTCGATCACCACCGCGGTCACCGCCACCGCGCGGGCCACGATAGCCGCCCTCGCGATCGCCATGTTCACTTCTTTCTTCGTCTGCCATTTATGTTCCTGATCTTAGCATTCCGACCGCAGCCAAGTCCGTTATCTTGGGACCGTCTAACGACTCTCGCGGTCGATGTTGAAATCTAGTTTCCCGGCTCTGTCCTTTCTATCTCAATCGAATCCGCCATTACTTCGTACCCGGTCTCAAGCAGGCCGGACTTGAGTGGTCGCCGTACTGCCTTCAAACTGCCCTTCACCCGAACTTCCGCGCCCGCCTTCAGGCTCGCGCGAAGGCATTGCGCCGCCTCACCCGTCATCACCACGGCGAGCGCGAGGTCGCCGGAACCCTCAGCCGCCTCGACCGTCATCCGCAGGACTGCCGTCCCCGCGGGGGTGGTTCGCAGCTCCGGTTCGCGCAGGATGCGGCCCCACAGCTCAATTCTATTCCCTGCCACCTTCAGGCTCGGTTATTTCATCGGGAGCGTCCGGAATCTCTTCCTCGGGAGGTAGACCCTCGGGACGCGAGGCAGCCGCGGCGGCCTCCGCGCGCTGTGCGGCGGCCGCGGCCATCCGGGCCTCAGCAGCAGCACGCGCTTCCGCGATCCGGCGCTTGCGCGTGTCGATTTCCTCGCGCGCCTTGGCAACGTCGGTTTCGAGTTCGACCAGTACCGACAGATACCGCAGCACGGTATCCAGCAGCTTCAAGTTGCGCTCGATCTCATTCATTACGGCGGCGCCGGCAGCATAGTCGAGCCGAACGTAGTAGCCGCGCCGCTCGCCCTTAATATGGTAGGCGAGTTCGCGGAAACCCCATTCCTCGGTTTCGATGATTTCGCCGCCGCCCGAGGACGCAAGTCCCTCGAAGCGTTTGATGATGTCCTTAATTTGTGGTTCGCCCAGATCGGGGCGAATAATGAAAATCGTCTCGTAGCGCCGCACGCGCAGTCCTCCTTGTGGATTTAAGCCCCTCTCGGAGCAAGGAGCGAACACAGCAAAGTAGCATCAAGTTAAGGGCGCCTCAAGCGCGGATCGAGGATCGGCGGGACGCTTCCCACCGATCCTCATATGCTTTCCCGCTATGGCATATGCTTTCCCGCTATGGCGAGGTGATATCCCCCGCCAGATTCACCGTGATTACCTGATGATCGCCGGCCGGACACACATGCGGGGCAAAGGCTCCAGTAATCGTGAAGTTAGTGCGGACCGCACCGCCCTTCGTCCCGGCCTTCAGTTGCAGCGCATAGCTGCAGCTTTGGCCTGCGCCGAGGACCTTGTTCGCTAC
>Ga0210398_10005496_pt1 | contig 11750 bp, 7 predicted proteins | sample IncBWC4OmetaG_FD_161047 | JGI IMG/M metagenome (GOLD analysis project Ga0210398, IMG submission 161047) | Forest soil microbial communities from Barre Woods Harvard Forest LTER site, Petersham, Massachusetts, United States - Inc-BW-C-4-O | ecosystem: Environmental > Terrestrial > Soil >... | reverse complement strand
ATCAAATCAGCAACGCTAGCGGAGTAGACACGAAGATTCTCACAGCCAGCGTGAAGATCCTCTTGCGGTCGGCGTGGCAGTGTCCCAGCAGGAGACTGCCACGCGCCCGCTGGTAGTGGGGTCCTTTTGTCTTGGTTCAGCGTGAAATGGAGAGTCGCCGTTTTCGGTAAGCTAGGATGTTCCGCCGCTTCGCGGCGGGAGTTTTCCAGGCATGGGGGTCTATCGTTCGATGAGGTCTGGGCCTGAGTTGGGGAAGTGGGAGCGGCGAGCCCTGTGGCTCGGACGCTCCCGACTTCATCGACACGATGAGCCCACCGGGTTATCCCTCGGCACGGTTGGTCTCCACCAGAGCCGGCTTCCGTTTCACCCGGCCGAATCAGTTTAGCGCGGCCGTCGAGCCCCCGCCAGCGGGGAGAGGCGGGAGGCCGATTTCCTCGGGATGCGGGGTTGGTTCCGCAGCTCGGGCCTGCTGACGACGGAGTTGGCGCTGCCGCCGCGCTTCTTCCAGCTTCCGATCGCGCTCGGCGAAGATCTGGGGCTCGCGTCCCTCCAGCTTGGCCTGGGGCGTGACGTAGCCGATGGCGCTGTGAAGACGAACCCGGTTGTAATGGTCCACGTACCGGCCCACCAAGCGGCGGGCATCCTCGATCGACAGGGGCACTCCCGGCCGCACGCACTCGCCTTTCAGCGATTGATGCCACCTTTCGATTTTCCCGTTCGACTGCGGATAAAACGGCGAGGTGCGCACGTGGGTCATGCCGCAGATCCGGATGAACTCTTTGAAGTCGCGGGCGATAAACTGCGGCCCGTTGTCGGAGATGACGCGGGGTGCGGCCTGTGGGAACTGCTCCCGCGCTCGCTGCAAAATGATCTCGACCTCGGCCTCGGTCATCGACTCGCGGATTTCCCAGTGCGCCAAGTAGCGGCTGTAGCCGTCCAGCACGCTGCAGAGATAGTAGAACGTGCCCGCCAGATTGAGATAGGAGATATCCACGTGCCAGTGCTGGTGCGGCCCCAGCGGTTGCTGAAAGCCCGTGCCCTTGTTCGAGGGCTTGCTCTTCCAGCGCCCCAATCGGCCGGCTTGGTGCAAGACTCGCCAGACACTGGCCGGGCTCACGGCTACCACGTCGGCATCCAGCATCATGAACGTCAGCCGGCGATAGCCTTCCAAGGGGAAGCGGTCGTGGAACTCCACAATGGCCCGCTTCTCCCAGTCCTGCAGCCAAAAATCGCGGGGAACCCAGCCGTTGTGCTCGTTCACTTTGCCATAGCGGGCTCGCCAGTCGTAGAACTTGCTGGAGGCCACACCCAGCCAGCGAACGAACCTCTGGGCCGCGATCTCGGTGCGCTCGTTCCAGCGGCGCACGAAGTCGATCACCTGGTCGCGGGTATCGTGGGGAACCCATTGGCTCTTCAGATCTCCCCAAGACTTTTTTTTAGAGCCACGTGCTCTTCCATCAGCTCGGCCAACACCTCGTCCTTCTTCTTCAGCTTGGCCTCCAGGAAGGCGATGCGCTGTTCGCGGGCCTCGACCTGCTTGTCTGCACGGGGTGCGGGCCCGAAGGCCGCAGCCCCATTCTCAAAGAACTGTTTGAGCCACCGGTACAAAACCGTGGGGTGAAGTTGATATTCGTCGCACAAAGTGGATACCGGAACCCGATCGACCAGGTGCCGGCGGAGAATGGTCACCTTCTCCTCGGGAGTATGATGCTTGCGCTCGTTGCTCATGAGCCCTCTACGTTGTAGCTATCTTAACGGGAGGACTCTCCATTTTCAGCTTAGGCAGGACAGTAGGTTATCTTCCTTGGTCCTTCTCTCCCTTGGTTTCCAGCTCATCGTGGACCGCCTTTCTCTCGCATCAGGACGAACGCCGCCGCGCTTATGAACCCGACGATTTCGCCGATCTTCCACTCTCTCATGCCTATGCCGCGTTCGAAGAGTATACCCCCGCCGCGGGAATGACGGGCGAACCGCAGGCCGTCCGGTTTCCGGATTTCCGAGCAGCCGCGATGGGCGTCGCCAGGCCACCTTAGCAAAGGCCCTGGGGACCCACCCTGCCGGCACGGGCAACGCGAGACACGCGCGAGCACCAGCTACGGGACGCCGGCAGCCCGCGCGGCCCAGACCGCGACGGCGCACGTCGAAGCGTTAGAACGGCAGGTGCGAAGCTACAGCGCCACCAGGATCAAGGCAGAGCGTGCAACGCAGGCCGGAGAAGGGCATCACGCAACGCTGGGCATGCCTTTGACCTGTCGCCATCCGATCAGCGCGAATGGCACAGCGCCAACATGGTGGAAGTGTGCCACGCCGCTTGACTTGCCTGTTTTGGGCGCTCGCGTTGGGCACGGCTTGCGGTCGTAGTAGGTCGGCGCGCACTGGTCCCGTGTCCGGAAAGCGGACAGAATCAAGCGGCAACGGGCGAGGCAGCGTCAGCGCGGAAGGCACGCTGGCAGGTAGCGCGGGCGATGCCTGTTCGTGCAGCGATGGCGGCCCAGCTTAGCCCGCTCGCGCGAAGGGCGCCGATGTGCTGAGCGTTAACCTCGACCCTCGGCCTGCCGAGAATCTTTCCCTGTCGGCGCGCGATCCTGAATCCCCTTCATGAGCGGCTACGCGGTGCGGGCGAAGGATGCTCAGCGAATCAGCAGAGGTTGAGCGGGCGATATGCGAGAGCCGGAAGCGGTTCTTACAGGTGCGGGCCTGCTCGGAGCGAGCGTCCCCGATACGGCCGCCGAGCATCGATCTTCGAAGCCCGCTGACAACGCGGGCCGGCGTCCGAATCCGCACGACGCGGGCGTCAAACCCCTGAGCGAGCCTACAACGAATCCTCGCGACGCCACGCCGCAAGTCCGCGAAAGCCGAGCGCCAGCAGGCCCAGTCGCGACGCCGCCGGCGAATCGGTCCGGCTCCGGATGGAACCGCTCTGAGTCTGACCGGTGAGGATCGCCTGATTGGCAACGGTCTCATAGGCGTAGCCGGTGAGCGTGGCGGTGACTTGTTCTTTCATCTTGTCGGCATGGACCGTCAGCCGCGCCCAGCCATAATGGAGTTCGCCATTGATCACGAACTTCAGGCCCAGGTAGCGATTCGTGGCGTCTTTCCATTGGCCCCCGCTCACGAACGTGAAGCCGGTCTGGCTGGCGTAGGCCATGCCGGCAGCGCGGTCGAGAAACGCCCCGCCCGGGCCGACCTGAACCCCGGCCGGCAGGGCTGCAGCAGCGTAGTAGAAAGCCTTTGGGCGGCTTCCCCAGACCCCGTTACCCGCAGCAGCGGGCCTGATCGAGAGGTCGTCCCCGAAAGGTGTGGTGGAGAGATGCAGGAAATTGACCAGTTCGAAATCGACCACGCCGTCGTTGTTGACATCAAGGGCCAATTTCCGGCCGAACGCGATCCTCTGGTCTGTGGGCGTATAGACAACTTCTGCCGCCGCGGGCGGATGGAGGGACAATATGGCAACGCCGGCTGCGGCGGCGCTGAGCGCGTAGTCGTTCAGGTTTTTGTGGGTTGTGGAAGACAACTGGCAGGGCGTGCGGAGCGATCTCGAAGCGTCTTTCATCGTAGCCTCCTCCTGACTCTCCGTACCATACACCAAGCCACCTTCCGGATTCAACGTGTCTCAGACCGGGGTGTGTCAGACCGGGGTGGTGTCCTAAATGTGTGTTGATGCTATAATCCCGGCTGCCCATGAGTGTCTGCGTTGCCTTCAATCTCTCGGACGGCGTTGTGATGGCGGTTGACAGCGCCACCACCATGTTCAGCGCTCCGGGGGCGATATCGAAGGTTTTTTTCGATGCCGACAAACTTTTTCAGCTTGGAGAATTGAGGGTCGGGATCGCGACATTCGGGGTGGCGTCATTGCATGGAAGAACGACGGGCAGTTTCATTCGGGAATTTATTGTAGATCCTGCCAATGCTGATCTTGCAACTCTCGATTTGAAAGAGATCACCGAACGCCTAAGAAGATTCTACTTCGATTATTACCGATCATTTGCCGAGAAGGTTCACGGCAAGCCCTTTGATGAAATCCCTACCAATGTTAAGGGTCTCCTCGGACTCGTGGTGGGCGGATTCTCTCCTGGGTCATTTCTGTCGGAAATTTGGAATATCGAAATTCCGACTCACTGCGCTCCTTATTCCGCAGTACAGAAAAACGCCCCCGGAAACTTCGGGTTCTCTTGGTATGCATCATCCGCTCCAATAACTCGCTATCTCAAGGGCATCGACCAGGAGCTTGGGGCAAAGGTTCGCTCGCAATTTGAGGTAATCGTCGGGAGACCTCTGAACGAAGAAGAGTTGGGAAAATTTCAGGAAATACTTAACGGCCATGAGTACCGCATAAAGGTTGAGGGAATGCCGATCCAAAGCGGCGCGGCGTGCGCTCGATTTCTTGTCGATTTCGTCATAGGGCATTATGTGTTCGCAGAGACTCATCCGATTGTGGGCGGAAAGCCGAAAATCGGCATCGTGACTTACAGTCACGATGCCTTTACAATTTCGGACTAATAGGAGGGCTAATGTCTGAAAAACCGCAACAATTTGTTTCCGACTTGGAGCGAGTCAATCGCTCATACAACACTGGCAGCCAGTCTTATGTTATGACAGAAGCGAAGGACGAGCGGTCGCAAGTCACTCCGTCAGAAGATCGCCAAGACTCCAGACGCGACTTGAAATACCAGCTTCCATCGCAGGAGTGACGCGCAACGTCTGATGAACCCGGCACAGGTTGTACCACGCGAAATGCAGCGCAAGCGCCGCTTTCAGATTCGCCCGCTTTTTCGAGAACGCATTGGTGAGCCGGGTCAGCCTACGAATGTGCATCCGCATCGTCAGATTTTGCCTCTCGATATGCGACGTGCAAATCTTCGCGGGATCAGGCTGGCCCCACACGGACTTTGCTATGGCCTCAAGCACTCTTGGAGGCGAGTAACGGTGTTCCTCGTCAAGCGGCGCTCCGTAGACCTTGATTAATTGAGCGTAACTGACTCGCACCCCAAGCGCCGTGTGAATCGCATCCGGGTACGGCCCGAATCCGTCTGTTGTCACCTGAAAGTGACCCGCTGCGGCCCTGTCCAACTTATCGACAAAGCGCATCGTGTCCTCAGCCGTGCGCCGTCCAAGGTGCCACGTCAGAACGAGCTTTGTATTGCGCTCGATGGCGACGAAGCAATAGGCGTCACCGCGCTCCGGGTCGCCTGTGATGTTCCGCTTTTCCTTACAGCCGACGTATCCCCACATCTCGTCCAGTTGAACGTCGCTCACCGGGACATTTCGGCAGACCCTTTCCAACAGTCGCTCGCAGTGCTGGCCCACGATCACCAAGGCTCGCAGAATCGTATCGCGGTGAATCCCGGTGATGCGCTCGATTGAGCGGACGGAGCACCCCTCGACGAACAGGCGCACGATATCCTCGATTTTCTCGGCAGGCGTATACATGCCGCCCAGGTGCTCGTTGGTTGGCTCAGAATACGTCTTGAGGCACTGGCAGCACCGATACCGCTGCTGGCCCTTGCGAGTCTTTCCAAATCGCTGGCATTGAGTCTTGCAGTTGTGGCAGGTCACTTTGGCCCTTGCTTTCTCCGGGCCTTAGAGCCAAAATGGACGCGGACGACAAATCCTGTCCTTTGGCTTCGGCCCGAGGATATGCCCTGCCGGTGGTTAGCGCCATCGGCAGGGCGGCTAAATGCAGCCTTCCTGAAAGAGCAAGCCCACCACGGCCCGAATCCCCTAGCCCTGAGAAAGCGTCGAGGGTTCTGGCCTTCATGTAATTGCCCCATCGTCGGTGGACGGAACGGCGGGGGCTTCAACTCTTCTCACGGATGGTGCTCCGTTCGTAAGCATGGCCCTATCTTTTCACGCTATCTCTACCATGTCAAGATAAATCTGATAGCAAAAATCGAAGCTCGAAAATGCATGTTGACGCCTATCTCCGATATGGTGTAAGCTCGTGTTGAATACGAAGGGAGAATCGAAAATGGCAGACACTCAAGAACAGGCGAATCCTCCGCGCACGAAGACTCGAAGCCCGAATTACCCGGCACTGAGTCTGAAGACGGCACTCGAAAGGGCCAGGGAGTTTTACAAGGCTGAGGGGCGCAACGCAGCCAATGTCGCCGTCGCCATTCAGCATTGGAATTTCAAGGCGAAGAGTAGCGGCGGCATCGTGACCCTTGCGGCCCTGAAAAGCTTCGGATTGCTCAGTGATGAGGGGAGCGGAAACAAGCGAAGCGTGCGACTGACGGAACTGGCACTTCGCATCTTGCTAGACAACCGAACCGATGGCACGGAGCGCAGCGCAGCCATAAAAGAGGCGGCTCTGAAGCCTAAAATCCACTCCGAACTGTGGACGGAGTATCAAACTAGCCTTCCCTCGGACGAGACCCTACGCCATAACCTGATTTTCGACTGGAAGTTTAACGAGAACACTGTCGGGGCCTTCATCCGGGAATACAAAGACACAATTAAGTTTGCAGAACTGGGGGCTTCTGATATCATATCGGCTGAGCCGGAAGACACGGAGGAAGCCGACATGACCAATGCTTCAAGCGCCCGCACTGAACAAGCGCCCAGCCAAGCGGAATTGATTCCAAAGCCCCTGGCAGGTTCGTACCTCGCTAACTCATGGACCCTCTCTCCCCAAGTCAGCGCCGAACTGCGGATTCATGGGGAAGTTACGCCAGAAGACCTTGAGTTATTGCGGGATTACGTCGAGATCACAATTAAGGCGCTCAGCCGAAAGGCCAAGGTGTTTGGGGCTGTCGGCCATCCCAAAGAGCCGTGACGTGAACTTGTAAGGGAAAATCTCTCAGTGAATTCTGACCCGCACTGGTGGCAGATACTTTGGTTCGGCTTCGTGCGCTGGTTTCTCCATGAGGCCCTGCCGTGGCTCATTCGTGAATCGTGGCTATTGGTTGTGGCGGCGCTTGCCTCGATAGCCGCCTTTGCGAAGTCTGTTTATCGCTGGCTTCAGGACACGGATTGGGAGCTGATGGTCAACAGAATATTCCCAAGGAAAAAGGATCGTCCCAAGAGAAGCTGAGCGCCCAACACACATTTAGGACACCACCCCGCGCCGGACCTTCAGCTCCCATTGCTACGGTTTTCACGGATATTCGCTGGACCCGCAGGCTACGCAACGCCTTATCGAGCATACTTTCGGGTTTCTCGTGGTGTTTCCTCATCTGAGGCCCTCCAAGTTGTTAATCGCTTTTGGCGCTTTGACGCCCGGCGAGTATACACCCGTCAGTCTCCGAGCGAGCGGCGCGGGCTCCGGCCAACCGTCGACGGATAGAGCCGCAGAAAACCGGACCTGAGCACGGGGCTGGGAGTCGTGCTCGTGCCGGCTGGTTCTCGCGGCGGCGGCGCGCGCGGAGCTTCGATGCGGCCGGGGGAGGCGGGGGACCCTTTTTGAAAAAACACGGCGGCCCCGAAGCCCCCCCAGGCTACCCGCCGAGCGGGTTAAGGGTGACCCGATGGTTGCGAGCCTTAGCAGGCTCCGGAGAGCCCAAACTGGCCGCGTGTACGGTCAAGGGGAAACCTGGAGCGACGCTAAATCGACTGACGCTAAATCGACTGACACTAAATCGACTGACACTTAAATCGACTGACTAAATCGACTGACACTAAATCGACTGACAGTTGCATTCAGTGGCAGTCAGATGTATGCTGCGGAGCGTCACCGGAGCCAAAAATGGAAATTCCTGATCAATGAGAATTCCGGGTGATACGTGTTCCAGCGGGATCGAAGCCGATACCCGGAATTCCGGTTAACCAAATCGAGAGAGGGCTGCCAATGTCTATCCCAAGATTCAGCGCCTGGCTTCACAGCTTTGGCAAAGCGAGCTGGGTCTCGCTGTTGGTTTTACTCACGGTCATACTAAGCGCAAGGCCGGACTACGGACAGTGTAACCTGTCGGGAGCCACGTCCTGGCAGGTGTCGTCGGGCGATTGGGGCACCGCGGGCGACTGGAGTAGCGGCGTGCCTACGAGCTCGACCAACGCTTGCCTCACGAATGGGACGAGCAGTGCGCCGGCCACCACCACGATGACGGGCAGTGGCTCCGTTCTCAATCTGCAGATTGGGACTTCTAACACCCTCGACGTAGGTGGAAACACTCTCAACGTGTACGGCAGCTCGATTGAGAACGCCGGCTTAATCACCATCGAGGACGGTAATCTCACGCTGCAAAACAGCGCCACTCTTTCTGGCGGCGGCACACTGAGTCTCAGTAGCAACGTGTATATTAACGAAGGCGTTACCGGCCTGACCCTGACCAACGAGAACAACACGATCGAGGGGACCGGCCAGCTCGGGCAGAACGGCTTGGCTTTTGTCAATGAATCCGGCGGAACGGTCGATGCCACCGGCGGCACGCTGACCATGAACGGCGTCGGCGCGGTGACGAATGCCGGCCTGCTCGAAGCCACGAGCGGCGGCAGCTTAACCATCGACAACAACGTCACCAACACCGGCGGTTTCATCACTGCCGCTGGTGGCACGGTGAACCTGGCCGCCACAATTACCGGCGGGACGCTGAACGTGACCGGTGCTGGCACCATGAACACCGGCGGTGCCACGCTGAACGCGCTCACGGTGGCGGCCGGCAGTAATCTGACCGTCAACGGCACCACCTACCTTGAGGGTACGATCACCAATAACGGCACCTTTACGTCGCCTAACGGTAACCTCACGGTCGAGGGGGGCAACGTGACGCTGCAAGGCGGCGGCACCGTGCTGATGCAAAGCGACGCCTATTTCAATCAAAGCGGAGGCAGCTACACGCTCAATAACGTCAACAACACGATCGAGGGGGCCGGACAGCTCGGACAGAACGGCCTGGCGTTGAACAATGAGGCCAGCGGTATCGTCAATGCTAATACGAACGGTGGAACCCTGAGCCTGAATGGCGGAGGCACGGTGACCAACGCGGGTCTGCTGGAGGCAACGAACGGCGGCATCTTAACCATCGACAACAACGTCACCAACACCGGCGCCAACATCACCGCTGCTGGGGGCACGGTAAACCTGACAAACAGTGCCACCATCACCGGCGGAACGCTGAACGTGACGGGCGGCGGCGCCATGAACAGCGGTACTGCGACGCTGGTTACGCTCACCCTGTCGACCGGCAGTAATTTGACGGACACCGGCGAGACCTATGTTGAGGGCACGATCACCAACCGGGGTACAATCACGCTGCCTAACACTAACCTGACAATCGCGGGGGGCACCGGCTCTACATTGACAGGCGGCGGCGCCGTGGTCATGCAAAGCGACGCCTACTTCAACCAAAACTCCACCGGCTTGACGCTCACCAATGTGAACAACACCATCGAGGGGAGCGGCCAGCTCGGGCAGAATGGCATGGCGCTGAATAATGAGGCAGGTGGTATCGTCAACGCCAACAACGGTGGAACCCTGAGCCTGAATGGCGGAGGCACGGTGACCAACGCGGGTCTGCTGGAGGCAACGAATGGAACTTTAACCATCGACAACAACGTCAACAACACGGGCGCCGGGAACATCACGGCCAACGGTGGCACGGTGAGCCTGACGAACAGCGCTACCATAACGGGCGGAACGCTGAACGTGAAGGGCGGCGGCGTCATGAATGCCGGCACCGCGTATCTTAACACTTTGACTATATCGACCGGCAGCACGGTGGAGGACAGCGGCAATGTCTACCTTGAGGGCACCATCACCAACAGCGGCACGATCACAGTGCCCAACAACACCCTCTCCGTCTACAATGGCAACGTCACCCTGCAAGGCGGCGGCACGGTGCAGATGTCGAGCGACGCTTATTTCAATCAAAGCGGAGGCAGCTACACTCTCAACAACGTGAACAACACCATCGAAGGGACGGGCCAACTCGGACAGGACGGCTTGACGATTAACAACGAGACCGCCGGGACAATCCTCGCGACGGGCGGCACATTCAGTGTCAACGGCGGGGGCACGCTTAGCAATACCGGCACGCTCGAGGCTGCCTCGGGAAGCTTGCTGCTGGTATCCAATCCCATCAGCAGCTCCACGTACGCTTCCGGCACGCTCTTGACGGGCACTTACGACGCTAACGGAACCATTCAACTTAATGCTCTGGGCTCGACCGGCGGCGAGATCATCACCAACGATGCGACGATCATCCTCGACGGCTCGAACAGCGGCGCGGCGACGATCGTGGACAGCGACAGCCTGAACGCGCTCTCCAAACTGGCCACCAACAATGGCAGCTTCACGATTGAAAACGGCGGCAACGCCAACTTCACCACCGCGGGGGCATTTACCAATCACGGAACACTGACGGTCGGCAGCGGCAGCGTCTTTGATGTCAACGGCACATTGACCAACATCTCCGGTACCACGATTACGGGCGGCACCTACAACCTCAGCGGTGTTCTGAAGGCCAACAACGCCCACGGTATCACCACGAACTCGGCGAAGATCACCCTAACGGGCACTGGGGAGCTCGAGAACCAAACCGGCGCCAACGCCCTGACCAGTCTCAACGACAACGCCTCCGGCGCCAGCTTCACCCTTAACGGTGGAGCAACCTTCACCACCGCGGGCAGCTTTACCAACGCCGGAACGCTGACCGTGGGAAATGGCGGCACCTTCAATAAGTCGGCCGGGAACTACACCACTAGCGGTACCACCGCCATTCAGACCGGTGGCATCATGATCGATCCGGGCACGATCATCAACACGGGCACGTTCACGAACGCCGGAACGCTCGAAACCACGAGCGGCGGAACCATGACGATCCAGGGCGGGACCATCACCAACACGGGCGGTGTGATTCTCTCCACCGGAACCAACGCGCAGGTGGTGCTGGACGGCGACACGGTTTCGGGTGGCACGTTGACGAGCGCGTCGGGCGGCGTGCTCGTGGGTGAAAGCGGTGCCACGCTGAACGGATCGACGAGCGCGGTGACCATCTCCACGGGCAGCACGCTGGAAGTGAACAACGGCCAGACCCTCAACGCCTCGGGGACGATCACGAATAACGGCACCATCACCCTGAACTCGACCGGCTCGAACACCGAGTTGGTCTTCACGGCCGCCGCGGACACTTTGGGCGGCACGGGCAAGTTAATCCTGGGGGCCAACGCCGCCAACATCGTAACCGCGAGCACGTCCACGGACGTGCTGACGAACAGCAGCACGATCGAGGGGTCGGGCAACCTGGGCGACGGGAACATGGGGTTGGTGAACAACACCGGCAAGTCGATCATCGCCAATCAGAGCACGCCGCTGATCATCGACACCAGCAGCAAGGGCTTCAACAACAAGGGCACGGTGAGCGTGAGCGCGGGCGACACGCTGAACATTGAGAACAATTTCCTGAACCTCTCGGGCACGACCATCACGGGCGGCACGTACTCGGTGAGCGGGACGCTGGAGTTGCCGAGCGGCGACAGCATCACCACCAACGCGGCCACCATCACGCTGACGGGCGCGGCGGCGGAGATCAAGAATCCGGCGGGGAGCGGGAGCAACGCGCTGGCCGGGTTCACCACCAATAGCTCCACGGGCAAGCTCACGCTGAGCACCGCTCAGGTCCTGACCGATTCCGCCACGGCGGTAACGAACGCCGGGACCTTGACGGTGGCGAAGAACAGCAAGCTGACTTTGTCGGCGGCGGCGGGGACGTACACGCAGAGCGCCGGGACGACGACGGTGGACGGGATGCTGACGGCGAAGGGCGGGATCACCTTCAACGGCGGCTCGGTGTTCGGGAACGGCGGGACGCTGA
>Ga0210398_10005494_pt1 | contig 11751 bp, 6 predicted proteins | sample IncBWC4OmetaG_FD_161047 | JGI IMG/M metagenome (GOLD analysis project Ga0210398, IMG submission 161047) | Forest soil microbial communities from Barre Woods Harvard Forest LTER site, Petersham, Massachusetts, United States - Inc-BW-C-4-O | ecosystem: Environmental > Terrestrial > Soil >... | reverse complement strand
CTCGGCTAACGCTGGTCTTGTGAGTTTCTCGATGTTGCGGTGGAAGTACTGGACTCCGCGGGAAGACTGGCCGGAACCGCGCTCCTTCTGGATGGAGCGGGATGGCCGCGTGATCGCTCACGTCGGGCTTTGGCCAGTCACGGTGCGGACCGGCACAAAGAGCGAGCGCGGAGTTCACGCGATGGATTGGGCAGCGGACCCTCACGCGCGCGCAGCGGACTGGTCCTCGATTAAGAATCTAACCCGAGCTTTCGATTTCGTTTATGGAATTGGTGGCGAGGAAATAACACAAGCTATTCTTCCGGAGCTGGGCTTCCGTACGGTTTCGGAGGCTGTGACTTTGGCGCGCCCAATCCGGCCATGGCGACAAATGTTCCAGCACCAGCGCAGCGATTGGCGCCTTCCGTTGCGCTTTGCGCGGAATTTATGGTGGTGGCGGATTCCTCTGAGGCAAGTACCCAGCGACTGGGTCGCTGCCGCGGCCACCGCGCAAGGGTTCGCTTTCCCCCTTGGCGAGCGCGGCGAGTCCTTCTTCCGATATCTTCAGCAATGCCCGATGGCTACTTGTCTGACATTTAACATCGTGAACAAGAGCCGAGTCGTTGGTTTTTTTGCGCTGTTCGTTGTACGGGAGCAAGCTCGCGTGGCCGGAGTGTGGCTGGAAAACCCTTCGCCCGAAACCTGGTGCATCACATTCCATCTCGCCTACGAGGCGGCGCTGAAACACACAAACACTTCTGAACTCGTCGCGAGATGCTCGACAGAAGCCGGCGTCATCGGCGCACGACAAGCGGGTATGCGCCCGCTCAAGCGGACGCCTGTAGTTTTCTTCCGCAGGGATGGTTTGGAAGTTTTACCGTCCCTTCAGTTCTAGATCTGCGACAGCGACGATCTCTTCATCACTGGTGGGCGAGCTACTTCCTCACCTAACAGGCCGGACAGGTGCATTTCGAGCCGGTGGTCAATAGAGTGGCGCCTAAGTCGCACATTCACAGAATCTTTCGCGCGAAACTCAACTTACCCCGCGTCACCACCGTACCCTCGACGCTGGCAACACCTTCCACCAGGGCCGCCTGCTCTGTCATTTTAAGAATGTTCACTTCGATCATCAGCGTGTGACCCGGCAACACCGGCACCAGAAATTTCATGTCATTTACGATCGCCAGCACCAGGAACTCTCGAGGGTCGACGTCATCGCCGGCGGTCTGGCTGAACAAAATGGAAGCACTTTGTCCGATGGCTTCAATAATAAGAGTCCCCGGCATGATGGCGAACTCCGGAAAATGTCCCAGAAACTGGATCTCGTTTCCCGTGACGTTCTTAAGGGCTTTGATGCGTTTCCCCGGCTCCAACTCCAGAACCCGGTCGACCATAATCAGCGGGAACCGCTGCTTCAGACGTGCTTTCACTTCTTCAAAGGTCATCGTCATAAAATTGTCGTTTCGAGATTACGTTTGAATATTCACCCGCACGCTGTGAATTTTCTCAACGCCGCAGGACCATGCCCAGGGCACGCGGAAGAAAACGGCCACCCGGCACAGGGATGCCGGCGTCACAAACCAAGCGGGTCACGCGAAGGCCGACCTCCTCTGCCATCTTCACGAGTTCACTTTCATGATGAAATTCGTAGGTATGATCGCGCTGAGCTGATTCGAGCGCAGTGCTGAAAAAAATCAGACCGTCATCCGCGACATGATGGGCCAGCACTTTGAACAAAGGACGCGGATCTTCCAGATGTTCAGCCAGCATGGCGGCAATAATTCCTTGATAAGTCCCGCGGCTCTCCGTCAAATTCAGTTTCAGTGCGTCCTTGACCTCAAATGTTACTCGGCCCCCATGCCTGGATACATTCAATAGCCGATTTGCCACGGCTGTCGCCGGCGGACTGATGTCGAAACCTTTGACGCGTATGTCGGGCCTGGTCTCGGCCGCCAGCAGGCTCATCACGCCATGACCGCTGGCCAACTCGAGGACGCTCGCGCCAGCCGGCAGCGGTCTCAGAAAATCATCTCGATACATTGCGATGTGGCGGACCATGGAAGGCCAGAAGGGATAAATCAAGATCGCAGCCCACATGTAAGGCACCATGTAGCCTTCGTCTTCATACACTTCAGAAATAAGGGCGGGCATTTTTTCCGGCGTGTACCGGCCAGCCTGCTCATAGACTTGTTGCGACTTCCATACGCCCAGACAATACCGGGCGTAGCCTTTCGCCGCATCATCGAAGGCGCGGTCGCCGTATGCGGCTTCCGCCCAGCGGGCCAGCGGATCTAAAAGCCAGGAACAAAGCGCTTCGTTCGCCTCAAACGTGGCGCGAGCCGAAGGGGCAAGCATCTTCGCTTTTGTCTCCAGGCTTCTAAGAAATGTCTTGCCGTCCGGCATAACGTGGGTCTTTCTTTCGCGTGCCCTCAGTCCGCGGAGCAAACATGACGAACCATCCGAACCATGGGCCGCACCAAATCTACACCGTCCCAGGGAGAGGAGAACACATGCATGCGTCCAAGTTTAACAATCCGGTCGACGCCTCTTTTTCCGGCCACGTCGGAGAGTTTTTTCTCTTTCTCTGGATCGGCCACACCTAAACCAAGCGTCTGCACGTTTCCATCGAATCTGGAAATGGGATCGAGCAAACTGTCCACCTCCAGAACCGTCAAGGTTCGCCCTTGGGTGGGCTGGGGAATATCTACTCCCGCGCCGAACAACAGCGTCCAATCTGGACTCGTCGGAAAAACCGCCTGATGCGAATCGTCCGCCAGCAGCCAAGACGCTCGTGCCTGGCAGATCACGGAGGTCAACGCCCCGGGAATGGTTTGCCGTGGGTGCGCCTGGTTTTCCACTTCAAACGCGCGCCGCAGAGTCGACAGAAATTGGGCAGTGGAATCCGCCGTCCCTTTTTCCAGGAACAATACCTGCGGCGAAGAACATGCCTGCTGTTCGAACTGCCAGACATCTCGCGCAATGCGCCGGCACCAGGACTCTTGTTCGTCGGCGTTGTCCCATGCCCCCGCATCCATCGCAGCCACGGAAATCCTAGGCCCGAACACTGCCACTTTCGCCCAATGCGGAAATGGCAATCCCCGAATCTGCAGAACCGCTTCCTGACCTCCCCAAATCATCGCTCCGTCGACAACTCGAGCCATGGCCTCCTGCAGGTCCCGACGGTCGTGCGAGAATGCCACCATAAATATGCGGCGCGTCAGCAATTGGTCCGGATCGCTCTGAAGCAACTTCGCCATCAAGCGCCGAGTCAACTCCACGAGTCCGCCGGGAATGCGCACCAAGGCAACATTGCCGCCAAGCAGCGCGCAGGTCATCGACAGAATGGGTTGGATTTCTACATTGCCCGCCGGCCAGTGGCCCACCACACCTAACGGGAAGGCTTTGTACTCGGCAAGACCATGTTCGTTCCAGCTGCCATCCAGGCCGCTGAGTCCGAGCTCGCGCGCAACCATTGGCTCTAAACTGCCGCGCCGAAGCCAGATGCGAAGAAAAACAATCCCGGGAATATCGTCCAGTTCGCGGGCGTCGAGGGCTTCGCCCCAGGCATCAAGAACTGTGATGACGTCGTTCGGCGAAACCTCCGCGTCCAAAACAACTTGACGCAGATTGGCTGCGGCCCTGGAAATCTCATCGGGTAAATTGACGTCATGAACCAGCTCAGTCATGGAAGCAGTCGTCATCAATTCATCGTCGTTTAATTCATCAACGATCGTTTGCTCTGAATATTCCCACAACCTCTGAGTTCCGCCTCAGGTATCCTTCCCGCAAACCGAAAACTGATGCCGCGTCTCCCACAGAGGCACCCATCATACGCAATCACCTGGGCCATATCGTCGGTAAGTAGCAGGTTGCCTGGAAAGCTGGTCGGTAGAACATTGCAGACCTGAACGATACCGTACTCTCCGGCCGCCACAGGTTCGAGCGTCAGCGGATTTCGTACGATGACATCACCAAACGCGGGTGCGTGTTTGTTTCCCTCGCAGCAATCGGGATAAATAACTCCCACCGTCTCAACCATGCCATAGAAATCAATGACGCGGTCCACCGAACAACCAAACACCTGAGCCAGCCGTTCGTTGAATTGTGATTTCTTCACCGCCTGATTCTGCAACCGTTTCCAGCCGCCGCTATGCAGTATCCAAGCTTTCCCCAAATTGAGGCAGATATTTTCCTCCAGCAGCGGCCTGACTAAGTGGTTCCATAAGACAAAAGTAAAGCCGTACACCAGCACCTCGGCGTCTTGCGGGTCTTTATTCTCGGCATTTTTGCCGAAGCTTTCCGCGAATTCTCTCAGACGGTCTCGATCCAGCACTAATTCGCCGTGGGCATCCACATTAAGACAGTAAATGGTCTCGCTGGCGAAAGGTTGCAACCCTTGAATCGCCGCGCCCCTCGCCCCAAGGGTGCTTCCGCCAATGTAGCCCGGTGTGTCCACAACCAGATAAGGTCTGCGAGCGGGTCCGATAAAGTCGCGGACAATGGCTACGACTCCTTTGGTCGTGCGCCGCGCGGTCTTCGAATCGAGAACAACCCGGCTCGGCAACTGAGACGTCGTCGCGCTCGAGGTCAAAGTTCTCTTAATCTCGTTAGCACCCACCAAAGACAAAGGAGGATTCGCCTTTAGCGTCGCCACCGGCAGAAAAGGTAGATCGGCAACCTTGCCGGCGGTTCGATAGTCCATTGGCCAGTGCTGCACATAATTCTTATAGCCGGAATGCTGTTCGCAGGCGTTATCGAGTTCCTCGCGAAGAACTTCCAGCAAACCAGCCTGCCTCTCCTCAGGCGGCAGACGATACAAAGACGTAGAGAGAAGTCGCTCAATTTTGTCTTCCAATTGCATGCAGGTTTTCGTCTCACTCGGAAGCGACGAAAGCGATATTTTGCCCGCGGATGTCTTAGGCAATTCAGAAACCATGCGAATCGAGTCGACCGCCCAATGGTGGAGAAGGAGACGGCGAATTTCTCCCTCTGGAATCCTTGCTCCCTCATCGGGCACGACAAACAAAACCAAAGCCTCGCCCGCTTCCGGATGATCGACGCCGCGCGCCGCGCATTCATACACTCCAGGAATCGCTGTGACTCTTGCCTCCACTTCCGCAAGACTCACGCGTATTCCTTTCATCTTCAGAAATGCCCCTTTGCGCCCTTCGATCCACAGATAACCTTCTTCGTCCCGTCGAGCCAGGTCGCGGGTACGGAGCCAACCATCAGAGTAGACGCGCCGCGTCTCCTCCGGATCATTCCAATAACCGGAGCACACCGATGCTCCCTTTACCCGCAGCTCTCCAACCTGCCCTGCAGGCAAATTATTTCCATCTTCATCCACAATCGAGACGGTCAGGTTTTCCAAACGTCTGCCCACGCTTCCCAGTTTCTCTCCCCAGCGTTTGGGTTCCATACACGATATGCGAGCCGTCGCTTCGGTTTGCCCGTACATCACATAGAACTGGGTTGAAGGGAAAGCCGCCCGCATCTCGCTGATTCTCTGGGGGGCCAAAGCACCCCCGGCTTGGAGAAAGCGCTTCAAACCAGGCAGAGCGATCTGACGAATATTCGATCGGCGCAGAAGCACGTTATAAGCGGTCGGCACCCCGGCGAATGTGGTGCAGCCAAATTCATTGATGGCGTGCAGCACTCTATCCGGAAACATAAAACGGCGATCAAACACCACGCTGCCGCCCTGATAAAGATGTGTATGCAACACGCTCGCGCCAAAACAATAGCTTAGCGGCAGAATCAGCATCGCTCGGTCGTCACTGGCCAAGCCCTGGCTGCGGATAATCGCTTCGGTATTCGCGATCAGGTTCCCATGAGTGACCATCACGAAACGAGGAATACCGGTCGAACCGGATGTGGCCATTAACGCCGCCAGATCTCCAGCGACGCAATCAGCGGGGGGTATCATCGTGCGGACTTCCTGATCTAACTCACCTTGGTCTAACTCACCTTGCAGCCAGCAGACAGAGCCTTTGTCGTTCCTTCCCGCGCGGACCGTTGTTTCGGTCCACACGGCTTTGGCACCCGTTACTTCCAACAACTTTGGCGCTGACTCTCTAAGTTCGCGATCTTCTACGGGCACTGCCACCAGGCCCGCGTACATGGCTCCTAAATAAACCAAGGTGGTTGAAGGTGTCAGAGAACAACCGATCAGGACACGATCGCCCTTACACAGACCAGCAGATAGGAAGGCGGCGCCATACGCCGCAATCAGCCTCGGCAAATCCTCCGCACAAATCGTGCGCCGTGTGGCGGCATCGATTAAGCAGGACCCCGGCCCCAGGCGCTCCACTAATCGCCCCGCAAAATTCCATTCGACTGTGCCTGTCACTTCTACGCTTTCCGAGAAAGCTTCGCCGAAACGATGCGCACGATCTCGCGAACATTCTCCATTTCCATCAACTCATCCACATCGAAGGTTATTCCAAACGTCTGTTCCAAATGAGTGGTAAGAGATAAATGGCCGAGAGAATTCCAGCCCGGGATGTCGCCTGCACTGGTCTCCAGAGTCAGCGATTGTGGCTCGATGTCAAAGACGGTCTTAAACGCCTCCCGGACTTTAGGTAGGACCCGATCGGTATCGCTCATTCGCCCTTTCTCGCGGCAGTTCGAAGTTGCGCGTCCGGGCGGTTGCTCGCAGTTCCGTGACCGCACGACTTGGGGATAAGACAGAGGCAGGCCATAGCAGGCGAAACTAGACGGTGGAGCTCTTGCCAGTGCTCACATTATGCCACTTTTGTAACCGATTTAACCCATCTCCAAAGTAATCTATCCCGCGATCGGCCTTGCATTTCCAGCGCTACTGACTCGCAGAGCTTTGTCCACGCCGTTCTTTGCAGCCGGCCCGGCATCACCGCGCATCCGCCACGCACCGGAACCCCAGCGTCCCGGAACGATCCATGCCCGGGGACATCATCAGGAATTTGCCATGCTCGTTTAGTTTGTGGGCCTCGGGAAAATACCAGATCGCGCCCTGCGGCTGACAGTAGCTGCCGCTCCGCAGAATGCCGGCCCGCGTGTGCTCGTCAGGATCCGAATAAGCCCGAAGCGCAGAAGCTCGGAATGTTCAACCCGAATACCTGGGGCGCGTACGTCTTAAACGGCGAAGCGTTCATCAAACGCGCTGAGGCAAATCCAGCAGAAAACCTATCCCGATTTCGGGTGCTCCTTAGAGACCTTCTCCAACAACGAATTCCTCGAGATGGAAACCCTCAGCCCATTAACCAAACTGCCGCCCGGAAAGACCGCCGAGCAAAATCGAGCATTGGAGCCTGCACCGAAACGTTGAACTCGCCGATCTTACCGACGATGCGATCGATGCGGTCATCCTCCCCTTGCTGCATGCAGGCGCAAGCTCAAAGTAATGCGATTGTCTTGAGGCACACGGCGTACGCACACAGCTTAACAACGAGAGATTTAACAACCAGAGACGCGGCCGATCAGCGGCAGTTAGCAGATCGGCCCTGCGCGACCGGCCGGAAGGTGCAAGCCGCGCAAATCTTGAGGCTTTAATTTTCCTGTGCTTGGCCCCGCCGTTGGCCTTGCCGCGGGCGGGGCTCAAGGAGCGGTTATTGACTGGTGAAGGTGGATATCACCCCCGTTGGGTAATAGGGATTCCCGACGATGTCGGTTAAATACCAGTTGGGAGCCGCCGTTACCACATCGTAAATCGTAGCCGCACTCAGCGGTGATACCGGCGTCAGATAGACCGTGGTGTAGTCCGCCGACATAGTGAAGGTGGTCGGCACCGTGGTCAGGGTGTTGTGGGTGCGCAGGTAGATATGGCTTGCGTCCATGAGGACAGGGTCCATGGCCTCGCTGAAGACAACCGACAGTCCCGGCGTAGTGTCGTTCACACCGGTGGCGCCGTTGGCTGGAGTGACGGCAGTGGCCGTCGGGCTGTTCCAGTCAAAGCTCGATCCCGTGGTGAAGGTGCTGGTAACCGGTGTGATGGCATTGCCGTTGTAATCCGTAACGCCGGTGATGTTGTAGGTGTAGGTGGTGTTCGGCAGCAAGCTCGAAGGCAGCTGCACATTGAGCTCGGTATTGCCAATCCCCGCGGAGAAGGAGATCGCAAGCGGGCTGCCTCCAGAGGGAGTGAGCGTGATGCTGCCCAGCGCGTTCTGCGCGATCGGCTCGCTGAACAGCAACTCGAGGCCTCCATACCCGCTGTTGGTGTTGAGCGCCACGTTGGTGAAGCCGTTGGGCGGATTGGCCTGAACCAGCGTCGGCCCGGTAGTGCTCGGACCAGTGCCAGTGTAGAAGTAAGCCGAGGCGCCGCTCTGGCCATTGCCGGTCAGATCGATCGCGCCCGCGCAGTCGTAATAGAACTGGGCGCTGGGGGTGAGAGCCGACGTTGGCGTCATGGTGGCCGACAGCAGATCCGAAGCGAACGTGTAAGTTACCGGCACTCTTGCGCTGGTCGTGTAGCTGTAAACATAGGTGCCAGAGGAGGTAATGCTGCTCGGATCCATGGGCTCAGAGTAGAGGCAGGTGAAGGATGCGTTGGTGGCAATCCCGGCCTGCCCATTGGGGAAGTCGAGCGTGACCGTTGGAGTGGTGTAGTCGGGCAAGGCCGCGGTGGTGAATTGCGCATTCGCCGCCGCAAAGGCATTGCCCGCGTAATCCAGTAGATGGCTGGCGGTAACCGAAATCACAGTGGAAGGCGGCAACGGATTCACTGGCGAGAAATAGGCGCCCGTGATATCGCCGCTGCTGTAGGCGTACGACCAAGTGCCGGGGATGGCGCTCCCACCACTGCTGACTGTCACGTTGGTCGAATTGATGGTAGTCGCGTCCACCGGCTTCGAGAACACAAACCGGATGTAAGCGTTGGTGCCCACATTCACCGATCCGTTCGGCGGTCCGATGGTCACCTTGCCGGGAGTCGTGTCAGGCCCGCTGGCAGTTGTGAAGTAAGTAGCATAGCAAGAATACTGAGCCGCAACTCCGTTGGCCCCCTTGAGGGTCGCGTTGTTGCAAAGCCCATAGAACGTGGACGGGGCGAGGGGCGAACTCGGTATCACTCGAACCACATTGGGCGAGCCTGGGACAAGCTCGAACGTGGCCGAGGTTGAGCCGCTGTTGAAGAACACGCCGCTCAGCGTGGTTGGGTCAAGGGGCGCGCTGTACTCGAGATCGATCTCGGCGTTCGTCGCCACGTTGTTGTTCTCCGTGCAGCAGGCGGGGCTAGTCCCGACCAATGTCGGAACCTCGGTGGCTGGATTGACGGCCGCCACGGTGTAGAAAGTGCCACTGCTGGCATAGAAGGCGTCGCCGTTCACATCCAGCACGCTCCCTGAGAAGAACCATTGAACCGTGGCTCCGTTCGGGAACGGAGAGCTGGGCGTGAACTCTATCTCATAGCCGCTGGCCGTCGACGTCGCAGTTCCGGCGTAGACCGAGCCGTTCACGGTAACGAGTAGATTGCCAGGCAGCGTGGCCGCATCGACCACGCGGTTGGCATACAGGGTCAACAAGGAATCGGTTGGAACTCCGGTCGCACCCGACCCTGGAGAAGCAGTCACGCTGCCGCTGCCGGTAGCGGGATTGGTCCCCGTGGTGAAGATGCTGGTGAACAGATTCGCCAGCGCATTGCCCGACGGGTCAGCGATTCCACCAGCCGGCAGTTCGATGGTGTAGTCAGTTCCGGTATACAACGTGCCGCTGTTGAACGTCAGGGTGCGGTTGTCTGCCGACGTCGTGATGCTTCCGTGGTCCTGCAGACTTTGACCGGCGAACAGAAGAGCGTTGTTATTGTTGTTGTACACGCTGTAGGGGTTGATCGATTTGTTGAAAGTGACGGACACGGAAACATCCGGGCGTACGCCAGTGGCGCCGCTTGCGGGATAGACCGAGACCACCTGCAGAGGCGTGGTATCCGGCGAACCCGTAACCACGGCGAATTCCAAAAGCTGCACGTAACAGCCGCCGTTCTGGTACAAATCACCCAGCACGTCGGTAGGCCCGCCGCACGCGCCCACATAAACCGTGGCTCCCGGCGGATACGGGCTGGTCGGAGTGAAGGTCACCTGGGCACCGCTGACCGCATAGGTTCCCGCCAAACCATAGTTGCCATTCCACCCGTTCATAACCAGCATCGTGCCGGTGTTTACGGTAGCCGGGTCCAGAGTCTGGCTGAAGGTGAAGATGATCGGCGATGTGGCAGAAACGCCCGTCGCTCCGTTGGGGATATTGGTGCTGACCAGAGTCAGTCCGCCGGTGCTTGCTGCGCTGCCAGTGGTGAACGTGCTGGTGAAAGGCACAACTGCGTTGCCGTTGGCGTCGGTGAAGCCGTTGACCTTCACCGTATACGTGATTCCCGCCGACAACAGACTGGTGGGCGCGAAGGCGAGCGTCTGGTTGTCCAGTTGGCTCACGGTTCCCGCCACCGAAGTACCACCATTCAGCAGTTGGATCGAACTCTGAGTCCAACTGGTGGGGTCAATATTGGTGCTGACGGAAACGATGACCTGGGCGTTCAGCGGAATGCCCGTGGCGCCAGTCAGCGGGCTGACGGTAACTGTTGGGCCGGTCGTATCCGTTCCACTGCTTGTGTAGAAGTAGAGGTCGGTTTGAGCACCGACATTGCCGTCCTGATCCTGGTAGCCGCAGCAAGCCTGGAAGTGGTAACGCGTGCTGGGAAGAAGCGGAGTCTGCGGCGCCATCGTCACTTCCAGCCCATTCGCCGAGAGAGTGACATTGAGCGGAATGAACTGCCCGGTGTCGACGAGGAACATGCGGAAGGTGCTGTTGGCCACCGTGAGCGGGTTCAACGCCTTGTTAAACACGATCTTCGGAACCACGTTGGTTCCAACGGTGGAGTTGTTCGGAGGATCGTAGTTGACCACCGTCGGTCCGCTGATATCGAAGGTGGCTCCCGTAGTGAAGCTGTTGGTCACGGTCGCTACCGCATTGCCGGCCGGATCCTTGACGCCCGCAATCGCGAGCGTGTAGGTAGTGTTGGGCGCCAGCGGCGTCTGCGGAGAAAACTCCAGAGCTGTGTTGCCCGCACCCATCGACGATGATCCGAGCACCGGCGTGCCGCCCGCAGAAAGGGTGACGCCGCTGATGGTATTGGGATCGATGGGCGCGGAGAACTGCGCTTCCATGATCACGTTGGTACCCACGCCGGTTGCCCCACTCAACGGATTGAAATAGATCACCGTCGGAGCGGTAGTGGAGCCAGTGAATTCGGCATAGAAGTCAGCAAAGAAGCTCTGCACCTCGTTGCCCGCCAGGTCCGTCCCGCTGTTGACGTAGAGATCGTATTCGCGGCCCGCAGCCAGCGGGGAGGTCGGCGCCAGATAGGCAACCGATTGGTCCGCGCTCCAGGAGAGCGTGGCAGACACATTCGTACCCAGCAGGGTGTCGTAGATACGGAAGTTGCTGGCGCTGAACGTGGTTACATCCATCGATTCGCTGAACTGAATCGTGATCAATGAGTTGGTCGGGACGCTCCCGCCCGTGGTGACGCTGGACGACACAACCACCGGCTGCGTGAAGTCCGGCCCTGGCGCCGTGGTGCAGCTGGAGGTGTAAGTGACCGAGTGACCAACCAGATCGAGGACGCCGTTGAGCTTCATGACCAGGTTCGTGCTCACCGGCAGCGGTGCGTTGGGAACGAACTCCACTCGAGTGTCGGTGGAACTGAACCAGTAGCTGCCCGCTAGTGGCGTGCCGCCGCTGGTTACCTGGAAGGTGTTGCTGTTGACGCTCACCGGATCGATGGTCTTGCTGAACACCACCCCCGGT
>Ga0210398_10005493_pt1 | contig 11753 bp, 7 predicted proteins | sample IncBWC4OmetaG_FD_161047 | JGI IMG/M metagenome (GOLD analysis project Ga0210398, IMG submission 161047) | Forest soil microbial communities from Barre Woods Harvard Forest LTER site, Petersham, Massachusetts, United States - Inc-BW-C-4-O | ecosystem: Environmental > Terrestrial > Soil >... | reverse complement strand
CTGGCCACCGATCGTGCGAGCTATGGGGCCATGAGCCGTTTGATCAGCAAAGCCCGCCGCTCTACCCGCAAGGGATGTTACGCGCTCAGGCGCGCCGATCTTGACGATGCTCTGCCCGGATGCCTGGTCATCTGGCTGCCGCATGCCGGTAAAGCGGCGCTGCAACGACAGGAGGCGGACGGACGCTGGCTGCGCGAGCGATTCGAAGCACGCTTGTGGATTGGCGTGGAACTAATAACCTGCGGCTACGATGCGCGGCGCTTGGAGCTGCTCGAAGCACTGGGCAGAGCACTCGAGTTACCGCGAGTGGCCGCCGGCGATGTGCACATGCACCGCCGCGGCCGCCGCGCCCTACAGGATGTGCTGACGGCGATTCGTATCGGCACGCCGCTGCAGGCCGCCGGCTACGCCTTGTATCCGAACGGCGAGCGTTACTTGCGTCCCTTGCAGCGCTTGCGCGAGCTGTACCCGGAAGCGTTGCTGGCGCAAACACTGCAAATCGCCGAGCGCTGCACGTTCAAACTCGATGAGCTGCGCTACGAGTACCCCGAGGAAATCGTGCCGGCGGGAGAAACTCCCACGAGTCATTTGCGTACCCTGACGATGCGCGGCTGCGCCTATCGATGGCCGGCGGGTGCGCCTGCCGCCGTGCGCGAGAACATCGAGCATGAACTGCGCTTGATCGCCGAGCTCAAATTCGAACCATTTTTTCTCACCGTGCACGATATCGTCGAATACGCGCGTTCGCAAAAAATACTCTGCCAGGGCCGGGGCTCGGCGGCCAATTCGGCGGTTTGCTATTGCCTGCGAATCACGGAGGTGGACCCGTCGCGAATGGCCATGCTGTTCGAGCGCTTCATTTCCAAAGAGCGCAATGAGCCACCCGATATCGACGTGGATTTCGAGCACGAGCGGCGCGAAGAAGTCATTCAGTACATCTATGGAAAATACGGCCGCGAGCGCGCGGCGCTGGCGGCGACCGTGATCTGTTACCGTCCGCGCAGCGCTCTGCGCGACGTGGGCAAAGCGTTGGGACTCGACCTCAAGCAAGTCGACCGGCTGGCGCGCGGCATGCAATGGTGGGACGGTCAGCGCATTGATCCGGAGCGCATCCGTGCCGCGGGCGTGGATCCTGAAGATCCCGTGATCGCGCGCCTGATTGCGCTGACGGCGGAAATTTTGGGTTTTCCGCGGCACCTATCGCAGCATGTGGGCGGTTTCGTGATCGCGCGCGACCGCTTGGATGAACTCGTGCCCATCGAGAATGCGGCCATGCCCGATCGCACGGTGATCGAATGGGATAAAGACGATCTCGATGCGCTGGGGCTGTTGAAAGTCGATGTGCTCGGCCTGGGGATGCTGAGCGCGATACGCCGGGCATTTCATCTGGTCAATGAATTCGGCGGCTCATCCGCGGCAGCGGCCGGCGGCGAACTCGATCTGGCCAGCGTGCCGAGCGAAGATAGCGCCGTGTACGACATGATTTGCCGCGCCGACACCACCGGTGTGTTCCAAATCGAATCGCGCGCGCAAATGTCCATGCTGCCGCGTTTGCGGCCGCGAAATTTCTACGATCTGGTGATCGAGGTGGCGATTGTCCGTCCCGGTCCCATCCAAGGCGAAATGGTGCATCCGTATCTGCGCCGCCGCAGCGGCGAAGAGGCGGTCAGCTATCCGAGCAAGGCGGTCGAGGAGGTACTCAAGCGCACCTTGGGCGTGCCGATTTTTCAGGAGCAAGTCATGCAGCTGGCGATCGTCGCCGCCGGATTCTCTCCGGGGGAAGCCGACCGGCTGCGCCGCGCGATGGCTGCCTGGAAGCGCAAGGGCGGCTTGGAACCTTTTCAGCGCCAGCTGATCGACGGCATGCGCGAGCGCGGCTATCCCGAGAGCTTTGCGCATCAGATATTCAATCAGATACTGGGATTCGGGGAGTACGGATTTCCGGAATGTGTCGTTGGCGAGACGCGTGTTGTGGATGCCGATACTGGAAAATGGTTGACCATCGATGAAATCATCGGCGGCCAGGCGCGTCTCGAAAACACCCTTGCCTGCGATGGCGAGCTGCGTTTGAGGAAGCGCAAAGTGCTTCGCGTAATGCGCAGCGGCGTGAAACCTGTATTGCGTCTGCGCACAGCTCTTGGCCACGAGATTGTTGCGACGGCTGAACATCCCTTCATGACCATGACGGGGTGGCGGCCGCTGGGAAAGCTGCAAACGGGCGATCACGTGGCGACGGCGCGCTCCTTGCCGGTGCCGGCGGCCCGGGTCGACTGGGATAGAATTGTGGAAATCGAGGCAGTCGGGAATCGAGAAACCTACGATTTGCAGATCGAAGGCGATCACAATTTTTTGGCCAATAATTTCGTTGTCCACAACTCACATGCCGCAAGCTTCGCACTCCTCGTCTACACCTCAGCGTGGCTCAAAGCTTACGAACCTGCGGCGTTTTGCGCAGCCTTGGTCAATAGCCAGCCAATGGGCTTCTATGCACCGGCGCAATTGGTGCGCGATGCACGCGCTCATGGCGTGGAGGTGCGCGCCGCCGATGTGACGGTGAGCGATTGGGATTGTACCCTCGAGCGGCGCGACGCTGGGGACCCGGCACTGCGCTTAGGGCTGCGTCTGGTGAAACATTTATCGCAAGAAGGTGCGTCGCGGCTGCTGGCGGCACGGCAACTCCGGCCCTTTGATGGCATTGCGGATCTGGCGGAGCGCGCCGACCTCGATCGGCGCGATCTTGAAGCGCTGGCCGCCGCGGATGCATTGGCGAGGCTGGCAGGGCATCGGCATCGCGCGGTGTGGCAGGTAACCGGGGTGGAACGGGCCTTACCCTTACTGCCCGCTGCAACGGCGATCGACGAAGGTATTCCGCTGTTGCGCGCCCCGCGGGAAGGGCAGGACATCGTCGCCGACTACGGCAGCTTGGGATTGACGCTGCGCCGCCATCCGCTGGCACTGCTGCGCGATAAGTTGCAGCGCCGTGGGGTACTGCCAACGCAGCAACTGTGGGAGCAGCCGAACGGAAAACTGGTCAAGACCGCGGGCCTGGTCATCACCCGCCAGCGGCCGGGCAGTGCCGGGGGAGTGACCTTCGTCACCATGGAAGATGAGACCGGCTATGTGAATTTGATCGTGTGGAACCGCATCGCCGTCGAGCAGCGCGCGGCGCTGCTCGAGTCGCGCCTGCTCGAGGTACACGGCAAATTGCAGCGCGAGGGCGATGTGCAGCATGTCATTGCGCAGCGGCTGACGAATCTGTCGGAGATGCTGGGAGAGCTGCTGGTCGTATCGCGGAATTTTCGTTGATATGACACATCGTCAAAATACAACATGCGCGCCGCACCCTAACCGGCTACCCTGCGGTTGTAGGTAAGACGAGCGCTTTGAGCGCCGGCACCGAACCATACAACAACTACAATTCAAACAAATCAAAGAGGATTCCATGCGTCGCTACCTGACCGTCGGACTAGCATCTGTGTGGCTGATCGCCTGCAGTTCTCAAAAAGTCGTGGAAGTCGACAGCACCGGACATTATCCGGCACGCAAGCCCGCAACCGTGGTTCTAAACAAACCTTTCGATCTCGACTCGCGCAGGGACCTCATCGTGGTCCCGCCCAATGATTTTCTGAAAGGAGAAATAGCCAACATACATTACTTCAACACGATCATCACACCGGAAGAGTTGCAGAAAGCCATCGTGATGAACGGACTTACCGATAAAGTCCCCACTCTCACGGATCTCATCGGTATCAACAACGCGGCCAAATACTACAAACCTTTTGTATGGTTTCATACCAAATCGCGCGGCGCAGGCGCTGACCGCTATTCTCAGTTTGTTCTAACAGATGCTGTGACTCTCGACGATTTGTTCATCGCCGAGACGCATCTCGATTTCATGTGGACAGGGGTCAACGATCAGTATAACTGGTATCCAATGTTCAACGCGTTGATCGATTACATCAGAGCTAACTCAAAAATCTACAGCAAATAAATGCGTCGGCCTCAGTACCCGGCAATCGCGTGAGAGATGCAAAAATAGCCCCCAAACGGTGCGAGCCGGTTGGCCGCAGGCTCTGAGGTCGTGCATCGCACATTCGTCTTGACTCATCATTTGGCAACAGTGCAGGATCACGCTTCCCCTAAAGGACGCCCATTGCCACACATCGATCCAAGCCCGTGACGGCCCGCAAGTTCAAGAGCGGCGAGAGCGTCGACTTCATCGTTGTGGGTTCAGGGGCCGCCGGCGGCGTGGTGGCGCGCGAGCTCTCGCAGGCTGGCTTCACCGTGGTGGTTCTCGAGCAGGGACCGCGCCTGGGACCGGGCGATTTCGAACATGATGAGCTCAAGTACGCCCACTTGAGCGGCATCACCAACGATCCCGCGGTGAGCCCGCAGACCTTCAGGGACGATCCCGGCAAGACCGCGGAGCAGCCGCCGATGGGCAATTCGCTCGTCTATGCGCGCATCGTCGGCGGCAGCAGCGCCCACTACACCGCCAACTTCTGGCGCTTTCGCGAAAACGATTTCAACGAGCGCAGCTTGCTCGGCGGCATCGCCGGAACTGGCTTTGCCGACTGGCCGATCAGCTATCAGGAGCTCGAACCTTACTACACCAAAGTGGAGTGGGAAGTCGGGGTATCCGGACTCGCGTACGCCAGTCCCTTCGATCCGCCGCGCAGCAAGCCCTATCCCATGCCGCCGCTGCCGGTGAAGTCATCAGGCGTGCTGCTCGAACGCGGCGCCCGCAAACTCGGGCTGCATGCCTTTCCCGCGCCCATGGCAATCGTGTCGCAACCGTATCGCGGTCGGCCGGCGTGCGCACATTGCGGCTTTTGCATCGGCTTCGGCTGCGAGGTGATGGCAAAGTCCTCGACGCTGTACACGATGATCCCCGAGGCCGAAGCCACCGGTAAGTGTGAGATTCGGCCGCACAGCTACGTGTTCAACGTGGCGCTCGATAAAAATGGCCGCGCCGCGGGTGTACATTACTTCGATCAGAATAAACGCGAGCATTTCCAGCAGGCGAGGGCTGTGGTGTTGTCGGCCAATGGCGCCGAGACTGCGCGCCTGCTGCTGAATTCCGCGAGCGACCGCTTTCCGCAGGGGCTCGCCAATTCAAGCGGCATGGTGGGCAAGTACTTGATGTTCAATCAGGGGTCCGGCGTGCATGCGCAGTTCGAGCATGAGCTCAACGAGTACAAGAGCGTGCAGGTGACTCGGATCATTCACGATTTTTACGACAGCGATCCCAAGCGAGGGTTTTACGGTGGTGGCGGCATCGATGCGCGCATGGGCTCGCAACCCCTTGGGTGGGCTCTCGCGAGTGGCGGAGAATTGCCGCTGTGGGGCGCGGAATACAAGGCGCGCCTTGAGGCTTTCTCGCGCAGCATGGTGGCAGCGGGGCATTGCACATCCCTCGCGCAGGAGAGCAACAGTGTCAGCATCGATCCCAAGCTCAAGGACGCCTGGGGCATCCCGGCAATCCGTGTGACCTACAAGGATCATCCGGACGATCTCGCGACCGCGAAATTCTTGCAGGACCGCGCGTTCGAGATCATGCAGGCTGCGGGCGCGCAGAAGGCCTGGCGGGCTGCGCCGCGCCCGGCGCGTGGCGGCGTGCACTTGCTCGGCACCTGCCGGATGGGCAACGATCCTGAGAGTTCCGTCGTCGACAAGTATCATCGCACTCACGACGTGCGGAATCTTTTTCTCTGCGACGGATCGAGCTTCGTCACCTCGGGCAGAGGCCAGCCGACCATGACGATACAGGCGCTCGCTTTCCGCGCCGCCGATCACATCGGCCAGTTTGCCAAGCGCGGCGAGATTTAACACATGTGCATAACATCGCGCCCGAACCCGCGCGCTTGACTGAGCATTTGCGTCGAGCGCAGGATTGCAACGAGAGCGCGGAAATTCAGCAACGCATAGGGGAATCATGAACGCATCCGGTGACACTCAGGACGACATCTCACGGCGTTCGTTTCTGCTGTCGAGCAGCGGCCTTTTCAGCAGCATGTGGGTCGCTGCGCATTGGCCGGGCATCGCGGCGGCGGCGCATCACGCGGACCAGGTGTCCGATGCAGCCCCCGCGCATTTCCAGTTTTTCAGCGCCGCCGAAGGCGCCGACGTGGAAGCCGTCGGCGCGCAGATCGTGCCAAGCGGTTCGACGGGCGGTGCCCGCGAGGCCCATGCGGTGTTCTTCATCGATCGATCGCTGTCCACGTATTTTGCGTCGATGGCACCGGGCTATCGGCTCGTACTCGCCGATTTTCAGGGCAAATTTCGCGCCGCCAACCCAGGGGCCGCGTCGTTTGCGGCGGCCGGCAGCGATCAGCAGATCGCGTTCCTAAAGACGGTGGATCGCACGCCATTCTTCGAAATCACGCGGACGTTGACGGTCCTCGGAATGTTCAGCTCACCGAAGTACGGCGGCAATTTTCAAGGATCCGGCTGGAAGATGATGGGCTTTGCCGATCAACACGCCTTCGCACCTCCGTTTGGTTACTACGATGCCGAGTACAAAGGTTTCGTTCCGTACCCCGCGGAGAAGCACGCTTGACGGCTCGCAAGTTCAAGCCGGACGAAATGGTCGATTTCGTGGTGGTGGGCTCGGGTGCCGCCGGCGGCGTCGTGGCGCGCGAGTTATCGCAGGGCGGATTCACCGTCTTGGTGTTCGAACAGGGGCCGCGCTTGTCGGCCGCTGATTTCGAACACGATGAACTGAAGTACTTTTTTCTCAACGGCATAACCAACAGCGCCCAGTACGCCCCGCAGACATTCCGCAAGCTGCCGACCGAAACTGCGCAGCTACCCAGGGGCGGCGGACTTCTCCCGGCCTCCTATGCTCGTTTGGTCGGCGGCAGCAGTACGCATTACACCGCCAATTTCTGGCGCTTCCACGAAATCGACTTCAACGAGCGCAGCGTGCTCGGCAGCATCCCGGGGACTGCATTTGCCGATTGGCCGATCAGCTATCAGGATCTCGAGCCGTATTACACCAAGGTGGAGTGGGAGGTCGGTGTGTCGGGCCTCGCCAACGCCAGCCCCTTCGATCCGCCGCGCAGCAAGCCCTATCCCATGCCGCCGTTGCCGGTCAAATCCTCCGGCGTGCTGCTGGAGCGTGGAGCCCGCAAGCTGGGGCTGCATCCGTTCCCGGCGCCGATGGCGATCGCGTCACAGCCGTATCGCGGCCGCTCGCAATGCATACATTGCGGCTTCTGCATGGGCTACGGCTGCGAGGCGCAAGCCAAGTCCTCCACGTTGTACACCATGATCCCGGAAGCAGAGGCCACCGGGCAGTGTGAAATTCGCGCCGATAGTTTCGTGTACCACGTGGACACCAATGCGCAGGGGCGCACCACCGGCGTGCACTACTTCGACAGCCAGAAACGCTCGCACTTTCAACCGGCGCGGGCCGTGGTGCTGTCGGCGAATGGCGCGGAGACGACGCGATTGCTGCTCAATTCCACCAGCAATCGCTTCCCGGAAGGGCTCGCCAATTCAAGCGGCATGGTCGGCAAGCATTTGATGTTCAACCAAGGCTCAGGCGCGCAGGGCATATTCGAGCACAATTTGAACGAATACAAGAGCGTGCAGGTCACGCGCATCCTGCACGATTTCTACGATTCCGACCCGAAACGCGGGTTCTACGGCGGCGGCGGCATCGACGCGCGCATCAATCCGCAGCCGGCTTTGTGGGCGCTGGATTCCGGCGGCGACCTGCCGCGCTGGGGAGCGGAATTCAAGGCGCGCCTGGAAGCATTTCCGCGCGCCATGGCCTCAACCGGCCACACCACCTCGCTGCCGCTGGAGTCGAATAGCGTCAGCATCGACCCGACCTTGAAGGATGCCTGGGGTATTCCCGCCATCCGCGTCACCTACAAGGATCATCCCGACGATCTGGCCATGGCCAAGTTCCTGCAGGACCGATCGTACGAAATCCTGCAGGCGGCCGGGGCGCAGAAGATCTGGCGCAATGAGATTTCCGAAAACGTCTTCGGCGTGCATTTATTGGGAACGGCCCGGATGGGTAACGATCCGGCAACCTCGGTGATCGACAAGTACCATCGCACGCACGATGTACCGAACCTATTCTTATGCGATGGCTCGAGTTTCGTCACGTCCGGCAGAGGGCAGCCCACGATGACCATTCAGGCGCTCGCGTTCCGCGCGGCGGACTACATGGGTCAGTTCGCCAAGCGCAACGAGATCTGAGCGTTTAGGTCAGCGGGTCTTCTTCTTCTTGCGCGCGCTTTTTTCGCCGGATTCCGGCCCTTCATCAATCGCGTTCGGATCAACGGCAGCGCCGTCCCCTCCGGCAATCTCGTAGTCGTCGAAATCGCTCATCAGTTCGGCGGTGCGCCGTTCCTCCATGACGCGTTCCAGGCGGCGCCAGGCAGGCTCCGCTCCCTTCGGCGCGCGCCGCCGCTGGGAATCGACATCCCGCATGATGTGATCGACGTCGACATCCTCACTTCCGGGCGCAGTGTCTTCGGCGTCCTCTTCCTCGAACTCGTCCGATTCAGGCTTTTCGCTCATGCTCCGAAGGCCGGTGTGGGTTCATTGGTGAAGCACGCGCGTTATAAACGGAAATGCGGCTTCCGTGCAATACCCTGATGCACAGTTGGCTATTTGACCAGGTCGTTGAGCTGAAAAATTGGCAGCAAGAGCGCAATTACAATGAACATGACGATCGCCCCCATGAAAACCACCATCAAGGGGCCCAAAAGATTGGTCATGTTGGACAGCAAGCCGTCCATTTCACGCTCCTGGTTGGTCGCCGCCCGCTCCAGCATCTTTTCCAGCTCGCCGCTGCTTTCGCCGCTGCTGATCAAGTGAATCATCATCGGCGGAAACAGCTTGCGCGCCGCGAGAGATTTGCCGATCGGCGCGCCTTCGCGAACCCGCGACGCCGCCTCTTCCACCGCGCGGCGCATCGGCAGGTTGGTAACCACCTCGGCGGAAATCCGCAGCGCTTCGAGCACCGGTACCGCGCTGGCGGTCAGAATGCTGAATGTGCGCGAGAAACGCCCGGTGTTCAGCCCGCGAATGAGCTTTCCTGCCACCGGCACCCGCAATAGGAAGCGATCGAAGCGCAAGCGCGCTTCCGGATTCTTGAGCCAGCGTAGGAACCCCCAGACGACGGCGGCAATGACAATCAGCGCATAGACCCAATAGTGGCGGATTAGATCGCTCATGCCGATCAGAATGCGGGTCGCCAGGGGCAATTCCTGGTGGCTGGATTCGAATACCGCGACCACCTGCGGCACCACATACGCCAGCAAGAATGACACGATGCCGAAAGACAGCACCAGCAAGACAATGGGATATACCAGCGCGTTGCTGACTTGCTGACCCATGACCTGGCGCGATTCGGTGTAATCCGACAACCGCTCCAGAACCTGATCCAGCTTGCCGGACTGCTCGCCGGCGGAAACGGTGGCGCGATAGATTTCCGGAAAAGCCTGTGGAAAATCCCGCAACCCGTCGGCCAGCGGGTGGCCTTCGACGACTTTGCTGCGCACGCCGAGAATGATGCGCTGCACGCGCGGCTTTTCCGTCTGTTCGGCCACTGCCTGCAGCGTCTCCTCGAGCGGCAGACCCGATCGCAACAGGGTTGCCAATTGCCGCGTCAGCATTGCCAAATCCAACGTGGACAGGCCGCGCCGCAAAAATCGCCGCCGCCGGCTTTGTTTCAATTCTTGGGCCGCGGTTTCCTGGATGTCCATCGGCAGCAGCTGTTTGTCTCGCAGCAGCTGCCGGACATGTTTGGGAGTATCACCCTCGATGAGGCCCTTGCGTTCGCGGCCTTCCGCATCGAGTGCTGTGTATTCGAACGCGCCCATCAGGAGCAGTTCCTAGTCTTCACGGGTGACGCGCAGCACTTCTTCCAAGGTCGTTTCGCCCAACATTACCTTCTTGCGGCCGTCGTCACGGATACCCGGACTCGACGAGCGCGCGTAACGCTCCAGCTCCTGTTCCGAGGATCCATCGTGAATCATGGTGCGCATGTGATCGTCGACCGCGATGAGCTCATAGATGCCGGTACGGCCGCGGTACCCGCCGTTGCCGGGGTCGCTGCTCGGCCGGAACAGCTCCACGGGCGGACCCTTGGGGTCGAGATTCAGGAGGCGGCGCTCGTATTCGCCGGCCAGGTATTTCTCCCGGTTCGACGGATTGAGCACGCGCACCAGGCGCTGCGCCAGTACGCCGATAAGGCTTGATGACAGCAGGAACGGTTCAATGCCCATGTCCCGCAGGCGCGTGACTGCGCCCACAGCGGTGTTGGTATGCAGGGTCGAGAGTACCAAGTGTCCGGTCAAGCTCGCCTGTACGGCGATCTGCGCCGTTTCCAGGTCGCGGATTTCCCCGACCATGACCACATCGGGGTCCTGCCGCAAAATCGCGCGCAGACCCCTGGCGAAGGTCATTTCCACCTTGGTGTTGACCTGCGTCTGGCCGATGCCGTCGATGTAGTACTCGATGGGATCTTCGACCGTCATGACATTGCGGGTGTTGTCATTGATTCGTTCGAGGGCGGCGTACAGCGTCGTGGTCTTGCCGGAACCGGTGGGACCGGTCACCAAGATGATGCCGTGCGGTTTGTGGATGATTTCATCCATCAATGCCTGCGTGCGCGGATCCATTCCCAGCGCGGTAAGTTCGATTCGGCCGGCCTGTTTGTCCAGCAGTCGCAGCACCACACGTTCGCCGTGACCGGAGGGCAGGGTGGAGACGCGTACGTCAACCGCGCGTCCCGCAATGCGCAGCGAAATTCTGCCGTCTTGCGGCAGCCGGCGTTCCGCGATGTCAAGTTTCGACATGACCTTGATGCGCGAAACCACGAGCGGTGCCACCGCGCGCTTGGTTTGCAGCACTTCGCGCAGCACACCGTCCACCCGAAATCGAATCACCAGGCGATTCTCGTACGGTTCAATGTGAATGTCCGAGGCGTTTTCTTTGACGGCCTGGGTAAGCAGCGCGTTGATCAGGCGGATGATGGGCGCTTCGTCATCGCTCTCGAGCAAGTCGGAGGACTCGGGTATGTCCTCGGCCAGATGCGCCAGATCCGTGTTGTCGTCCAACCCCTCCAACATCTGCATCGCGGCGCCGGAGCCCGCTTCGTAGGCGATGCGCAGCATGGAATCGAAGGTCTCGACCGGCACGCGTTCGAGTTTCAAGGGAACGCCGACGAAGCGGCGCACCTCGGCAAGGCTTTGCGGCGTCACGCCGGGGCGGCATACGGTGTCGGCCACCCCATCGGCGATGCCGCGCACCAAAATGCCATGGCGCTTCGCGAATGGAAACGACAGCTTGCGTTGCTGTTCGGCCTCTTGCAGTTCTGCGTTCATTGCTGCGGTGTGCCGGGCGGCTGCGTCGGCGGCTGCGTGGGTGCAGCCGGCGGCGTCTGTGGAGCCGCCGAGTCAGGCGTGGCCCCCACCGGATTGGTTTGCGACGGCGGCGGCGGCGGCGGCAGTGCGATGCCGGACGGAATCGCGGGCACAGCGGGCTGTTTCTGTCCGGGCAACAAGGTGATGTGGCCGCCGTTCAAAGTGCGCTGACTCTGTCGCACCTCGTTGTATGCCGCTTCGCTGCTGCTTTCGGTGGCATCGGCATCGCGCAGTATTTTCGGACGAATGAACACCATCAGGTTCTTCTTCTGCCTCGAACCGCTGCGCGACTTGAACAGATTACCGATGATCGGAATGGCACCGAGTCCGGGCACCCGATCCTCGCTCTCGGTCACCGAATCC
>Ga0210398_10005489_pt1 | contig 11759 bp, 9 predicted proteins | sample IncBWC4OmetaG_FD_161047 | JGI IMG/M metagenome (GOLD analysis project Ga0210398, IMG submission 161047) | Forest soil microbial communities from Barre Woods Harvard Forest LTER site, Petersham, Massachusetts, United States - Inc-BW-C-4-O | ecosystem: Environmental > Terrestrial > Soil >... | reverse complement strand
GGGTCCGCAAGCGGATCGTGGCGGGCCTGGACGAGGCGTTCGAGATGATGGAGCAGACCGGCGCCGCGCCCGGCGCGAAATGGGGTGACCTGACCAGCGCGGTGTACTCGGCGTCCGGCGACCTGATCCACATCAGCACCGGCGGCGTACTGGCCTTCGCCTCGGTACTGCACTACCCGGTCCGCTTCATCAACAAGTACTGGGCGAACGACCCGACCGTCGGCGTTCACGACGGCGACGCCTTCATCCACAACGACGCCAGGTACGGCAACATCCACAACACCGACCAGAGCATGATCCTGCCGGTCTTCTACGACGGCGAGCTGATCGCTTGGGTGGCGACGATCATCCACGAGGGCGAGAACGGGGCCAAGGAACCCGGCGGGATGCCGTCCAGCTCCGAATCCGCGTACGACGACGGCATCAGGATGAGCCCGTTCAAGATCGTCGAACGCGGCATGATCCGGCGCGACCTGCTGACGTTCCTGCAGAACTCGGTCCGCGAGCCGAAGCTGCAGTACCAGGACCTCAAGGTCAAGCTGTACTCCGCGCTGCGGATCAGGGACCGGCTGGCCGCGCTGATCGACGAGGTGGGCCGGGACGCGTTCATCGCCTCGCTGCGCAAGTCGCTCGAGGACATCGAGGCCGAGGCGCGGCGGCGCATCTCGATGCTGCCCGACGGCACGTTCCGGGTGAACTTCTTCTCCGATTCCACCCTGCGCGAGAACGTGCTGCTGAAGTACCCGTGCGCGATCACGGTCAAGGGCGACGAGATGACCATCGACTGGCGGGGCGCGGCCCCGCAGTTCCTCAATCGCGCCTTCAACGCCACCCTGGGCACCGCCAAATGCGGCCTGGGCCAGGCGCTGCTCGGGTTCTTCTGGCCGGACCTGCCCCGGGGAATCAGCGTGATGAACCCGATGGAAGTCCTGACCGACGAGGGCAGCTGCGTCAACCCGGGCCTGGACGCGCCGCTGGGGCAGAGCCTGCAGGGCGCGTTCAAGACGTTCGGGGTGGTGCAGTCGCTGTTTGCCAAGGTGCAGTTCTCCTGCCCCGAGAAGTACGGATCGGTGATCGCGCCGTGGTTCAACCAGATCAACACCTTCCTATTCGGGGGCGTCACCCAGCACGGCGAGTTCGTCGGCAATGTCTGCGCCGACCTGAACGGCATGGGCGGTGGCGCCCGCGCGCACCGCGACGGCGAGCACTCCATGGCGCCGTTCTTCGCGGCCATGGCCGACCTAGGCGAACAGGAGATCATCGAGGACGACGTTCCGTTCCTGCAACTGATTTCCAAGAAGATCAAGCGCGACAACCAGGGCTTCGGTAAGCGCCGTGGCGGCATGGGCTACGAGATCGCGGTTGCGGCGCACGGCACCCCGCTGTGGGGATTCGCGACGGTATCGAGCGGCTCGAAGTTCCCCGCCGTCCCCGGCCTGTTCGGCGGCTACGGCTGCCCCACCTATCCGCTGTCCAAGATCAAGGGCGTCAACGTCTTCACGCAGATGCACGATGCGCCGCAGACCTGGTCGTTCGATTACGAGACGCTGATGAACAGCCAGCCGTTCGCCGGTGCCCGGTACTCCACGCACCACATGGGCATGCCTTTCGAACTCGCCGAAGAGGGTGAGGTGTACATGATCTGCCAGGGCAGCGGCGGCGGGTACGGTGATGTGCTGGAGCGTGACCCGGATGCGGTGATGGCCGACGTCGAGGCCGGGTACCTGTCGGGTGAGACGGCCCGCGAGATCTATTTCGTCGACTACGATCCGGACACGCTCGCCGTGGATGCCGAGGCCACGCAAGCCGCGCGGGACGCTGAGCGCCAGGCCCGCCTCGGGCGAGGCCGGCCCTACCAGGAGTTCGTCAGTCAGTGGGCGACCGAGGAGCCGCCCGCGCACCTGCCTTACTACGGCTCGTGGGGCGACGACAACAGCGTCATCCATGCCACCGCCTGGGCCACGTCCGGGCCGGTGCGGGTGGCCGCGCCGATGGACCAGCTGCCGCAGATCTTCCTGCCCGATCCGAATGTCCTCGCCCTGGCTGCTCAGCAAGCCCGGATCGCCCAGCTGGAGGCACAGCTGGCGGCACGGCCGCAGGAACGGGAAGGTCAGTGAGCCGCCTGTCGGCCAGCCTGGCCGCGCCGCCGTCCGGGCGTGAGCGCGCGATCTGGTTCGACGCTGCGGACTACGGCCGGGCCAAGCTGCTGGCCGGCGCGGTGGTGCCGTGGGACTCCCCGGCCGAGCTCGCCTCGTTCGTGGCCAAGCTGCAGGGCATGTTCCGTTCGGACGCGATCCTGGCCGACGTCGGCGAGGTGTTCACGCAGCGAGCGGCCGGCGATCCGCAGCTCCGCGCCGCGATGGCCGCGCGGCCCAGGCCCGGTTATGCGCTGCGCACGCTGCTCGCCGACGAGCAGGCCCGCCGCGTCGCAGCCGAGGCGGTCCGGGCCCTGGCCGCGACGGCCGGCGGCGTCCCCCTGGTCCTAGCCGTGCCCACACCGGCCCGCTGGCTCAGCACGGCGGCCGGGCAGGCGGGGTCGGACCCTGGACCAGTCGATTCCGGCCGGGCCGAGACGGCCGCGATGTATGTCGCCGATATGCTGCGGACATTCGGCAGCCTGGAGGTCGACGGGCTGCTCCTGGACGAGGGGTCAGCCCACGGGAGCGACCTGATCCACCCGGAGGCGTACCGGTCCGTGCTCAACGTCGCTGACCACTACGGGTGGCCGGTACTGGTCCGCGCCGATGCCGCCCCGGCGTGGCCGCACGGGAGCATCCCGGGCATCACGGCGTGGCTCGGGTCGGCCGCGGCCGATGGCACCGCTGGCCGCTGGGGAGTCGTGGCCGGGGCAGGTTTCTGGGACGGCGGCGATCCGGCCCCGGACGCCGAACTCGCACTCGTGCCCGTCCCGGCGCAGGCCGATCCAGAAGCCGTCATGAAACGGATCCGCGCCCTATCCTGACCAGCAGGACCCTGACCACCGGGGCCGTCAGGGCCGGGCCGGGTCGGCCTGCCGCAGGACCGCCGGGCCTAGCCACTGGGCGGCGAGCAAGGCCAGTTCAATCTGCAGCCGGTCATCGGCGACCGGGTGCCCCAGGCTCTCCTCGGCCTTGCCTATCCGGTACCTGACGGTGTTCTTGTGCAAGGTCAGCCGTTCGCCAGTGGCCACGAAGCTGCCGTTCTCCTGCAGGAAGACACGGAGCGTATCGCGCAGCATGGCGTGCTGGCTGTCATCGTCAGCGAGCGACCCGAGGGTCTCGATGACCCAGGCCCTGACGAGCTCGGTCGAGCCCGACATCAGGGCCAGCGGCGCGACATCGGCGAACCTGGTCATGGGCTGTCCAGACTGGCCTGCCGCCAGCGCGACGGCATGCGCGCCCAGGGCCTGCTCGTGGGTGCGGCGGAAGCCGGAGACACCGGAACCGGCCGAGCCGAGGGCGAACCGGATTCCGGATTCTGCTACGAGCGCGCACACGCTGGTGAAGGCGTCTTTGGAGCCGAGCGGCAGCCAGGCCCACGCGCTGGATTCGTCTTGCGGCAGGAAGATGGGCCTGCCCTCAAGGCCCGCCTGGCGGGCCAGCTCCACGGTCGCCTGCTCCAGCCCGACCAGAGCGCCACCGCCCGGCGTCGCTTTGTCGCCCCAGCACACCACGCCAACGTGGTACTGCCTGAGCCGGTAGCCCAGGATCGCCTCGGAGGAAGCCACGTCGACCCGCTCGCCTCTTAGCAACGCCTGGACCCGGGCCGCCCGGGCCACGCTGCGGTTACGCAGCCAGCCCTCCTTCTCGGCTTCGTAGGCGAACAGCAGCTCTTCTGACACCTTGTCGATGTACGCCGAGGTGATCTCGGCGATGCGCAGGGCGGCCGTGCTGACGATCGACGCATTGTCCGTGCTGCGCCCGAGCTCCTCCAGGCACCGGTCCTGGAACCGGGCTGACCCGATGCGGTAGGCGCGTAGCAGCGCCGATGCAGGCACACCGCGTTGCGCTAGCCGTCGGGCGTATCCCTCCGCCGCCGCCGGGGCGTGCACATTCTCCATCTCGATGCCGTGCTGGATGATGTGCAGGAGGGTAGCCACGTTTTCCCCGACGCTGGCTTCCAGCAGCGTAAGGACCCGCTTGTCGCCACGAAGCTGCGGGATCTCCCGGACGATCAGGTCATAAATCTCGGCGGACATCTCTGCGGTTCGGGGCGTGAGTGAACCTGCGACGTCCGACGCGCTCTGCACAACAGGTGCGCTTGACCTGTCCATCGGGGCATAGTACGCCGGAGCGGGACCGGGGCGATAGGAGCCGACGATGGCCCAATAGGCAGCGGCTCCTGGCCCGTAACGGAGGTCAGCGCTGTACTTCGGATGGAAGCCGTCTCTGTGTCGTCATCTCGGGGCCTGGTGGTGCAACAGCAGTCCGGACTTCGACCCGGCGCAGACGGTGCCTGTCTATCCCGGCGTCAGCGCTCAGGACACGTACCACGGACTTGACCGTAGTGCGGCTGAGGCAAGAGAAGGGAATGCCCGTCATGTTCAAGTCCACATCCGCCTCGCTGATCCTGCTCGGCATCCTGGCCGTTATCGTGGGGATCTTCGCCATCGCCTGGCCTGGCGTCACGATCTTGGCGCTAGTCATCTTGTTCGCGGTTTACGCGTTCATGGACGCGGGGCTGCAGAGCGTGCGGGCCTTCAGCAGCCGGGCCGCCGGCCCGGTCCTGGGTCACCTGCTGCTCGCGCTGATCGACCTGGCCGCCGGCGTCTTCGCCCTCGCGTGGCCCGCGCCTACCGCGTTCGTGCTGGTCATCGTGGTGGCGGCGTGGGCGCTGGCCGGCGGCGTGGCCGAATTCTTCGCCGGTTTCCAGGCGGGGGAGGACGCGGGCACGCGCACGCTGTTCATCACGTCCGGGCTGGTGTCAGTCGCGTTCGGCGTGCTGCTGTTCGCCCGGCCCGGGGTCGGCGCGGTCACCTTGGCCCTGCTGTTCGGCCTGTACGCCCTGATCTACGGGTTCTCCCAGATCACCGCCGGCATCCAGCTCCGCCACCTCGGCGGACACTCCAAGCCACTGTCGGAACTGCGCGACGCAGCCTGAGTGCCCCGGTCCGAGGCCGGGCGCATTACACGCGGGCGCGCGCGAGATCTCCCAGTCGGCGACCGGCTACGCGTTCGGCAACCTCCTGACGTCGCTGGTCGCCGGCGTGGTCGTCTTCGTCACGCTCACCATCCCTTGGGGTTCCGTTCCCGTTGCTATGGGCGCTATGGGTCGCTCTGGTCGATTTCCTGCCCATGGTCGACGGTGCGCTGGCCGGCATCCCCACCGTCTTGTTCGCGCTCGGCCACTCGCTCATCGCAGGCATTGTCACCGGGGCGGCGGCCGCGGCGCTGGCCGTCGGCATCTTCGGTCTGCTGCCAGCTCACGGCGTTCGGGCGGCTATAGCTCCCGCCAATGCAGGACAGACACCACCACCTTTCCGTTGACGGCGGCCTGAGGTGGACTGGAGAAAACCCGGGAAGCGCTACGTGCCGCGGCGTAGCCTGGCTCGGGTCAGCCGCTGACCATCAAGTGGTTCACCTGAACAGGACGGAGGGGTAACTCGTGGCCCGCACCCACATTGTCGAATCGACGCCGGAGACGGTTCGTTCGGGGTACCTGGATCCGGCGGCCAATCCGGTGGCGGTGATCGAGCCGGGCGACACGGTCCGCTACCCGAATACCTGGACGCACTGGGGGAACGAGGCGAAGTTCGGGATGAGCTTCGCCGACCGGGAGCCGTTGCGGCACCGCTACCCGCACGGGCCGTACTCCATGCTTGGCCCGGTGGAGGTGGCCGGCGCGCAGCCGGGTGACGTGGTCGAGTGCAGCATCACGGCGCTGCGCACGATCGGCTGGGGCTGGAACTCATTCCCGCTCGGCGTGGGCGCGTTGCCGCACGACTTCGCCGAGCCGTACGTGCACTACTTCACCTTCGACGACGCCCGCACGACCGCGGCGTACACCCACGGGATCACGCTGCCTATGGCTCCGTTCCTGGGCGTGGTGGCGACCGAACCGGCCGGCGCCGAGCAAGTCAGCGCGATCGTGTCCGGCAGCTACGGGGGCAACCTGGTGCTGCGTGACCTGGGCGTGGGCAGCCATCTGTTCCTGCCGGTGGCCAAGGCAGGAGGGCGCGTGTGGACCGGCGACGTGCACGCGCTGCAAGGCGACGGGGTGGTCGACCAGACCGCCATCGAGACTGCCGCCGAGAACCTCGAGATCCGCTACGACCTGCACCAGCAGGTCGCCCTGCGCGGGCCGCTGGGCGAGACCGACACGGCGTGGATCGTGGTGGCCTTCGCGGCCAGCCTGGATGACGCGCTGGTGGCCTGCCTGCGCGAGGTCATCTACTGGCTGCCCGCCGCGGCGGGCATCACCGGGCCGGAAGCCTACGCGCTGGCCAGCATGGCGGTCAGCTTCCGGGTCACCCAGTACGCCCACCAGACCGGATCGGCCTACACCTCGATCCCGCCCAAGGCGGTCCACGCGGTCATCCCCAAGGCCGTCTTCCCTGACGACCTCCGCGCCCGCATCGCGGCCTGGCTGCGGCCCGGCTCATGAGCCTGTCCGCCGCCGACCGGCTGGCCATCGTGGAGGTCATCACGCGCGCGGACGAGGCGGCCGGCCGCCGCGACGCCGACGGCTACGTCGCCCTGTTCACCCCGGACGCGGTGCTGGACGGGACCCAGGGCCGGCACGCCGGCCGGGAAGCGCTACGTGCCGCGGTCGGGCCGGTCTGGGCCGCCGAGGGCCCGGTCACCTTGCACCTGACCCTCAACCCGGTCATCGAGCCCGGCCCGTCCGACGATCAGGCCACCGTGCGCTCCGTGCTGCTGATCATCGACCCGGCCGCGCCGCCCGCCCTCCGCACCGCCGCGGCGATCACCCAGGAACTGCGCCGGGCCGGCGGCGCCTGGCGTATCACCCGGCGCACCGTCGCGCCGGCTGCGGTGCCGCGCTGAGGCGACCGGGCTGCGGTCCTGCGGCATTCGCGCGGCCGGACGAAAACGGGTGGAGAGACTGCAGGCGACCGTCATGCCGGGTGCCACTCATTGGTCGTAGGCTGCTCGATGGCTGTCCTTCGCTGCACGGCAGCGCGTTCGTGCTCACTCTGGCCCCCCCAGATGCCATAGACCTGCCCTGTCCCCAGTGCAAATACCAGACATTCGCGCCGAACCCGGCAGGTCGCGCAGATCGCTTTGGCTTTCGCCAGCTGCTCCCGGGCTGGCCCAGAATCCGAGATCGGAAAGAACAGATCAGGGTCGGCAGACCGGCAGGCGGCCGCCTGCCGCCACTGTCCACGGGTGATGAGCCGCGCTGTCACAGGCTCGTCGGCCCGCTGGCGGCGTTCGTGGGCTCCGCTCACCAGCCCCGCCTCCTCGACATCGGCCGTCGCACAGACCATTGCGGTTGACATCAACCAGTTCACCGTGCCGGGCCGCGGCGGCCCAGTAGGCGCTGGCTGTCGTCGCATAGTCGTCAATCATGGGTCGCCGCGCTGGGACCGCGTGATTCGGTGTCCACGGCCCAACCGGCAGGGAACTTACGCCGAGCCTACGGCCGACGCGGTCACGCGCCCGGAGGCGACGGCTGCGGTGAGGGCCTGGTGGTCACGCTCGTTCTGGTCGGCGTAGGCAGCGGCGAACTCGGCGATGGCACGGTCGAAGATGGCGGCTTGGCCGAGGTAGGCCGCGATGGCGATACGGTCCCCGGATCGGGCATGCGCCCGGGCCAGCGTCCAGCCGCATAGCTCGCCGTAGGCGCGCATTCCGGCCGCGGTCATCGCTTCGATGTCGGCGGAGAACTTCTCATCCCGTAGCTGGCGGACGTAGAAATCATGCGGCCGGCCGTCGGGATCGACCTGGCTGCGCTGCCAGCCGAGGAAGATGTCGCTGGAGGCCTGCATGAGCCGCTGCCCGGCCACCACCCGCTGGCCGTGGTTCGCGTATTCGCTGGCTCCGGCGAAGTCCTCAAGTACGGACCGTTCGGCCTCCTTGACCTGCAAGAACAGCGGATCCGAGGCGTCGCGGCCCAGCAGGAGGACGATCCAGCAGCGGGTCCCGACGCTGCCTACGCCGACCACCTTGCGGGCCATGTCGGCGACCTCGAACTGCTCCAGGAGGTAGCGGCGGTCGGTTTCCACGGTGCGTCGGTAGCCGCCGATCAGCTTCCTGAGTTCGGTTTCCAGCTTCGCCTGGTCCGCAGAGTCCCCGACCAGGTCGGACAGCGGCACGACCAGGGGCGGGTCGGCCACGATCCGCGGCCTGCCGTCCACCTGCTGGGTCAGCTTGGCCAGCGCCTGCAGGCTGTCCCGGGTCCGCGCCTTGGCCACGGCCGAGTCCGCTTGTCGCTGCTCAGGGGCAGCCAGCTGAGACCCGAACTGCTCGCGCAGAGCCTGGGTTTCCGCTCGGGCGTACCAGACGGCCAGGTTGCCCTGTCCGGCGAAACCGCGCATCGCCTCGCGATACCGGCCAACTGCCGCGGTCACTACCTTGCGGCGCAGCCCGGACGGGTAGCCGTTGCCGCGCCCGGCTACCTCCAGGCTGGCCGCCAGCCGCTTGACGTCCCACTCCCAGGGGCCCGGCAGCGTCTCGTCGAAGTCGTTGAGGTCGAAGACCAGGGCACGTTCGGGCGATGCGTAGACGCCGAAGTTGGCTAGGTGCGCGTCGCCGCAGGCCTGCACGGCCAGGCCCGATACGGGCGTGGCCGCGAGGTCGGCGGCCATCGACAGGGCCGCACCGCGGAAGTAGCTGAAGGGCGAGGCCAGCATCCGGCCGTAGCGGACCGGTACCAGGTCGGGCAGCCGCGTGGCGGCTTGGCGTTCCAGCAGGCCCACCGGATCCGGGCGGTCCGCAGGCGGGTCATAGACGGCATGGCTGCCCCTGGGTACCGCAGACCGGGCCGCCTTGCCCCGCTCGGCCCGTTCGGCAGGGGTCAGCCGGGCGGCCGACGAGTCCAGGGCGAACCGGCGGCTGGACCGCGGCGGCACTGAGTTACGCGTAGCGTTCATGCACCCAACCTTCTGCGATCCGGCGGCGCCTGGCCAGGATGCGTGACCGATAAGCACATAGCTTGATGCAGAAAACCCTGTCACCGATCGCGGCGTTGATACCCGCGCCAGGCTCTTATGCCTGTTCTGCTGGGCTCGCTACCGGCCCAAAGGCCGGAGCACGGGCATCCTGTCAGGTCGCCGGCCCGTCGTTGCCGGTCAGGAGGGCCAGGACCTCACCGACGGTGCGTTCCCGCCCGTCCGGTTCTGGCAGCGGGAGGTGCGCCTGGACGTGGTAGCGGTTGCGGCGGCCGTTCTTCTCCTTTACCACGTAGCCGGCCTCGACCAGATCCGTGATGATGCCGAAGGCGCTGCGTTCGGTGATGTTCAGGCTGGCTGCGATGTCGCGCAGGCGCACGCCGGGGTCATGGGCGATGAGCAGGAGAACCCGGGCGTGATAAGTCAGGAAGGTCCAGCTTGCCACCTAGACAGGCTACCAGATTCCGGAAAAAACTTGCTAGTTTCTTTATGCGGGTATAGCGTGGCATTAGGCACCGGACGTCAGCCGTCACCAGCGGCCAGCATCCCGGGGCTACCGGAGGAGCAGATGCGCACCGATTCGGTCATCACGATCGTCGGTGCCCATGACGCTCGCAGTGCCGCGTCCCGGCTGACGAGGCCGGTGCCTGATGGAAGCTGCCGGGCCGGGATCCTGGCCCGGTCGGCGGCGGTGACGCTATGAATGCCAGCGTCCGCCATAGGGTCGGCGCGATAGCGGCCGTCCTGGGCCGCAGCCGCCGGCGGCTGACGCCGGCGCTACTGGGCGTCGGCTAGCAGCCATTCGCCCGCCCGCAATCCGTCACAGCGTTCCGGTCGGTGCGCTAACCACGCGGTCGCCGAGGACCCTGCGGCGGGCCCCACCTGCCAAGGGAAACATCGTGCCTGAACCAGCCGTACCCCACCCGGATCCGGGTCCTGCCACCACCTGGCCGCGCCCATCCGTCAACGGCGCTGCCCCGCCCAAGCCAGCGGTCCCGCCGATGCCCTCGGAAGTCACCCATAACGGCGCCGCCCTGCCAAAGCCAGCGGTCCCGCCGATGCCATCGGAAGTCACTACGGCGCGCACACGCGCACAGCGGCCCACGGCCGGCGTGTTCCGCACGGCGATGTCGGCGCTGGGAAAGATGCTGCACCGAGCGCCTCGCCATGCGTAGTCCCGGCCTGGGCGCCGGCGGCCGCCGTGATAACGGCGTGCCGCGGGCCGCCCGGCTTGTCCCCGGCTCACGTCACCGGAAGCGCTGTGACACACCCCGCGGCTGATGAGACCAGCCTCAGTTTCACCTCCCGGACAGACCGCGGCGGCTACGTCATCGCGGCGCTCAGCGGGGAACTGGGTGTCGCGTCTGCTCCCGCCCTGCGCGAGCAACTCGTCAGCCTGCTCCGCGCTGCCAGCCACCTGATCATCGACCTGTCCGCGGTAGAGCATGCGGAAGCCGGCTGCCTTGCGGTCCTGGTGGGCAGCGGACGCCGCGCCAAGCTGCTCGGCGGATCCCTGCGACTGGCCGCACCATCACCCGAGGTAGCCAGGGTCCTGTCAGCCACGGGCCTCAACCAGCACCTCGATATTTTTCCTACAGTCCGGGCGGCGGCCGTCGGCCAGACGAGGCTGCCCGACGCGATCTTCCTGTTGGCGACTGTCCCGGCTCGCAGCCGCATCGACGGCGTCCTCGCGGGCGGGGCTGCACAACCGGCTATGCCTGCCATTGACCGAGCGACCGCCAAGGCAGGTTAGGGCTTGGTCAGCTGACTGGATCGCGAATGGGCCGGGTTGCGGCAGCTCGTCCTCGAGCCCTGGGCCGGCCCTTCATCGGTCATCTCCTCCGCTGGTGACCTCCTGCAGCCAGGCTGACTGCTAGGGATCCGGCTGATCCAAGCTCTCGAGCAGCTGCCTGGTTTCGGCTTCGAGCTGGCGCACAAGGGCGAGGTTACGTTCGGCGTGCCCGTACGCCATGGCCTTCTCCTCTCCTGCAATCAGGGCCCGACCTCTGGTGCTGGGGCGGCGCCGATCCCCGATCGCCGCGGCCCGCGCTGGCGGCCGGCTTCCTCTCACCATGGAGCACGGCCCGTCAGGAAGGTATCCGCCACCTGACTGCACATCGCCGGCCGTGCGGGTCATGTCCCGGATACCCGCGCGGACGCCACCGTTGGCCTCCGCAAGGTGCAGTCACGTTACGGATACCCCGGCTGCGGCCTTGCTCCGCAGAATGACCACAGGACACGACCCCGAAGGGACCCCCGAGATGAACGCCCGACCGAATGTCGTTCTCATCCACGGCGCATGGGCCGAAGGCTATTGCTGGAGCGGCGTTATCGAGCGCCTGCAGGCCGACGGCTACCACGTGACCGCACCCCAGTTCCCGTTGACCGCGCTGGCCGATGATGTGGCCCGGCTGCGCCAGGTGCTGGACCTGCAGGACGGTCCCGCCATCGTCGCCGGGCACTCCTACGGCGGCCAGGTCATGACCGCCCTGGGCGCGGATGCGCCGAACGTCGCCGGCCTGGTCTACATCGCTGCGTTCGGGCTTGACCAGGGTGAATCCCTGGGCGGCCTCTTGTCGCAGGGACCGGTGACCCCGGCGCTGGCGCACCTGTTCACCGACCAGCGAGGCTTCGGCTGGCTGTCCGAAGACGACTTCGTCCATCACTTCGCCGCCGACGTCGACCCGGTCCTGGCCAAGGTGATGTACGC
>Ga0210398_10005485_pt1 | contig 11763 bp, 9 predicted proteins | sample IncBWC4OmetaG_FD_161047 | JGI IMG/M metagenome (GOLD analysis project Ga0210398, IMG submission 161047) | Forest soil microbial communities from Barre Woods Harvard Forest LTER site, Petersham, Massachusetts, United States - Inc-BW-C-4-O | ecosystem: Environmental > Terrestrial > Soil >... | reverse complement strand
CGATACTGACGGTGACGTTGATCTCGCGATTTCCGATGGTGATGGGCCTGGCAGCGCTCTCAACGATCAATGCGCCGCAGCGCTCGACGTCTTCCATGTTCTGGAAGTCCGGCATGACGATCACGAATTCATCACCACCCATGCGGGCAACGGTGTCCGTCTCTCGGACGGCGGAGAGGAGCCTGTTGGCGACAGCGCTCAGGAGTGCATCGCCATCAGCGTGACCCAGGGAGTCGTTGATGCGCTTGAAGTAGTCAATATCAAGCACAAAGACGGCGATCTTCTGGTCATGACGCCGCGCGCGGAGAATAGCCTGATGCAGGCGATCATGAAGCAACGTGCGATTGGGTAAACCGGTGAGCTGGTCGTAATGGGCGAGATAATATACGTGGTCCGTCAGGCGCTTGCGCTCGGTTACATCGCGGCTGGTGATGGCGATCCCGTCCCCAAGCTTGACGACCTGGACGTTGAGCCAGGTGGCCTTAATCATGTCGTCGTCGATGAAGACTTCGCAGGTGAACGGTGCACCAGTGCGGACGACTTCCCTGTAGTTTTCGATGAGTCCAGAAGAGATCATAAAGGGGCGAACTTCAGTGAGGATCTTTCCCATGAGATCCTCGCGCCTGATGTTCAGCCGGCGTTCCGCATTCGGATTGATATAGCTGAACCGGAAGTCAACAATTTTGCCCGAGGCATCAGGGACACCGTCGAAGATGTAGAAGTCGTCGAGACTGCTCTCCGCAGATGCCAGAAACCGATCGTGCTCCTGTCGTGCGATGGCGGAGCCTTCCTTCATGCCTCGCAGGTGCGGTAAGACGGCTGCGACCCCCATAGCGACTGTGACCGAACTGAGCAACTGAATCCACTGCAACCTGTGTGTGAACCAGTGCAATTGCGGCAGCAGAATTGCACCGTCGATAAGGCGATCTATCGCAAAAAAGAGAATGAAGACGAAAAGCAAGTAGCGAGTAAAAAGAAACGGAAGGTTGTTTCTGAGAGAATTCGTGATTCGCCACAGGAGAATTAGACAGGCAAGGCAGGCGAACCATGCAGCAAGGTCGGTGGCAAGATGAAGACGGACACCGCCAGTAAACATCGTAGCCCAAAAGCCGTGCTGAAGAATCGCAGCTGGACGGCCAATGGGGTAGATGAGGATGATAAACGTAGTCAAGGCAAATAGTAGAAGGGAAAGAGTAAGGCGCACTCTCTCTGAAATTGGCTGGGTCTTTGTCACGAGATTACGAATCCATCGGCCATTGGTATAGAGGCAAATCTGCCATAGTTCTGGGCACACAGGATTTGCTCTGTATGGCAAGGCATGCTGCCTGTCAGCCATGAAGAATCCAGCGCGTTCTTCGCATTCCGGCCCATCACCTGTAGAGAATTAGCAGAATTATATAGTCTATCGGGTGATTATCGGATACCCGATAGACTGACCGACGATGTGATGCGGCTGCTCCGCTTTTGGGCGATGACTCGACGTGGGCGGTACGACGAATGAACTCGTAGTGATGCCTTTGTAACAAACAGCTGCCCTGTGCGAGATGGATTTGATGGGATAGTCAGGCGTAGCTGGCCCCTGTCATTGATATCGAGAGATGTCTGACCTATACTAAGACTGCTTCCGGTGTCTGCTTTTGCGAGCAGACTGAAAAGGGAATCCGGTGAAAATCCGGAACTGCCCCGCAGCGGTGAGCAGGAACGAAAGCTCCGACCAAAGGCACTGGTTCAGCCATGAACTGGGAAGCCGGAGTAAGTAGGTAGCCTGCAAGTCCGAAGACCTGCCGTGAGCCGTGTCCATAACGGGCATAAATACATACGCTTCCGAGGGGAAGTCGGGTGATTGCAGCTTCATTATCAAGCGCTGCCCTCTCTCCGATTCGATCCTCGAGACAGAAAGATGATCCGCTCAGATGACGCGGTAGCTGCTTGTCTAGATTTGGAAAGAGCACGATGAGAGTTGGCGACAATTTCTGCCCAGGAATTCTTCATGCAGTTCCTGCAAAAGACGGCTTGCTGCTTCGGATTAGAGTGCCCGGTGGGTTGATTCATTCAAGCCAGCTAAGCGCGATCGCAGAACTGTCCATCACCTTTTCTGATGGACAGATAGAGATAACATCTCGTGCGAATATTCAACTCCGAGCGATCCATCCCCAGAGCCTCGCCCAAGTTGTTGACGGCCTCGCATCGGCTGGCCTCTTCCCCTCGCGCGAGCATGACCGCGTTCGCAATATCATTGCCAGCCCCTTTGCCGGTCTGGATGCTACAGAGTTGCTCGACACACGTCCACTTGTTCGGAAGCTAGATGATCGTCTCTGCGCGGATTCGGAGTGTGCGGAGTTGCATCCCAAGTTCAGCCTGGCGTTGGACGGGGGAGGGAAGTGGTTCAGCCGCGAGAGAGATGACCTCTCAATGCGCGCGTTGGAAGTCGAGGGTAGACTCTGTTTCCATCTTGCGATTGGCGGGGTGCCTACTGGTTTCGGTGTGACGACTGATCAAGCGGTTGACTGCATGCTTGAAGCGGCAAGGATCTGTCTGCGCGTCGCCAGGCAGTTCGACGTACCCGTTCGAGGGAGAAGTATCACAGCTGTGCCCGGCGCAATGTGCCACCTCATAGAGCGCCTCTCTGACTTTTTGGTGCCCTGTCCACCCCCAAATAATTCTGGAGTCGAGGTCGAGGTGCCAGTCGGTGTAGTTCGCACAAATCACGCTGGGTTGATCAGCATCGTTCCTTCGGTCCCTCTTGGTCGATTGCAAGCAGGACAGGCGCAGTTGATTTCTGCGATAGCAAGCGACTGTGGCGCCAGTCTGAGACTTGCTCCTTGGCGCGGCATCGTCCTTGGCACAATACATGAGAGAGCTGAAACCAAGGTGATCGCACAGCTTCATAAGAGCGGCTTGTCACTTGACGGGAAGGACGGTTATCGAGGTATCTCTGCTTGCGCCGGGAATGATGGCTGTGAAGCTTCTTTAGCAGACGTTCGCGCGCATGCAATGTTGTTGGCGGATCGACTAGCAGGCCAAGACACAAAACCTGGATGGAGCGTGAACATCTCTGGATGCGAAAAGCAGTGCGCGATGCGAAACGGCGCAATGTCCGAGTTGGTGGCTAACGAGTCAGGTTACAACCTGAAACTCCACGGAATCTCTGTCGCTTCTTCCTGCTCTCCGGCTTCTGCGATTGATGCAATCGTTGCCTGCCACGCAGGTTTCTCCACTGAGGATCGCCCATGAAGATGATCTATAAGAAGGACGCCGATGCTATCTATCGTGAGTCCTTCTCCATTATCAGAGCGGAAGCTGATCTGTCTGCTTTCCCGCAGAATCTCGCCCGTGTCGTCGTTCGGATGATTCATGCATGTGGCATGACGGATCTCCCGCAATATGTGGCAGCATCTTCTGGCGCTGCAGAGATCGGTATGCAAGCACTTCGTGCTGGTGCAACCATACTTTGCGATACGAACATGGTGGCAAATGGAATCACTCGATCAAGATTGCCCAGCAGCAATGAAGTCTTCTGCACGCTCGGTGATCCTCAAATCGCGGAGTTAGCGAAGAAACTTGAAACCACTCGCAGTGCTGCCGCGCTCGAACTCTGGCGTGACAAACTGGAGGGATCGGTTGTGGTAATTGGGAACGCTCCGACTGGGCTGTTTCGCCTGCTTGAAATGATGGATGAGCCATCCCCGCGACCATCGCTCATTATTGGAGTTCCGGTAGGGTTTGTAGGCGCGGCAGAGTCGAAGGCTGCGCTCATGGCCAACCCATTGAATCTTGCCTACATTACGATCCAGGGCCGTCGCGGTGGGAGCGCCATCGCCGCCGCTGCTGTCAATGCGCTTGCCAGTGAGGAAGAGTGATCGAAGCTCAGAAGGCGGGACGATTATTCGGCGTTGGGCTAGGTCCGGGCGATCCGGAACTGGTGACACTCAAGGCTCTTCGGATAGTGAGGCAAGCGCACGTAATTGCCTATCCAAGCGCCAAGCACGGTCAAAGCAACGCCCGTTCCATCGTTAGCGACGAACTCGTGAGCGAACAAATCGAATTGCCGATGATCTATCCAGTCACAACAGAACTGACCGACCATCCTGGAGGGTACGAAGGCGCAATCTCAGATTTTTACGATGAGATGGCAAAACAGATTGCCGTTCATCTGGAGCGTGGCCGGGATGTGGCGATCCTCTGCGAGGGGGACCCATTTTTTTATGGGTCTTACATGTACCTTCACGACAGGCTTGCTCACCGTTTTGTGACAGAGGTAATTCCCGGCGTTCCTTCAATCATGGCTGCAGCTGCGAGGCTCGGAACTCCGCTTGTGAGGAGAGACTCTGAATTAGTTGTGATACCGGCAACGCTCTCTGAAGAGGAACTGGTGGCTCGGTTAAGTTCATCGAGCGCATTTGCAATCATCAAACTGGGACGTAACTTCGCAAAGGTGAAAAGTGCGCTCATCAGAGTCGGCATGGCCGATAAGGCGCTTTTCATTGAGCGGGCAACGATGGCCACCGAACGAGTTGTTAAATTGAGTGAAGTTGACCCGCTGAATGTCGCTTACTTCTCACTCATTATGGTTCCGGATTCACGCGAGCGTCAGAAGGATCATACGGCGAACGGTTCAGGCCGAATAACAGTTGTGGGACTAGGGCCTGGTTCTACTGACTGGATCACACCCGAGGCTCAGCAGGCGTTAGCTGAGGCTACGGATCTAGTGGGCTATCAGGCATATCTCGACCGCGTCCCAGTAATATCCGGACAGTGTCGCCATGGTTCTGATAATAAGGTCGAGGCCGAACGCGCGCGCCATGCCCTCTCCCTGGCCGAGTCAGGACACCGGGTCTGCGTTGTTTCATCGGGAGATCCAGGCATCTTTGCTATGGCATCGGCCGTGTTGGAGTCAGTGGAACATGGACCAGCCACATGGCGCTCACTCGACATTCATGTAGTGCCCGGTTTGTCGGCGATGCAAGCCGCCGCTTCGAGAGTCGGCGCTCCTTTAGGGCATGACTTTTGTGTGCTCTCGCTCTCCGATCGCTTGAAGCCCTGGGAGATGATTGCAAAACGGCTGCATGCGGCTGCCTCTGCGGATCTTGCGCTTGCAATTTATAATCCTGTTTCGTCTGAGCGTAGATGGCAGTTAGCCGAGGCGCAGGCTATTCTTATGCAGCACAGAGCACCTGAAACTCCTGTTGTGCTCGCGCGCAGTGTTGGCAGATCAGGTGAGAAGGTTGTGTTCACCGATCTTGGAAGACTCGATACTTCCCAAGTCGATATGCAGACACTGGTTCTGGTGGGGTCTTCGACAACGCGCAAGCTGTTTCTATCGAATGGCCGGCAACTGATCTATACTCCGCGGAGTTATGGGGTCTAATCCTATGCAAAGCGTCGGAGTGGAGTTGCGATGATGGAAGGCAAACAGCCTTGGCTGACCATCGTTGGCATTGGTGAAGATGGTTGGGAAGGGCTCAGCTCAGAGGCGAAACGGGCGATAGAGTCTGCGGACTTACTCTACGGTGGCGCGCGTCATCTAGCGCATGTGCCTGTAGGTAATGCTACGAAAATTGCGTGGCCCTCTCCCATGGCCTCTGCTGTACAGGAGATTCTGACGAAGCACCGAGCGCAAAGAAGAGTTTCAGTTCTGGCCAGTGGTGATCCCATGCTTTATGGAGTCGGCGTAACCCTGACTCGCGAATTGAGTCGGGCAGAATTCCGTGTGATTCCGCAGGTATCTGCGTTCTCCCTTGCTTGTGCGCGAATGGGTTGGGCGGTAACAGAGTCGAGCCTCGTCTCCTTGGTAAACCGGCCGATTGAGCAGTTGCAGCGATATCTTTATCCAGGGCAGCAGGTTGTGATCTATTCCGAAGATGGTGCTACTCCCGGCACCGTCGCTCAAATGTTGACGGATCATGGTTATGGTTCGAGCCGCTTAAATGTTTTTGAAAATCTGGGTGGCTCCTCGGAGAGATCTCGTGAGGCGATAGCAAGATCATGGCAAACAGAACGATGCGGTGATCTGAATCTTATTGCGCTAACTTGTGTTACGGATGCCGGTGTCGAAACTTTATCGCTTGTACCAGGGTTGCCCGAAGATGTTTTTGAGACCGATGGTCTATTAACAAAGCGTGAGGTTCGTGCCGTCACGCTTGCCCGGCTTGCCCCTTTGCCCGGACAACAGTTATGGGACGTGGGTGCAGGCACGGGGACAATTGGTATCGAATGGATGCGGGCTCACACCTCCTGCTCCTGCATCGCGTTTGAGGAGCGAGAGGACAGAGTGAGTAGAATCCTGGCGAACGCGAAACGTCTGGGTGTGCCGGCTATGAAAGTTGTAATGGGAACAGCGCCCGCCACCTTCAGGGGATTGGCGACTCCGGATGCGATCTTTATTGGAGGAGGTCTCATGACTGAGCGCCTGTTTGAAGAATGCTGGGATCGACTTGTGAGCGGAGGCAGACTGGTTGCAAATGCAGTAACAGTCGAGAGTGAAGCAAACCTTGCAGCTAGGCATAAGCAGTATGGCGGTGAGTTAGTGCGCGTGCAGATCGCTCGTGCTGAACCGATCGGCGGCGCGCTCGGTTGGCGATACCTAATGCCGATTACTCAGTGGGCGGTTGTGAAGCCATGAGTCAGCATGTTGCGATAGGTTTTGGCTGCTCTTCCCGAGCGACCGTCGAGGATGTAATCAGCCTTATTGAGAGGTGCTCAGTTGAGACTGTACCTGGCTCGATTGTCGCAACGCTGGATCGCTGTAGGAGCATTGGAGAAGCTGTAGCGGCAAGTTTAGGATTACGATTGATGGTATTTCCTGCAAACGTACTCACCCAAATTGCTGGCATAACGAGTCATTCTTTGCTGGCTTCCGCAGAGGTCGGCACTCCCAGCGTTGCGGAGGCTGCGGCATTAGCCTCTTTGGGACCGACGGCGAGCCTCACCTTGCCGCGCCAGACAGGACGTTTCTGTACATGCGCGGTGGCGGTGCTGCCATGACCGTCCATTTCATTGGCGCCGGACCAGGAGCAGCCGATCTGCTCACACTCAGAGGCCGGGATTTGATTCAAAAATCTCAGGTGTGTCTCTATGCGGGTTCACTGGTGCCGAAAGAGGTGATCGCTCATGCACCGCCAGGCGCTCGTTTGATTGATTCTGCAGAGATGAATATCGAGGAGATCATTGCGGAGATTGCTTCAGCGCATGAGAGGGGACTGGATGTTGCCCGCATTCATTCGGGAGATCTCTCGATATGGAGCACTATGGCGGAGCAGATTCGCCACCTTACTTTGCGCGGTATTCCATACGATGTGACCCCGGGGGTGCCTGCATTCGCAGCCGCTGCTGCGGCTCTGAATCAGGAACTGACACTTCCTGAGATCGCGCAGACCTTGATTCTGACACGGACTTCAACCCGATCGACGTCGATGCCGATCGGAGAAGATCTCGTAACACTAGGCCAGTCGGGTGCAACGATGGCAATCCATCTGTCCATCATGAACCTCGATATGGTGACTTCGCAGTTATTGCCTTTATACGGAGCGGACTGCCCTGTAGTTGTTGTCTTTCGGGCTAGTTGGCCAGACCAGGCTATTCTGCGAGGGACATTATCTACGATCAATAAGATTGTCGCAGCATCGGGTGTAGATCGTAATGCGCTGATCTTAGTTGGGCGATCTCTGGGCCAACCCTCTTTCGGTGAAAGCTATCTTTATTCGGTATCCAGAGATCGGAGCGTCTGAAACAAAAGCATAGTGGCGGATGACATGCTCTCAGACCACCTAGCTTCTCTAACAAGAAAAGATGAATGCAAAGCTATGTGGCGTCACGCCAGCTGTGGAGAGGAACTTCGTGATTGGACCCAACACACTTCGACCACGCGTGTTGATACTCGGTGGGACCGGAGAAGGTGCTCAGCTTGCTGCACATCTCGCTGAGAGAGTCGATCTGACTGTGATATCGTCTCTCGCTGGCCGAGTCAGTGAACCTAAGCTTCCGAAAGGGCTGGTTAGAGTAGGGGGCTTCGGCGGACTCGATGCACTTGCAACATATCTTGGGAATGAGGAAATCAAAGTAGTCATCGATGCAACCCACCCCTTTGCAGCAAAGATTAGTCGGAACGCTGAGGCCGCCTGCCACCGCATAGGATTACCGTTTATTCTCTGCTTCGTCCACCGTGGAGAATGGTCGCCGGCGATCGATGGCACGAGGTCCCCGATTTTCAGAGTGCGGCTGAGTTCGTAGATACGAAGACGGGTCGAGTCTTTCTCTCCATTGGACGTCAAGAGCTAAGTTCGTTTTCAGAGTGTAGTAACGCATGGTTTTTGATCCGTGCCATTGAAGAGCCTACGGAATGGCTACCGCCTCATCGCAGAGTCTTATTGCAACGGGGACCGTTTGAGTTTAAGGACGAGTTACAGTTGCTGCGTGATCATTCCATCAACCGGCTGGTTTCAAAAAATAGCGGCGGCCCGGCCACTTACACCAAGATTGAAGCTGCCCGTTCTCTTGATATTCCGGTGGTGATGATCAGTCGTCCCATCAAACATACCGTCCAGGCAGTTGAAACAGTCGAAGATGCCATTGCAAGGCTTGATCATCTTATTCACCCTGTTTCAGGCATGTCTGGGAGCTTGATCGGAACATGAAGCAATTGTTTGAATATTTGATCGACGAATACCAGCGGTACTCACGCGAAAGTGTTTAGAGGGATGTCGGGGATGAGAAAGCTTTACATTATTGGTATTGGCGCGGGAGATCCGGAGCAAATCACCGTGCAGGCAATTCGAGCGATGAATACAGTCGACGTATTTTTCTTCATGAACAAGGGTGACGCTAAAAGCGATCTTGTGCGTCTACGAAAAGAGATCTGCGAACGATATATCGATCAAAGAACATACAGAATTGTAGAAGTCACCGATCCGGAGCGTGATCCATCGATAGCTTCTTACGCTGTACGTGTCGAGGCATGGCATCAGCAAAGAGCCATCGTCTACGAAGAGTTGATCGAGCGTGAGTTAGGAGAGGGAGATTGCGGTGCTGTCCTGGTATGGGGAGATCCATCTCTTTACGACAGCACGTTGAGAGTCATCAACCACGTCATCGAACGGGGGAAAGTTAGTTTTGACTACGAAGTGATTCCTGGAATCACCAGTGTGCAGGCTTTAGCCGCACGTCACAAGATAGTTTTGAACGGTATTGGGGAATCGGTATGTATCACGACGGGCCGGCAACTAGCTGCTGGCGGATTGCCGGTCGATACGGAAAATGTTGTTGTGATGCTGGACGGTAACAGCTCTTTCAAAGGCTTAACGGACCAAGACGTCACTATTTACTGGGGAGCCTACGTGGGGACTGAAAAAGAGATTCTGCTATCCGGAAAACTCGGTGAGGTTGCTGAGATCATCGAGAGGACTCGACGTGAAGCCAGAACGAGCAATGGTTGGATCATGGACACTTATCTGATAAAAAAGCCAGTGCTTGTTTAGGATTAGGCGCATTCTTTTGCCGAGACAACTAATAAGAGCTATGTGAAGGCAACAGCCAGTTTCACGAACTTCACAGACCGCAAATTCCAATTTTGAAACACGGTCATGAAAGCTGCACCTTGTTAACTCAAAATACCTGTGAAGCTGATATTAAACATATTTATTTCATAACTTCCACCCCGGGCTTCAGCAACTGGAACAGCGGTCCTCCGATAGTCGGAATGTTATAGGCGAGCCATGTCAGTACCGGGGCCGCTCCAAACGAGAGAATACGCAGGTAAAAATCTAGTCCTAGCTCATTGGGTTTCTTGTCGGTGATACGGCTAAGAATCGAGTCGCGATGCATCTGCGCGAAAACCCAGATCACGCCGGAGCCGAGAAAAGCTAAAAGAATGGTGAAAATCCAATTGATGAGCTGGTGTGGTTCAAAAGGGTAGGAATTCCAGGCGATGATTCCCAGCGCAAAAGCGGTCGAAATGAATGTGATCAGGTATCGCAGATTCACGAGCACCGTACGAATGAGCGAGACGTAGCGGATGGCAAGAAATTCTTCCGCAGCCTGGATAGACGATTCACTGTTTTCTGTGGAAGAAGAGCTCTCCTCTGGTTTTTGTAGGCATTCGCGCAGAGCCTTGCAGAGATCGGGAGAATCGAGCTTGCTTTGCACTACGCCTTGGCGCTCAGTAACCCAGTAGGGAATTAGGAGCTTATCCAGCAATTCTTCAGCAAAGGCAGCATAGTGCAGCTCGATTGCATTCATGAACGTGGACGAGAGTTCTTCTGGTGGAATCCGGTGGTCGTGCTTCCCTAGCAGCGGAGTCGTCTCGTCGGGCTGCTCGCCGATGTAATGTCTCAGCAACCCTGCTGTGTCTCGATTCAGCTCGTCGTAGATCTGAAGCAGGTTCTTGTGCGCTTGATCAGCCGGAGCCTGACCTGAGTGCGACCTCTTTGCCAGTTCCTCCTCATATCGCCGCATTAACACTGGGTCATTAACAATCTGCCGCATGGACTCAGAGGAGCGATTCATATCCCGCCATTGTTCACGAAGACCGCTCTGACGAAACATCACTACCCAGCCGGTTCCCTTAATTCGATCAAATGCAAACCGAATGGGCATGTCCTCAAGCCGTTGCAGCAGTCCTCGCTTCAGTGATCCCCAGACGAAAACCATGCGAAGCCACCCAGTCAGTGCGATGACGAGCAATGGGAAGAACAAGGCGCGAATCATAAATTCATAAAGCGTAGGACCATGAGGTATGGCCTTCCATAGGACGCGGTCAATGCCTTGCACAAATGGGAGCCAGACGGCCAGCAGAAGAAAAATACATATGTAACCGATCCTGAGACATATGTCCGTAGCCTTTTTGTGGCAAACGTGAAGAAACCGCAGGATCACTTCGCGGGTAATCAATAAGCATTCGATATTTCGATACAGGCAGACGCTGTGGGGTCGCTCACAATCTCCCAGCGCATCGTCGGAGACATAAAGGAGTTGGGATGCTTCCGTTCCTACGCAGCCAGGAAGTCTTGGCCGGTTGAGGTGTGAAAAGCGCAGACGCAGTGTCTGAAAGTACGACCAGAGATACCAACTGAAGAGCAGTAGTACGGTGGGAACGAGTGGCGATACTCCGCTGGCCGGATTCAGGCAGCGATAAGCAAAAAACCAATTGGCCTTTGATCCGTCATGCGTCCACAACTCCGTGCTGCAGAGCGAAAGCCAGACGGCCGACACGAATAGCATGGTCCCTACAGCGGTGGTATTGAACAGGTTGTAAAACCATGCATCATTTAATTTCCTGCTTGGTGTATGCCAGTACTTCTTCGTTCTGATGAGTGTCACTGTGAGGGTGACTGCGCCCGCGATCAAGGTCACAATTGCGACCGATACATTTTTCCCATTCCATTCGACTATTTGTCCGCACGCAAACAAAGGCCAGGTAACCACCACCGTCATACAGAAAAGCATGAACGTGCCAATATGAATGCACATCGATCGTCGGTATGGCTGGTCATTATGTTTGATATCCAGATCGCGGGTAAAGGGCGACCAGTAGTCTGCCACGCTCATCAGAGTAGCGTGCAGCACACAAAGAATGCTTACAAACAGGCACAGGAAATACCATGTGAGTGCTGGCTGCATCTTCGCTGGCGGAGTGACTCCAACAGGCTTCAACAGCTCTGGTTCTGGAAGGCCACTGGATATCTCGCCGTCCAGCATTCCAAGCGGATAATAGCCATCACTGCCCACTGCCGTCAGCCATAGAGGAGGCGTGTTCGCGGAACTCGTCTC
>Ga0210398_10005483_pt1 | contig 11764 bp, 12 predicted proteins | sample IncBWC4OmetaG_FD_161047 | JGI IMG/M metagenome (GOLD analysis project Ga0210398, IMG submission 161047) | Forest soil microbial communities from Barre Woods Harvard Forest LTER site, Petersham, Massachusetts, United States - Inc-BW-C-4-O | ecosystem: Environmental > Terrestrial > Soil >... | reverse complement strand
CAGCAGCAAGAAAAAAGTGATTTGGAACATGATGTCGAGATCGCCCGGCTCAAGGCTAAATTAAAAGAAGAGCAATCTAAAACTGCGGAGCCACCGCCAGAGAAAACCGCGTATGAAGAGCTTGAAGCATACTTTAAGAAAATGATGGCAAACGAAGAGGCTGAACGACTCTGGAGAGACATAATTGATGAAAAATTCAAAAATGATGATGTTGCTCGCGCAAAGGCTCATCTGGTTGTGGATCAATGGATGAATAATCGTCCAAATATGTAAAACCCCGCTCTTGCGAACGGGGTTTTGCGTTTAACTTTTCAGTTACGTGTGTTTTGCCATCAATCGCCCAACTATTGATTCGGGCCTCGCGGATTCCGCCGCGAGTTCCAAATACATTTTCATCCGCTCATTGAGGTCGCGGTAGATAATGTAGCGAAACGCGTCACCTTGGAATTCAGGCATGTCACGAATGACCCGTTCAATCATGTCGAATTTGACATGTGCATCGAGGCCACCACGAATGTATGCGGCCATGAACTCGTCTTTTGAACGAAACGGATAACCGTAGTTGCCTTCATTACGAAGGTGCGGGGAAATTCGGTGAAAAATTTCCCGATTTACGCGCCAGTTGAAAAACATCCGGCGAATTTTTGCGAAGAACAATTTGATTTTCATAGATTGGCAGTAAGAGCCGTATTTACTTCATGCAAACACGACTCAATTCCACCAACCTACGAGGGGACTACTGGCGTTAATCCTAGCATATTCCAAGCGTTCTGTCAATGTAACTTGCTTATTGTGAGTATCTTACTCTGTATGCCTTTTTGGGTAATTCGCGGACTTTGGATATAATGGAGAACGGAACTTTCGTTCTTTTCACCCTCAACCAAAGGACTTCACATGGCAGATCAAACTGCACCCAAGTTTTTACTTGGACAAACCGTGGTAACGCCAAACGCACTCAATAAAATTCCGAATGACGAAATATTGAATGCTCTGTCCCGTCACGTCCGGGGCGATTGGGGAACACTCGATCCCGAAGATTTGGAATCAAACGAGCAAGGACTCTTGAAAGGTGGTCGTTTGTTCTCCCGATACTTCACCAGCCGAAACGTGAAATTCTGGATTATCACCGAATGGGACAGAAGCGTAACAACCGTTCTTCTACCGGAGGATTATTGATGAGCACATGGATTGACTTCAAAGAACTTCGTTCAAAATTGGATTTTGAACAAGTGCTCCGGCATTACGGAGTCGAAGTGAAACGCAAAGGCAATCAGCATCACGGCTTCTGTCCGCTGCCGAATCACAACGGAAAGAAAAATTCGCCGTCTTTTTCCGCAAGTCTGGAAAAAGGAATTTTTCAATGTTTCGGCTGCGGAGCAAAGGGCAATATTTTGGACTTTGCCGCCTTGATGACAAAAGCAGACCCGAAAGACGGGGCTGCGTTGCGCGTGGTCGCCGTTGAATTGCAAAAACGATTCTGCCCTGAACTTGTGGGAACTCCCCAAGCAAAGGAAAAAACAGCAGAGAAACCGGCCAAGCCGGAAACGAAGGGCCTGCCGGTGGTCGTCAACGCGCCTCTTGATTTTGAACTCAAGGGGCTGAATCACGAACATCCGTATTTGCTCAATCGGGGATTCTCGCAAGACACGATTGACCATTTCGGCCTCGGCTTCTGCTCTCGCGGAATGCTCAAAGATCGAATGGCGATTCCGTTGCATGACCACGAGGGCAAACTCGTGGGCTATGCGGGGCGAGTCATTGATGATGCGACAATCAACGAAGACAATCCGCGTTACCGTTTCCCCGGCGAGCACAAGCGCGACGGGAAAATCTTTGAATTCCGAAAGACGTTGTTTTTATACAACGGATTTAGAATCAAAGCGCCGGTTGACGATCTGATTGTCGTCGAGGGATTCACCTCGGTTTGGTGGCTCAAGCAAAACGGTCTGCCGAATGTCATCAGCGTCATGGGCGCGGACTGTGGAGAGCGTCAAGCGGAACTGATTGTGTCATTGATGAAGCCTGTCGGTCGCGTCTGGCTTGTGCCGGACGGGAATGAAGCGGGCGAGCGATGCGCGCAATCGCTTCTGCTTAAAGTTTCACCATATCGCTTTGTGCGATGGGTGAAACTTGGTGAGCACAAGCAGCCGACAGATTTGTCGGCTGAACAATTAAAGAACAGCTTCGCATTTTGAATGCACATAAGCGACTCGCAAGGGTCGCTTTTTATTTTCTTTTGGAAGGCTCTTTTTATCAAAAAAGCGTTACTTCTTGCTCGCTTGCCGCATGACTGTCGCAAAATCAATTTCCAATGCTGCGGAAATGCGAAGTAATGTTTCGAGCGTGGGGTTTCGCATTTCACGTTCAACGTAACTCACCATCTGCTGCGACAATCCTGCACGCTCAGCGATAACATTCATTGAGAGCCCGCGCTTCTCGCGCTCTTGGCGCAAAATTTTAGCGACGCGCGAACAAACGGCCTGTTGCGATTTTTTATCCGATGCCACGCAAACAAATTATCCTTAATTTGCTTGACAAGGCATCTCACCATAGTTAGAAGTAAGTCATGTTTTTACGCAGAATCGGCCCCGAACCGGACGCTAATGTTCTGCAATGTTCTGGTTGCCGGGGCTGTCCCGATATTTGGGAACTCGACAACGGCGACTTTGCCATAATTGGCATGGACATCACATCGGTGGCGATAGCGAGCCTGCCGCCAACCGCCGGTTGTGCACCTGACGAAAAAATTATTCGACTGCCGCGCAAGCTTTTGGTGAACGCGAAGCGGCACATTCCTGACGGCCTTTGATTTATGGTAGAATGGCAGGATGGGAATATGGGCATGGATTTGTCAAAACTGGTTCAATCTTTTCAGTGCGATTACCGTCATCGCTGGTTTGTGGTTCACAGCCTTTTCATTGCGGGCTGACACGAGAACACGGCGAATTGCCAATCTGCTGACAATTACCGCAAATCACCGCGAAGTCTGGAATAAAATTTTACTTAACCCGGAACTCAAACGAGTTCTTAATCCTGCCGCTGATCCAGTGAAACAGCCGGTCAATGACGAAGAAGAAATTTTTGTCAGTATGGTTATCCATCATATCAACAGTGTATATTATGCGTTGAGCGATCATTTGGTCGTCAAATATGAAGGGCTAAGGCGGGACATTTCAGAATTTCTCTCGCTACCGATTCCAAAGGCCGTATGGGAAAAATCAAAAAAATTTCAGAATGATGATTTCGTTGCTTTTGTGGAATCCGGGGAGCGTTGAAAATAAGAATGTTTAGCTTTCCAACAATCGGAATTTTTTGACTTTCGATTCTATGAACATCTCGCGTTCTGGTTGGCGGCGATATACAAAATCGCGATTTGGTTTTGCTGTGTCAAATGGTGTCCCGTTTGTGACTTCGCGGTAGTCTTTGGGCTGAATCCAGATTGCACCGAGTGGGTCGGCGGTCACTTCGGCAAACGTGGTGAGCCACGCCTGCGTCAAGATGGGCGGATTATTTTGCAATAACCGTTCCGCTGTATTGTTACGACGTTCGGCTGATTTTAGAACGACGAGCACGCGGAAAGGGAATTCCTTAAATTTGTCGCGGGTTGAACCGTTGCGAACGGCGAAACGGCCAGATTTGTAATATTCGAGGTAGCAGACAGCTTTTGCGACAAGGGCATTTTGCTTTTCGCTGGAACGATCAACTTCAAGAAAGCAATCGAACGCAAAGCCCTTCGTGCCTTCCTCTTTTTCGTGGATGCGAATGAAACCGTCAGGCTTCACCAAAACATCTGCGCCGTGTCCTGGGTGAGACGTTTCAAATTGATGAAGGAGTGGCCAAGTGCTGAATTCGAGAATCGAGAATTTTTCAGATTTTGTGAGCGCTGCATGAAACGCCGCACGCACATCCATGATTTCAAGCTCATGGCGCAACGTGAGGGCGCTCACATTGGCGCGGGCTTCAAAAGAATTTTTGCCAAGTGGCGGGTATTCCGAAAGTTCGCCACGGCTTGCAAGCAGGGTAAATGCCTTACGTGTTAAAAATAGAACGGACGGCTCGTTCGCATTTCGCCTGCGCTCGCCAATAAAACCAGCGGCCTTTAACTTCTGTAACCGCTTCTTTGTGTATTCCCGTTTACTTTCGAAAAACAGCGTTGCGATGTGGTCGGCGGTCATCACGCGACATTCAAAAAGACCGCGCAAAAGGGCAAAGTCACGGTCTTGAAGTTGTAAAGCATCCGAAAATTTCAAAGCAGCATTTGGTTATTTCTTCTTTGCTCTAATGCCGCTCAAAGCAGCCATGTAATTTTGCAGGCGCGTCAGCAATTCGTCGTAAGTTACAACCGTCACGTTTTTTAGTCCTTGATTGAGCAAGCGGAAATCATCTTGAATCAATTTATTTCCATCAAACTGATTTGAGTTGCCAGCAAAAATAATTCCTCTCGGCCTGATTACTCTCAAATCTATTCCGTAGATGTCCTTCACTTTATTCCGCACTCGATCGCCAATTTCTTCGATGGCCTGAATGTAATTTTCAACTTGGGCTATGGCCCTTGAAACTTCTCCGCTCCAATAATAATTTTTGTGGCTCTTGTCCTCCAAAAGAAGTTGTGTGAACGGCGTTTTTATTTCGAGTATGTCGAGATAACCGTCGTATGTGACGAGCAGAAAATCAGGATATGAAGTGCCAACAACGCCGATATTCGCCTTTGGAACAAGTTCGATATAGCCCTGCTGGATGACAAGGATGTTTTGCTTCAAATAATCCTGCCAGGTGGATTCTGATTTATCGTGCTGAATTCGCTTTTCCAAATCTTTGGCGAAAGTTTGTAAAACTTTTAACTCGAATCCAGCTTTGAATTTGCTCGGCGATGCTCCCTTCGTAATGCCACTCGCAATAAATTTCGGAATGAAATTTGCCAATGCTGTCCTGTCTTGCTTCGCCAAGCGGGTTGGCGCGAAATGATCGGTTAAAATTCCGGCGAACAATCCGTCAGAATAATTAAAAAGTCGTGCGCCTTCTTCAAAATACTTGGGGAAAAGCGTGGAGAATGTCGCGGCTATTGCACGTTGCGTAACATCTTTCTTTTGGCTGATGAGTGACGAATTCATTGGCCTCAAATCATTGAGGGAAAGAAAAATCTGAAATACCTTTCCGCGTTTAAGAATCTTTGATTTGGAATCACAAAGAATAAGTTCAAATTTTTTGAACCGTGCGGCGAGGGTTTCAAGGATGCTTTTGCCGGATGTAAAAACGCCGTCATCCCGAATCAATTTCGGACGTGTGCCGGTATAGTGAATTTTGAAATTTTGCCACTTCCGGCCGTATCCTTTGTTTGCAATTTTGACGTGGTTGCGCTTTTTCATAGTGATGTCCAATGATTATCTCATAATTCTCCGTTAAAGGCGCGGTGCAACATGGATTGGAAGAGGGCGTCCAAGCGGGTGCGGCTGGTGGCTTGGCTGGCTTCAAGCTCGCGGATTTCTGTCACTCGCTGGGCGAACTCTTTTTGCAGCGCAATAGGTGGAAGTGGTATATTGAGTTTCTTCAACATTCCGCCGTTTAGCACGCCCATTGTGATTCCCGTCGCAATGCCGCCTAAAAATTGAACTACACTTGGCGATGTCAACACATGGGCGAGATAACAAGGGTGAAGGAGATCTCTTCGCGGGCGCACCCGAAGCAAACGTGGATTGATGATACCCCGCTCAATTCCGTCGGGAACAACGATGACTTTTCCAATCGTGCCAACGAGACTGATAAGCAAATCTCCACTCTTAACAACGTATGCAGACATTTCAGAAAACTTTGCTTCGCTGATGTGGTAGTCACCAATTGAAAAATCTCCTCCGATGACTTGCTCTTGACCGTAAACGCGAGGGCCTTCGCTGGTATAACAATCTTTCTTCAACGATGAGCCAAACGGGCCTGCCTTGATTCCTTCTTTGCCTTCACATAATTCAGGAAGCTTGTGACGAGGCCAATCTTTCGGATTTGAAATCGAGTCGCCAAACATTTCGTGAAAAAGCGCGGGAATGAGGGTATCAGTGTGGCGGTCGGCTTGGGCGCGCAGTTTTCGCAATTCATCCGCTTCATCCAATAAATTTGCAATTCGAGCTTGTTCGTCAACTGGTGGCAAAGGAATTTTTATTTTTTTGACGTATGCTTGACTAATATGTTTTTGCGCTCCTCCGTAACTGTCTGCAACTATTCTTGGGCGAATAGACTGAATGTAGTGGAACAAAAAATGAGGATGATGTCTTTTTGACGGTAAGATGCCAGTTACGGATTGATTGCCACATGCACTTGTTTTCAAAAGCGCTGAAACGCCAGTTGTTGCTCCGGTCAACGCAACTAGAACAGTATCCGGAGGCATCATTTTTGCGGCACTGTTTTTCAAACCATCTTGAGTGATAAAATTATCTGCCTGCAATATAACACGTTTGTTTAGCTCGCCGGAATTTAGCCAGGGTATGTTCCCGCCTTTCCAATATTCCGATTTTGTAGTTGATGGCGTTCCACCAGTGATAACCTCGGTAAAATCCTCAACGGCCACTTCCGGCCAATTTGTTTTGGTGGATTTCATTTTTTGCCACTGATTTTAGCGAGTAATGTATCACCGCGCCGGATGATTTCGTTTTCGACCTTTAGAACGTTGCGGAGAATATCGGTGGGCGCGTCGTGGTTCACGGCTTCGGTGGTCATGGGCTTGTAACGGCCTGCGGCAAGACTCCAATCATTCTCTTTGATTTTCTCAATCGGCACGCGATAACTATTCGCCCCTTCCTCGCGGCTCGGCCATTTGGTCAAAACGTCTGGAATGTCATTCACCTCAATTGGTGTGCGCTTGTCGTCGAGGCTAAAACCGTCGGCGGTAAGATCGTAAAACCAAACTGATTTCGTCGGTGTGCCTTTTTGGAAAATCAACGCGGCGGTGGCAACCCCGGCATAAGGTTTGAAAACCCCGCTGGGCAGACTGATGACGGCTTGCAAATCACATTCGGTCAAAAGCATTTCGCGCAATTTGGTGGCGGCATTTGTCGAACCAAAAAGCACGCCATTTGGCACGATGACGCCAGCACGTCCGTTCGGCGTAAGATGGTCAATGAACCATTTGAGGAAAAGTAATTCAGTGGCGCGCGTGTCCAGTCTGAAATTGAGGTCGGCAAGAATGCTTTCATCCTGGACTTTTCCGGCGAACGGTGGATTGGCGAGAATTACATCAAACCGTTGGCCGGGATAAACGCCGCCAAAGCCAGTCGTGAGCGGATTGAAATGCTCAATCTTTGCCTTTTCCAACTGGTGCAAGTAAAGATTCAGAATGGCGATTTTTACCATGTTGGCGTCATTGTCGAAGCCGGTGAACGCCTGTTCTTCAAGGAATTTCCATTGCGCGGGTTTGAGCATCGAGCCGTCAATGTTTCCGCGTTTAAGGTCGGCGGCTTTGGTGTTCTGACGCAAAATGTGCGTGAATGCGGAAATTGGAAAGCCCGCCGTGCCTAACGCGGGATCGCAAATGCGCTGGCCGGGCTGCGGGTTCACCAGCTCAACGATGAGGTCAACAATGTGGCGCGGGGTGCGGAACTGGCCGTTCGTGCCGGACGCGGCGAGCCTTGAAAGGAGATACTCATACATATCACCCTTGAAATCGTGGCCTTCGTGTGCGGCCAAATCCATTTCCTGAATGCCTTGCACCACGGCGCGGAGCGTAGGGCGGTCGTAAATTTTGAGGGTGGCACGGCTGAACAAAAGTTTGCCGGTGTCGGTCAAGCCGGGAAGTTCGTGCAAACTTTCGATGGCGTTGCGGACGGCATCGAAAAGCTCGTCACCGGCAAGCGTAACGAAATTGCCCCATGCGAAGCGCGACCATTTGCCGGAAAAAATGCGGACGTATTTTTTGTCGAGCGCGGCAAAGGTTTCGTCCTTTTCAGTAAGCAAGCGAAGAAAAAGCAGATACGAACATTGCTCAATCGAATCCATCGGATTGTTCACGCCGCCCGCGTAAAGGATATTCATAAGCTGGTCAACTTTTTGACGCAAGCCCGATGAAAAGAAATTTGAGCCGTTGGTTGTGGTTTGTGTATCCATTAAATTTTATCTGTTACGAACTTCTAAATTTTGAGCACTGCTTAACAGCAAACGAATTCCGAGAAATTTCAAATCTTCTGTGTTTTTGTAAGCGTTCTTAAAAGGCTCTATTTCTTCGGGTGTCCGTCGCATCCAATAATAGTAAATGTGCTTCTCATTTTTTTGGAGCATTTGGAAAACTGCGTTGCCGTTGCCTTCAATTCCTTCAAGGATTTCTGCGGGGAGATTTTCCGCAATTATTCGGCATTCTCCACATTTCAATTTGGGTTTTCCAGCCGATTGATCTTTGTATGCTTCAATATATGCGGCGCCTGCAAGCATGTTTTTCTCAATTCCAAAAAACTCCGCTCGTTGTTCATAATGAAAGCTCCCGTAGGCAATCGAAGTAGTCAGCATTAAGTCACGACTTAGCGAGTCCTCATTTATTTTTTTTACTGCTGCCAAAAGCGACTGAAAAGCTGCTGTATTACCATCTCTATTCTGATTGTCTGCTACAAGAATAGCACAGTCTGAAACAATTAGACCATATATTGGGGGTGTTGTTTTTCCTCTGGTATTTTGAAGAACATCAAAAGTAACCGCGTAAAAGCTGCCTAACGCTTGGATCGCTTTGGCGGAATTCTTCTGCATCATTTGTCTGAAACCGCTGATGTCGCAAAATGCTACAAATGTGTCGCCGTGAAAATCTGGAAATGCCATATGATTATCAAACTGCCAAGAGGGATTGTCGGACAAGACTGGATTGACGCAACGCTTCAAAAACATTCTCGCGTGCATCAAAGCGCGACAAGGCCGCAACGCCGCCAAGCCGGTTGAACTGGCTGGCATTAAAAATGGTCATGTCACCATCCATGAATTTGCGGAGCGAACCAGAATCCTCGGCGATCAATTGCGCGGTGGCATCAAGCCATTTCTGTTCGTTGTAACGGAGATTGAACCGCGCGGCGATTGAATCAACGGCGTCGGTAACAATCGTGTCTCGCGTCGGCAGCGGTTTCCGTCCTACGGCGTTATACACAAACGCTGGTGTGCTAGCCGGCACGCCGTAAGACATGATGAGTTTGTCTGGCGAATAATACATCGTCGGGCGGTGATAAAATTTCTCGTTGACGATGGTTTCAACCGCGTCGTCGTCCTCGGCTTCAACGGCGGCTTTAAGCTCCGGCGTGTTGGCAACGAATTCACGGATGTCACGTTCGTAACCGCCACGAAAAGTCATCACGTCAACTTTCTCGCCGTCCGGCCCAACGATTTTAATTTCGTGGCTGATGAGCGTGTCCACGCCTTCCCAAGTCGGAATTTCGCGAGGCGGTTGCGGTGGTTCGGGTGGTTCTCCTGTTCCTCCGGTCGGAATGTTTCCGTCGTCGCCTCCGGGTGTTGGTTTCGGGGGTCGCGGTTCTTTTTTCTCGCGCGGAATTTTTAGCGGGATGGTGTAATCGTATTTTTCCTCGAAGTATTCGGCAACCGCACAGAAATCCAGCATGAAGAAATTTTTCTTTTCGTATTCGGTATTGCCGATCTTGAACGTGAACAAGCGCGTGCCGCGTCCTTTGATTTGGATGTATTCAGTCGGCGAGAAAATTGGGCGCATGAGGCCGATGTTCAAGAGGTCGCGGCAATTGTAGCCGGTGGAAAGCATATCCACGGAAACGGCGATGCGCTCGGCGCGCTTGCCGTCGCGAAATTCCTTGGCGATGGATGAGGCGTCATCAACGCGGCTCGTGATGGTGACGGCGATGCCCGGCTGAATCGCGTTGAAAATTTTCGTGAGTTCGGTCGCGTGTGTTTGATTCACCGCGAACACAAGCGACTTGCCGATGTTGCCAGCCGGATCGCGCTGCGCTTCCTTCAAAAACGCCTCGCACATGACGCGATTGCGGGCGGGCGTGAAAATTTTCTTTTCGAGGTCCTTGATTTTGAAATTTTCCTCCTGCTCATTGATGACAACCGCCCAGCCTCCTTCATCAAGTGCCTTTGTGGTGATGTCGGAACGGAGATCAATGATTTTCGGCAGACACAGAAACGGGCCTTCGGGGTCTTTCACCGCGTCAATGATGTCGTAGCGGAAAGTGGGGAAGCCCGGTTTGCAGCCGAAATAATTGTAGGTGTCGCGGAGCAAACGAAGTTCAAGGGCTTTCGGATTTTCTTTTTGAAGTTCCTCAACATTGACGTTTTTCAGATACGCCCTCGGCGTGGCGGTCAAGCCGATGCGAGTCGCTTGGAAAAATTGAACCACTTCACGAGCGTCGCCGTAAATCGAGCGATGCGCCTCGTCATTAACGACGAGATCAAAATGGAACGGCGTAAATTCTTCGCGGTAGCGGCGGTCAACCATGAGCGATTGCAACGTTGCAACCACGACGGATGAGCCAAGCAATTCACCGGGCTTGCGGCGGGCGGTTTTGTAGAGGACGGGCTTGTATTCCGCGAGCACGACGTTGAAATCTTCAAGCGTCTGCTTGGCGAGTTCAATGCGGTCAACGATGAAAAGAACGCGTTCGGCGTTTCGCGTCGCAAGAAAACGGCGGATGAGCGCGGCGCACAAAAGCGTTTTGCCTGTGCCGGTCGCCATTTCCAAAAGAAATTTCCGCAATCGCTGTTCGTCAAACTGTTTGGCAACCGTGTCGAGGGCGTCAATCTGATAACGTCGAACAGTCAAATCGGGGCGAAACTTTTTGAGATAATCGGGCTTGATGATTTCGCTACCAAGCGGGCGTGGCGGCTGGAGATTTTTTAGACGAAGCCGCTCCAAGTCTTCACGCGACGGCAACCGCTCAATGCGGTAGGCGTCCTGATCTTTACGGGTGTAATTCCAAAACCAATGTTCGCGCCCGTTGGAAAGAATGATGAACGGAGCTTTTACATTTTCGGCATAGCCGCGCGCCTGTTCTTTTGCGTCGTATGGGTCAACGTCTTCGCGCTTGGCCTCTAAAACGCATAACGGGCCACGCTGCCCGCCAAGCAAATAATCGGCACGTCCGTTTTCGGTATTTAATTCAAAGCGAACTTGATGAGAGTCGAGAAGATTCCAGCCGCTAAATTCTAGGGCTTTATCAATCAGAATGCGTGAAAATGCCTCGTTTGAGCCATGTTGCATGTGTCGAGATTATACAATTAAATTTGGCAAACGAGCAAGCTCCTCACAGAATTTTCCGCTTCACGGCAATTTCCTCCGCTTCGGTATCACGCCCTGTGCCTGAAACAATTTTTTCTTGCCGTTCTTTAATCTGCTTATCCGCTTCGGCGCTCGGCAAGGCAAACGGCAACTTTTCATACAAACGGGTTAAAAATGAAGCAGTCATTTCCTTTGATGTGGGCTTTTTGGTCACGATGGGCGTCACGATATTAAATGGCGAGCGCATTCCGACAAGCTTCGCGATGCCGTGCCGCTGCGCTTGGTCTGACAATGCCGCCATTGCCCGAAAAATTTGTTCTTCAAGGCTGCGGTATTGAACGCTCGACAATTCTTGCCCAAATATTGGCTTCAAAAATGGCACTGTTGTTTTGCCTCTGCCGCCGCCTTTCATGCTGGTGAATGATGTGCCACTGGAAGCGGCGTTTGCGATGTTCCATAAACGAGCCTCCTGTTCGGCCCCGTCGCTCACCGCGCCGCCCGCGCTCTCGGTGTCCGTCTGGCCGGTGAATTCGCCAACGCCATCACTCCAATTTTCGGTTT
>Ga0210398_10005482_pt1 | contig 11766 bp, 6 predicted proteins | sample IncBWC4OmetaG_FD_161047 | JGI IMG/M metagenome (GOLD analysis project Ga0210398, IMG submission 161047) | Forest soil microbial communities from Barre Woods Harvard Forest LTER site, Petersham, Massachusetts, United States - Inc-BW-C-4-O | ecosystem: Environmental > Terrestrial > Soil >... | reverse complement strand
CCTTGGTGGCCGCGGTGCCTTCGAGCGACACCCGCGGAAAGATCGCCTGCACCTCGGGCCGGCGCACGAAATCGTCGGTCAGTTCGCGCAAGCCTACATTGCGGGCGCACAGCGCCGCGGCCATCGCGAACTGCATGGAGAATTTCGCTTCGAGCCCGGTTTGCGGTCGGCTGTTGCGCAACATCAGCATTTGCGTCTTACCGGTCGAGACATGAATGCGCTCGACCTTGCCGGGGGTGAGATCGAGACGCGTCACCAGATCGAGCGCGGCGTCGATCGAACGGTGGGTCGTGTAGCAGATCGGATAGCGCTTGATGCTCAGGCCATGGCCGACGATGTGCCATTCCTTTTGCGCGGCGACGAAGGGACGATCGAGCTCGGCCTTGCCGTCCACCGACAGCGCCATGAGCAAGCCCGCCGGGTGCTCCAGCGCGTCGAGCGACGCCGTCAGTCCGGCTTGCGCCAGGCGCGCGGCAATGACGCCGGATTGCGCGGCGCGGCCGACCTGGAAGGATTTTGTCATGGTGCCGAAATTGGCGACCAGGCCGCCGGCCATCGAGGCGGCGATCGCCATCGCGGTCGCCGCTTGCGTGGCATCGAGCCCGCGCAACTTGGCGCAGGCCGCCGCCGCCGCGATCGGTCCAAACACGGCCGAGGGATGCCAGCCCTTGCGATGCAGCGGCGTCGGCTCGCGGGTCAACAACTCGGCCCACACTTCGTAGCCGGCCACATAGGCGGTCAACATTTCGGCGCCGCTTGATCCGCTCACTTCGCCTTGGGCGAGGATCGCCGGCACCAGGACCGCGCTCGGATGGCCATCGAGCGACACGCCGTCGTAGTCCAACACGTGCGCGGCAATGCCGTTGACCAAGGCTGCGGTCTCGGGGCTGCGCCGCGCGCCGGAAGGAATGAGCGAAGCGAGCGCCGCGCCGCCGCTATGGCCCAGCTCGCGATCGACCAGCGCAATCTCCGGATCGCGCGCGCCCGCGATCAAGACGCCGAAACAATCGGCAATGCCGGTGCGGGCGATGGCGGAGCCTTCGGCCGGAATCTGCTGCAAGGTGAGATCGGCGACAAAGCGGCCGAGGTCTTGGGTGAGAGAGCTCATCAGCTCCTCCTTTGAACGACGTAGCGTCCTTAAAGAAATTGCGCGCCAGAATGGGCGCTAGGCAGCACCGGCGTCAAGGCGCGCGCCGCGCGCCGAAAAAGATCAAAGACCGACCTAGCCGCGTTTGCGATGCGCCGGACGTGCCGTTGCGGCGGGCCCGCGCGAGGCGGTGAAATAGGGATTGAGGTTGCACGAGCCGCGATTGCCGGCCAGCACGTTGGGCACGCATTCCTCGACGGTGCGATAGTAGCAGTGCCACGTCACCGAGCCGGTGCCGATTTGCAGCACCGCGCACCAGGGTGCATCGCCGTAGTATTGGGCTTGGCTAGAAGACACTTGCAAGCACAGCGCCGCCGCCACGATGGCAATCGCCGCTGTCAGTCGGCCGAGCGCTGTTGTCGCAATGACCTTTGTCATGACAGTTGTTCCTCCCTGTCACCCGCGTCATCCGGGGCGCAATTGAAACAACACCGCCGCGCCGCGATTATTGCTCGCGGCTCAATGTTACTCGGCGGCTTTCAACAATACCGGTGCGCCTGAGCGGAATTGCTCGAAGAGCGCCGCCTCGTCGGCCTTGGCGGCAGTCAGATGCTGCTGCTTGACGTGGCCGAAGCCGCGGATTTTCTCCGGGATCGCGGCAAGCCCGACTGCGATGTGATGATTGTCCGGCGTCAATCCCGCCAGCACCTCGTCGAGCATCGCCTCATAGTCGCCGATCAGCTTGCGCTCGGTGCGGCGCTCGAGCGAGCGGCCGAACGGATCGAACGGCGTGCCGCGCAAGCCTTTGAATTTCGCCAATAGCCGAAACGCCGGCAGTATCCAGGGGCCGAAGCTCATCTTGCGCGGCAGGCCGGTGGTCCTGTCGCGGCGCGCCAATAGCGGCGGCGCCAGATGAAATTCGAAACGCAGATGATCGCCGTCGAATTCGGTCTCGACCTGTTTGAGGAACGCGCCGTCGGTGTAAAGCCGCGCCACCTCGTATTCGTCCTTGTAGGCCATCAGCTTGAACAGATAGCGCGCCGCCGCCTCGGTCAATTCGCAGTGGCCCGGCGCGCGCGCGGCCTCCGCCGCCTTGACCTTGCCGACCAGGGCCCGATAGCGCGCCGCATAAGCCGCGTTCTGATACGCGGTCAGGAATTTCACCCGCCGCTCGACCGTCTCCTCGAAGGATTCCGACAACCGCCGCGCGTCGCTGGCAGTGGCGGTCGCGGGCTTGGCCAGATTTTCGACGGCGGCGCGATCGACTGCGGCGCGGCGGCCCCAATGGAACGCCGCCCGGTTCATGGCGACCGCCTCGCCGTTGAGCGCGATGGCCTGCTCGATCGCGGCCGCCGACAGCGGCATGGCGCCGAGCTGATAGGCGTAGCCGACCATGAACATGTTGGCGCCGATCGACTGGCCGAACAGCGCTGAGGCGATGCCGCTGGCGTTGATGAAATGGGTGTTGTCGGCGCCGGCGTCGGCGACGATGGTGCGCTTGAGCCGCTCGCTCGGCAGCGAGAAATCGGCGTTGCGGGTGAATTCGCCAGGCATGAATTCGGCGGTGTTGACGATCATTTGCGTCGCGCCGTGCTTCACCGCGGCCAAGATCTTGCGCGTGCCGGCGACCACGATGTCGCCGCCGAGGACGAGATCGGCGCGGCCGGCGGCGACACGAATGGCATGAATGGCGTCCGGATTTTCCGCGATCCGCATATAGCTGAACACCGCGCCGCCCTTTTGCGCCAGGCCCGCCATGTCGAGCACGCCGACGCCCCTGCCCTCCAGATGCGCCGCCATGCCCAAAATGCCGCCGATCGTGACGACGCCGGTGCCGCCGACGCCGGTGACGATGATGTTGTAGGTGTGGTCGATCGCCGGCAGTTTCGGCTCGGGCAACGCCGGCAAATCATGATCGGCGGCGACGCCGACGCCCTTCTTCAGCTTGGCGCCGTGCACCGTGACGAAGGACGGGCAAAAGCCTTTGACGCAGGAAAAGTCCTTGTTGCAGCTCGACTGGTCGATCAGGCGCTTGCGGCCCCACTCGGTCTCCAGCGGCTGCACCGAGACGCAGTTCGACTTCACGCCGCAATCGCCGCAGCCTTCGCAGACCAGCTCGTTGATGATGACCCGCTTGTCGGGATCGGGGAAGGTGTGGCGCTTCCTGCGGCGGCGCTTTTCGGCGGCGCAGGTCTGATCGTAGATCAGCACCGTAACGCCGGGAATTTCGGCAAGCTCCTTCTGGACCTCGATCAGATCGTCGCGATGGTGGATGGTGAGGCCCTTCGGCCATTCGATGTCGGACGGATATTTGTCCGGCTCGTCGGTGACGACGACGACCCGCTTGGCGCCTTCGGCCGCGACCTGGCGCGCCACCTGCGGCACCGTGAGCCCGCCGTCATTGGCCTGGCCGCCGGTCATCGCCACCGCGTCGTTGAACAGGATTTTGTAGGTGATGTTGGTGTCCGACGCGATAGCGGCGCGGATCGCCATGTAGCCGGAGTGGTTATAAGTGCCGTCGCCGAGATTCTGGAAAACATGCTTGCGGTTGGAGAACGGCGCCTCGCCGACCCAGTTGGCGCCCTCGCCGCCCATGTGGGTGTAGCCCAGCGTCGAGCGGTTCATCCATTGCGCCATGTAATGGCAGCCGATGCCCGCATAGGCGCGCATGCCCTCCGGCACCACGGTCGACGAATTGTGCGGGCAGCCGGAGCAGAAATACGGAATGCGTTGCGCGACGTCCCGGGTCTCGGCGGCGATGCGCTGAAAGTCTTTCAGCCGCGCCACCCGCGCGATGATCTCGTCGTTGCGATGATATTTCAACAGCCGCTCGCCGATGCAGATCGCCACCTCGTTGGGATCGAGCGCGCCTTTGACCGGGAACAGCCAATTGCCGGCTTCGTCCTTCTTGCCGATGCACAGCGGCTGGTTCGGCGTGCCGTAAAGCTCCTCGCGCACCTGCACTTCGAGCAGCGAGCGTTTTTCCTCGACGACGATGATGAGATCGAGGCCTTGCGCGAATTCCTTGAGCTCTTGGCGGCTGAGCGGCCAGGCGCAGCCGGCCTTGAACAGGCGGATGCCGAGCGCGTTGCATTTTACTTCGTCGATGCCCAGCTCGTCGAACGCCTGGCGGACGTCGAGGTAGCTCTTGCCGGTGGTGATGATGCCGATCTTCGGCTCGCGCCCGCCCGAGGTGATGATGCGGTTGAGCTTGTTGGCGCGCACGAAGGCGAGCATGGCGTCGCGCTTGTAGTCGTGCAGGCGCGCTTCCTGGGCCAGGATCGGATCGTTGAGACGGATATTGAGGCCGCCGGGCGGCATCGGGAAATCGGTCGGCGTCACGATGCTGAAGCGATCCAGGCCGCCGTCGATCGCGGCTGTGGATTCTATCGTCTCGTGCATGGTCTTGAGCGCGACCCAGGTGCCGGTGAAGCGCGACATCGCCCAGCCGTAGAGCCCGTAGTCGAGCACCTCTTGAACGCCGGCCGGGTTGAGGATCGGGATCATCACGTCGATGAAGTGATATTCGGACTGGTGCGCGGTGGTGGACGATTCGGCGGTGTGGTCGTCGCCCATCAGCGCCAAGACGCCGCCGTGCTTGGCCGATCCGGCGAGATTGGCGTGGCGGAACACGTCGCCGGTGCGGTCGACGCCGGGCCCTTTGCCGTACCACATGCCGAAAACGCCGTCGTACTTACCCTCGCCGCGCAGTTCGGCCTGCTGCGAGCCCCAGACCGCGGTGGCGGCGAGGTCCTCGTTGATGCCGCCCTGGAAGCGGATATCGCTGGTTTCGAGGAACGATTTGGCGCGGAGGAACTGGCTGTCGAGGCCCCCGAGCGGGGAACCGCGATAGCCGGTGACGAAGCCAGCGGTATTGAGCCCGTTACGCCGGTCGAGCTCTTTCTGCATGAGGCAGAGCCGGACCAGGGCCTGGAACCCGGTCACGAATATCCGGCGCTGGCCGAGGTCGTACTTGTCGTCGAGCTTGACGTCGCGCAGCGCCATTCCGCAAGCCTCTCCCGATCGGCAGTTTGCCCTTATGGACCCGATATTGCCAGTGGGCCAAGACAATACAAAATATAAGGGCGCGAATCCCTGGCAGCAAATGCTGGCGAGCCGACGCCCAGTGGCCTTTTCCCGCCATCATTGCGCGCAAAGCCGTCGCCCTTGGCTGCCCGATGCGGCAACGGCGGGGACGTCGGCGGCGCGATTGCCCAACTCTGTTTCGATCTTCCGGCTCGACGTCGCGCCGGTTGGCCGCGATCCGGACGACACTCTTTATAGTTGTATAATTGTGGCGCGCATCAGATTCTCAGACCCTGGAATCTCGACACGAAAATGAACCACGGCACGAGTTCCTTGGCATTTGGTGGCGGTTCCGATGTGACACTTCTGCAACATGCCATTTCAGATCGCCAAAGCGCATCTGATAATAGCCGCGCTGCCAAATAGGTTAACCTTTCTTAACGATTAAAATTGACGTTTAAGACCCTCTTAATCATTATCAACAAATCGTTAATTCCGGGACGAGAGGCCATGTCGAGTAGTGTTGCGTATCTAGCCAGCAGCCTGGCGACGATTTCGTTTGCGCAAAAGCACGAGGCGCAAACCTTCACCGCACATTGCGGTCCCTCTGCCCGTAGCGATGAGAGATCCACCTCGGACGCGGGCAGGAAAATCAACAGACGCGCGGCAGCGGCACCCGGAAATTGTACCGGCGCAGAAAGCATTCGCGCCACTGCGGAAAAGGTGCTGCGCGCGTTCAACACCTGGGCCTTCAAGCGCGAGCAGCCTTCTGATGTCCAGTTGATGCTGGATGTTTTATCGGAGGCCGTCGCGACGCAACAGGCGATACGATTCGTTCTGTATTGGGGCAAGGGCCCGCGGCACACCGTGGGCGCTCCCGAGATGCAGTGCCTCGACTTCCTTGCTGCGGTGGCAGCGCGGATAAAAGGCGTTCATGCACCCGGCGCGGCGATGACCCTCCTCTTGACCGACACCCACGCCGAGCTGAACGGGCATGGCCGGCAAGAGATCGACCAATACTTCGACGAGATCAAAGTGGCGGCCGCGCAACGCGGCTTCGAAACCCGTCCGCTCGGTCAACTTGTCAAAGCTGCCGGCAATCTGGCGACTGCCGTGCCGTTGGATGAAACCGTGTCGGCGGAGATGCTGTCGAGCCTGACGGCGAGTGCGGCAAAATGGTATCGCGGCGCCGGCACCCCGGAGGAAGGCGCGCTGACTTATTTGCGAATGAACTTGATCGAGCAACGCGTCGTCGAACGGGCGTTTGCCGGATCGATTTTTATCACCTTCAATGGCAGCGACCTGCGCAAGCTGTTTCCGCGACAGTTGCCGATCTTCTACATGTACTCCCTTCGCCGTGGCTTCAGCGTCAAGCCATGGTTCATGTCCTGCGAGTCGACGAAGGCAGCGTCAGCCGCCGATCAGGCAAATCCGATACATCCCGACGCGGCCTAATCGACGATTTCCAGCATTCGTCCGGGTGCGTTTGTCATGCTTGACTACAGAGTGCTTCCGGCAGGAGACACGGCGCTCGTGATCGAGTTCGGCGATCGCATCGATCGCGAACTCAGCACGTTGGTCCTATCGCTCGCGCAAGCCTTGGATGCGGAGCGAATCGAGGGGGTCGTCGAAACCGTTCCCACATTCCGCTCGCTGATGGTTCATTATGAGCCGCTGGTGCTTGCCGCATCATCGCTCATCGCCCGGATCGATGCGCAGGTGCAAAAACTCGGCAGCAGCGAGATCCTAGGTCACGTCTGGCATTTGCCGGTCTGTTATGATCCGCGCTTCGCGATCGACCTCGACGAGGTCGCCAAGCGAACCTCGCTCTCGACACAACAAGTCGTCGAACGGCACAGTGGCCCGATTTATCACGTCTACATGCTCGGCTTCCTGCCGGGCCAGGCCTATATGGGCGAAGTCGCCGCCGAGCTGGCGCTCGATCGACTAGAGACGCCGCGAACGAAAATTCCGGCCGGCTCGCTTGCGATTGCGTCGCGAATGTCATGCGTCTTTCCGCTCGAGACGCCGTGCGGTTGGCACGTGATCGGGCGTTGTCCGGTTCCACTGTGGGACCCGGCGCTTGGCACTTCGCTGCTCGCGCCGGCGGACCAGGTCAGGTTCGTGCCGGTATCGATGCGCGAATACGAAACACTCGCGGCCAGGGCATCGCAAGGCGTTCTCCGAATTGAGCCGGTAAGCGAATTCGTCGGAGCGGTAGCATGACGCCGGCGCTGCGCATCATATCGCCGGGTCTGTCAACGACGATTCAAGACGTCGGCCGATCGGGATTCCAGCGGCTTGGCGTGTCGGTCAGCGGCGCGCTCGATCCGGTGTCGCTTCACGCCGCCAATGCGCTTGCCGGCAACCCGGGCAATACCGGGGCGCTGGAGGCCCTCTATGTCGGCCCGACTTTTGCGATCGACACCGACGATACGCGTCTTGCCTTCGCCGGCGCCGACGCAGTGATCGAGATCCTGCACAACGCGGACGCCCGCGGCGGTGAGATCATCCCCACCATGCAGAGCGTTCGCGTTCGCCGCGGCCAAGTCATTCGCGTCGGCTCGCTCAAGAATGGCGCGACGCTCTACATCGCCGTCGAGGGCGGGTTCGCCGTCGCGCCGGCGCTTGGCAGCGTATCAACCGACAGCCGCGGCAAGATGGGCGGCTGGCAGGGCCGGCCGCTGGTCGAAGGCGATATCATCCCGCTGCGTCGCGCCACGGCAACCGAGCGCGACGAATACCGGATCGACGACCTGGACCTCGCCGCTCCGCGCCGCTTTCGCGCCGTACTCGGCCCGCAAAACGACAACTTTTCCGATCAAGAGATCGAACGCTTTTTCGCCAGCGAGTACACCGTGAGCGCGGGATCGAACCGTATGGGTATGCGCCTTGAGGGTCAGGCGATCCGGCATGTTCGCGGCTTCAACATCGTCTCCGACGCCATCGCGACCGGATCGATTCAAGTGCCTGGCAGCGGTCAGCCGATCGTGCTCCTCGCCGATCACCAGACCACGGGCGGCTATCCCAAGATCGCGACCGTCATCTCGGCCGATTTGCCCGCACTGGGCCGGCTGCCGATCGGCTCGCGGGTGTCCTTTGCGCCTATCACGGTAGAAGAGGCGGCAGCCGCGCGCCGCGAGCTTTGCGCCACCGTCGACGGCATCGCCGGCAAGATGGTCCGGCTTGCCACCCCGGCCGCCGCCGTCGCCGCACGACTGCTGGAGTGCAATCTCATCAGCGGCGTTCAGGATGCCGCGGCGTAACGCGTAAAGATCGATTGGCGATGTCAGCGACTGAAAGCAAGTCGAGCGGCCGAGCCGGCGGCACGCGTGACAATCACGTCGTGCGCGGCATCATGTTCATGATCGGCGCCACGGTCATGTTCGCGATTTCGAACGCAATCAGCAAATGGGTGGTCGCGAGCTATCCGGTCGGCGAGGTCATGTTCGCCCGTTCGCTCAGCTCGCTGATCGTCTGCTCGGCCTTCATGCTTCCGGCGACCGGCTTGGCCGTGTTCGCCACCCAGCGGGTTCGCGATCACCTCGCCCGCGGCCTGTCGCAGGCCATTTCGCAGACATTCACCGTCATCGCTTTCAGCCTGATGCCGCTTGCGGGCGCCATCGCGATCAATTTTTCGGCGCCGCTGTTTTCGGGCCTGGTTTCCGTGCTCTGGCTGAAGGAACGCGCCGGGGCGGCTCGCTGGGGCACTTTGCTGGTGGGATTCGTCGGCGTCCTCGTCGTGGTCCAACCGGGCGCCGATTCGTTTCAACTGGGAGCGCTGTTCGCGCTGGCGAATGCGGTCATGTATGGCAGCGTCACCGTGGCGGTGCGCGGCATGAGCAAGACCGAATCGGCAAACACGCTGTTGATGTGGCAGATGGTGACGCTCGCGGTATTCCACGCCTTCCTGCTGGTCTTCGGATTCCGCTGGCCGACGCCGCAAGACGCCGCGCTTTTCGGATCGATGGGAGTGGCCAACGCGGCGGCGCAGTACTTGTGGACCAAGGCGCTGCATGCCGCGCCGGCCACGGCGGTGTCGCCATTCTATTATTTTCTATTGGTGTGGTCGCTGGTCCTCGGCTTCTTCGTATGGGGAGACATTCCGACCGTGAGCCTGCTGGCCGGATCGGGCATTGTCGTCGCCTCGGGATTGTTCTTGCTGTTTCACGAGGCGCAGCGCGAGACGGCGACCCCGGCCGTGGAACCCGGCGAAGCCACGGCCACACGGAGCGCGTAGGATTCGTGGCAGCGCGGCCGCCGACAGGTCGGAAACGCGGATCGAGCCGATCGAAAGCAAGGGTCAGGCAGCGATAACTTTTCGTTTCGCCCGGCCGGCGACCAATTCGACGGCCCGTTCGAACGGGGCGGGCTTGCCGAAAAGAAAGCCTTGCGCGCTGTCGCAGCCCAGAGCTTTGAGAAAATCCTTCTGAATCACGGTTTCAACGCCTTCCGCGGTCACCGTCATGCCGAGCGCGCGGGCAATACTGAGGACCGCCTGGATGATGGCGACTTGGTCGCTTCGCGTCGCCATGTCGGTGATGAAGCTGCGATCGATTTTGATCTTGTCCAATGGGAATTTTCGCAGATATCCCAGGGCCGAATAACCGGTGCCGAAATCGTCGAGTGCGATGGAAATGCCGAGCTCCCTCAACTGGCGCAGCATCGATATCGTGTGTTCGTTATTCTGCAAGAGCAGGCGCTCTGTGATTTCAAGCTCGAGGCGCTTCGGCGCCAATCCACTCGTGTTGAGCGCACGCTGCACGACATCAACGAGATCAGGAGCCAAAAACTGCACGGGTGAGAGATTGACGGCAAGCTTCAGGTGGTCGGGGAGTTGTGCGATCTTACCGCAGGCTTCGATCAGCGCCCATTCACCCAGCCATGGCATCATCCCCGTATCTTCGGCTACCGGGATAAAATCCGAGGGTGGCACATAGCCCCTGGTTCGATGATTCCATCTGGCAAGCGCCTCAAAGCCGATAACGCTATTGTCGTGCAAGCTCACGATCGGCTGATAGTATAATTCCAGCTCGTTGTGCTCGATCGCCTCGCGAAGATCCACTTCGATCTGCCGCCGCTCGATCAAGTCCTTGGTCATCGACGCCTGATAGAACTGATAGCTGTCGCGGTTGTGTTCTTTGGCGGCATAGAGTGCGAGATCCGCGGCCACGATCAGGTCGTCGGCGCTGGCACCGTCCATTGGGCTGACCGCGACGCCGACACTGATCGTCGTTCGCACGCGATATCCCTCGAGATCGAACGGCTCGCGGATGACCCTGATGAGACAGTTCGCCAGGTCATCGAGCGCCGTCCGTGTTTTGATGTAACGCGCGATGACCGCGAATTCGTCGCCTCCGAGCCGGGCCAACACGTCGGTCGAGCGAAGCGAAGCCTGCAGTCGCTGGGCCGTCTGTTCCAACAAAAGATCGCCGATGCGATGACCCAGCGTGTCGTTAATGATCTTGAAGCGGTCGAGGTCAAGCAACAAAACTGCGTATTCAACATGATCGCGCGCGCTGGCGTCGATCCGACTCTGCTTATGCATATCCGCAAGCGCGGAATGAAAGCCGCGGCGGTTCAGCAAGCCGGTCAGCGAGTCCTCCGAGGCCAATCGAGCCATGCTCTCAAGGGTTCGTTCAAGCTCTTTGGATTTTTGCCGTGCTCCGGCCTCTGTTCTGAACAACAGCTCCATCGCGGCAAGCGTGAAGAGGGTCAGTAGAGCAGCCGCGATGCTATCCATGCGCAGGTCGGACAAGGAGCCGGCCGTAACCTCATCCTTGACGAGACTGACTGTTACCCAGAGCGGGTGACCCTTGACCTTGCGCAGGGCAACCAGCCGAGTTTGTCCCGAAGCATCGCGCTGCTCGAATGTGTGGTTGGCGCGGCTCTGCATCCGGGTGAACAATTCGGTGCCATGGACATCCTGGCCCATCTTAAGGTCGGGAGACTGACCGCCAGCCGCGCGGACAACACCATCGCTGCCGATCAATGCAATCGAGCCGGACGAAGCCAAGTCGACTTTCTCATAGAAGTTCGTGAAGTGTTCGGGGTCGAGCGAGACGACCACGACACCGCCGAACGATCCGTCTGCGTTCGCAAGCCGCCGCGAAAGCTGTACTGACCATTTGCCGCTGACACGGCCAATCAGAGGCTTGCTGATGAACAGCCTGTCCTCTTTGCTGTCCAACTGCGCCTTAAAGTGCTCGCGATCGCTCAGATCAAGGGAAGGAGCCGGTTGCGGGCCCGCGCTCGAGGCGCGCATGATGCCTTGCGCATCAATGATCGAGACTTGAACGATAATGTCGCCTGGTATGTCGATACTGTGCAGGATTGCGTTGTAGTCCGTCGATTCTCTGCGTGCCTCGATGCCACGCCGCAAATAGAACAATACATTGTCGAGCTCGTCGACGGACCGAAGAACGTTTTCTTCGAAGACCATCGTGAAACCCTGACTCGTGCGCTCGGCGTCCTTAAGATCGCTGCGCACATCCTGTGCATATTTCAGGAAGATACCAGCCCACAACATCACGATGATGATGACGCCAAAAATCGCCGAGCTGCGACGCTCCACGATTAGCTTTGGCAGCTCGAGAAGATTCAAATTCATTGACAGTGTAGAGTCCGGTCGAAAACCCGCGTGCAAGCTAGAT
>Ga0210398_10005481_pt1 | contig 11767 bp, 9 predicted proteins | sample IncBWC4OmetaG_FD_161047 | JGI IMG/M metagenome (GOLD analysis project Ga0210398, IMG submission 161047) | Forest soil microbial communities from Barre Woods Harvard Forest LTER site, Petersham, Massachusetts, United States - Inc-BW-C-4-O | ecosystem: Environmental > Terrestrial > Soil >... | reverse complement strand
CGTTGGCGCCGCCGCGGTCGTGGCCGTGGCCGTGGCGGTGACCGGGTGCGCGACCAAGGGCGTGCCCTACGGGACGCCGTCGTCGGCCGCCTCGGCCGCGCCGGCTCCCGCCACGGCCGTGCCGGAGCCCACCGAGTCGATGACCCCGGTGGCCGCGGCGTCCGGGCAGCTGACCGGCACCACGCTGCAGACCGTGCTGCTCCCCCAGTCGTTCTTCCCCGCCGGGTTCACGCTGTCGCCGTCGTCGGCGGTGAGCTCAGGCGCCAGCCTCACGTCCGCACCGCCGCAGTACGACCTGGCGACGACCGACTGCGCGACGTTCATCAACCAATTCGGCAACACCGGGTTCGGTGAGACAGGGATGGCGGCCAACAGCGCCGTCGCCCAATCGGAGCAGGCGTTCGACCAGATCGTCTACCAGTTCGGCTCGCCGGGCGCGGCGTCCGCGTTCGTGTCGGGCATCAAGTCCGTGGCGGCCCGGTGCAACTCGTTCACCGCGACCGTCAACGGCACGGAGGGCGAGTTCTCGCTGCGCGCCACCCCCGGGCCGGCGGTGGGCGGGCATCCCTCGCTCGAGCTCGCCGAGGCCGGCGTGCTGAGCGGCTCGACGCTGGCGCTGGACACGCTGCTGTCCGCCAGCGGCGTGGACGTCTTCGCGGGCGCCGCCGTCGGGCTGAGTGTCGGCGCGCCGACCAGCCTGGCCCCCGAGACGATCGTCTACAACCTCATGAAGCGCCAGACCGCCGCCGCTGTCCTCGGCGGCTCTTGATCGCCGCCGCCCAGGACCGTGACGACGGGCGCGGCCCCGGCGTACGCTGAGACCGGGCCGACCGGCCCGTTCCGGCGATGACGGAGTGGTGCTGCTATGCCGGACCACGGCGCGGCGAAGCGGGCAAACGCCGCGGGCGGGGCGGCGAGACGGCGGCTGGCCGAGCGCCGCAAGGCGCTCGGGCTGACCCAAGAGGTGCTGGCCGACCTCATGGGGGTCGAGCGCACTACCGTCGTGCGCTGGGAGCGAGGCGAGACCGCGCCACTGCCCTGGATACGCCCGAAGCTGGCCAGGGCGCTGCGGGTCTCCGCGGACCGGCTCGAGGAACTGCTCGCGCCCGGTGGTACCGCCGGTCATGATGCGATCGGCCCAGAGGCCGGGACCAGTCCGCGCCAGCTTCCGCCAGCGGTCGCTGGCTTCACCGGGCGGGGCGCCGAACTGGAGGCGCTGACCAAGATCCTCGACGACGCGGGCGCGGGCGCGACGGGAACCGTGGTGATCTCCGCGATCGGCGGGACGGCCGGGGTAGGCAAGACCGCGCTGGCCATCCAGTGGGCACATCAGGCCTGCGAACGCTTCCCCGACGGGCAACTCTACGTAAACCTGCGCGGCTACGACCCCGACCGGCCAACGCCGCCCAGTGACGCGCTGGCCGGGTTCCTGCGCGCGCTCGGCGTCGTCGGGCAGGACATCCCGCCAGACGAGGACGAACGAACCGCGCGGTACCGCAGCATGCTGGCCGGCAAGCGCGTCCTCGTGGTGCTCGACAACGCCGGCTCGGCGGAACAGGCACGTCCGCTGCTGCCCGGCTCCCCGACCTGTGCGGTACTGGTGACCAGCCGCGACTCGCTGGCCGGGCTGGTCGCCAGGGACGGCGCCACCCGGCTGGACCTGGACCTGCTGCCGCTGGCCGACGCGGTGCGGCTGCTGCAGGAGCTGATCGGCGACCGGGCAGCTTGACCCCGGAAATGGACACCGAGCGGCCCGCACTGACGGCCGTCACCCAGTACGCGGCCAGGCGTGGCTGGCCAGGTCACGCCACGCGCCTTTCCGCCACGGTCGGGCGCTATCTCTCAGTCGGCGGGCACTACCCTGAGGCCGTACTGATTTACGCCAGCGCGCGCCTGGCGGCCCGCCAGGAGGGCGACCCCGCGGCCGAGGGCGACGCGCTGAACAAGCTTGGCGTCATCGACGAACAGCAGGGCCGGTACCAGCAGGCCATCGCGCGGTTCCTAGCGGCCAGGAACCTGTTCCGGGAGGCCGGCGACCGCTTGTGGGAGGCCCGCACACTCTCCAATGTCGGCGGCACCTACATGGATCAGGGCCGCTACCAGCAGGCGATCGACTTCCCCGAGCAGGCGATGAGCGTGTGGCGCGAGACTGGCGATCGTCACGGCGAATCCGTCACAAGAGGAAACCTCGGCCTCCTCATGGGACGTCAGGGTCACTACCAGCAGGGCGCTCTGCTGCTCCACCACTGCCTGGGCATTTCCCGGGAGACTGGTGACAGACGACAGGAATGCTGGGTACTGATCGCTCTCGGGGAGGTTGCCCTGCGGCAAGAGGCGCACCAGGAGGCCGACGACTTTCTCCGCCAGAGTCTGGACCTGGCTCGTGCTGACGGCCATCCGAACTATGAAGCTAGGGCGCTCACGACGATCGGCGAACTCCGCCGACATCAAGGCCGCACGGAGGCGGCCACCCGCCACTTGCACGAGGCGCTCGGCATGTACCGGGAATTGGGAGAGCGGGGCGGCGAGGCCGAGACGCTCAACCGCCTGGGGGAGGTTCAACTCGCCGACGGCCATCCCGGCGATGCCCGCGACGAGCACGCCGCCGCGCTCGGCCTGGCCACGGAAAACGGCGACCGGCTCGAGCAGGCGCGCGCCCATGACGGCCTCGGTCACACGTGCCACGCCCTCGGCGACACCGGCGAGGCCAACCGCCACTGGCGAGCGGCCCTCGCCCTCTACGCAGACATGGGCGTCCCGCAGGCCGCGCAAGTCCGCGCCCGCCTCGACGAGACGGACTGAACGTGGGCGCTCCCGCCCGGGCGCTGGGTCAGAGGCGGGAGGCGAGGAGCTCCGCCAGGTGGCGGGCGCGGACGCCAGCCAGGTGGTCCAGCTGGGTGCGGCAGGAGAAGCCGTCGGCGAGCACGGCGGCGCCATCGCCCGCTTCGCGGACCGCGGGGAGCAGCGCGGTCTCGGCGACCGCCGCCGAGACCTCGTAGTGGCCGCGCTCGACGCCGAAATTGCCCGCCAGGCCGCAGCAGCCGCCCACGGCGCTGACCCGCGCGCCCGCCGCGGCCAGCAGCGCGGCGTCGGCGTCCCAGCCGAGGACCGCGCGGGCGTGGCAGTGCGGCTGCGCGACCCCGGTGACGTCGCTCAGGTCCGGCGGCGTCCAGCCGTCGGTGGAGCGCAGCAGTTCCGCGAGGGTCTTGACCGACGCGGCGAGCCGCTTCGCGCGCTTGTCGCCGGGCAGCAGCTCGGCGGCGTCGCCGCGCAGCGCCGCCGCGCAGGACGGCTCGAGGCCGATGACCGGGATGCCCGCATCCAGCGCCGGGCCGAGCTCGCGCAGCGTGCGCCGCAGCTGCCGCCTGGCCCCGTCGAGCTGGCCGGTCGAGATCCAGGTCAGACCGCAGCACACCTGCCGTCCCGTGATCCGGACGTCGTAGCCGGCCGCCTCGAGCACCCGGACCGCCGCCTGGCCGACCTCCGGGGTGAACGCGTTGGTGAACGTGTCCACCCACAGCAGCACCGGCTTGCCGCGGCCGTCCACCGGTCGGCCGGCGCCTGGCTGGTGCTCCGCGAACCAGCGCCGGAAGTTCCGCCGCGCGAAGGCGGGCAGCGGGCGGCGCTGGTCGATGCCGCCGAGCCGCTTGGCCGCGGCCGCCACGGCCGGCACGCGCAGCGGCCCGTTGGCCAGCCACGGCGCGCGGGCGGCGAGCGCCGCCCAGCGCGGCAGCCAGCCGAGCGAATAGTGCGCCGCCGGGCGGAGCCTGCCCCGGTAGCGCTGGTACAGCGCCTCGGCCTTGTAGGTCGCCATGTCCACGCCGGCCGGGCAGTCGCTCGAGCAGCCCTTGCAGGACAGGCAGAGGTCAAGCGCCTCGGCGACCGCGTCGGCGCGCCAGCCGTCCACCAGCGACCCGTTCGCCAGCTCCTGCAGCACCCGGGCGCGTCCCCTGGTGGAGTCCTTCTCGTCGCGGGTGGCCAGGAACGACGGGCACATCACGCCGCCCGCGGCGGTCGTGTCCGCCCGGCACTTGCCTACTCCCACGCAGCGGTGGACGGCGGTGGCGAAATCCCCGCGGTCGCTGCCGTACGGGAACCCGAGCCCGCGGCTGAGCGGGCGCGCGGCGGGGACCCGCAGGTCCGCGTCGAGGGCGGCGGGGTCGGCGATCACGCCGGGGTTGAGCAGGTTGGCCGGATCGAAGATCCGCTTCACCGCGCCGAACATCCCGATCGCCTCGGCCGAGTACATCGCCGGCAGCAGCTCGCCGCGGGCACGCCCGTCGCCGTGCTCGCCGGACGCCGACCCGCCGTAGCCGGCCGCCAGCCGCGCCGCGTCGGTGGTGAACGCGCGCAGCACGGCCGGGCGGTCGCGCAGCGGGAAGTCGATGCGCACGTGGACGCAGCCGTCGCCGAAGTGGCCGTACATCACCCCGTCGAGCTCGTGCCGCCGCATCAGGGCCGTCAGGTCGCGCAGGTAGGCGGGCAGCTTGTCCGGCGGCACGGCGCTGTCCTCCCAGCCCGGCCAGGCGGGGGCGCCGGCCGGCGTCCGGCCGCCCAGGCCCGCGCCGTCCTCGCGGATCCGCCACAGCGCGGCGGCGTGGGCGCCGGTGATGATGGCGCTGTCGAGGCACGCGGCGTCGGCGACCAGCTTCGCGGCGGCGTCGCGCGCCTCCGCCTCGGTAGCTCCAGCCGTCTCCGCGAACAGCCAGCCGCCGCCTCGCGGCAGGTCAGGCACGGCGGCGTTGCCGCGGCGTGCCCGGACGACGTCGACGAGCCGGGAGTCGAGGCCTTCCAGGGCCACCGGCAGGTGCGGGAGCAGCGCCGGGACCACCTCGGCGGCGGCGGCCATGTCGGCGTAGCCGAGCACGGCGAGCGCGGTGGCCTTCGGCGCGGCGACCAAGCGGACCGTGGCCTGGAGGGTGAGAGCCAAAGTGCCTTCCGTGCCCGCCAGGAACTTGGCCACGTCGGCGCCGTTCTCCGGCAGCAGGTGTTCGAGGGAGTAACCCGAAACCTGGCGGGTGAAGCGGCCGAACTCGGTGCGGACCGTGGCCAGGTGGCCGTCGACCAGGGAAGCGAGCCGCGCCACCTCGGGGCCTGCGGCAGCGACCTCCCGCCCGTACCGGCGGGCGGTGAGCCGCGTCCCCGATCCGGTGACGACGTCGAGCGCGACCACGTTGTCGGCGGTGCGGCCGTAGCGCAGCGCCCGCGACCCACAGGCGTTGTTGCCGATCGCGCCGCCGATGGTCGCGCGCGAGTGCGTGGAGGGATCCGGGCCGAAGCGCAACCCGTGCGGAGCGGCCGCTCTGGAGATCTCATCCAGAACGGTCCCGGGTTCCACCACCGCGGTCCGTTCCTCCGGGTCGACGCTCACCACCCGGTTGACGTGCCGCGACAGGTCGAGCACGACGCCGGTGCTCAGCGCGTTGCCGGCGATCGAGGTGCCCGCGCCCCGCGGCACGATCGGCACGCCCAGCTCCCGGCAGACCCCGAGCGCGGCCACGATCTCGTCGGCGTGCCTGGGGAACGCCACGACCGCCGGGACGACCCGGTAGTTGGACGCGTCGGAGGAGTACTCCGCCCGCCGCCGGGTGGCCGTGTCGGTCTCGGCGACGCCGGCCGCACGCAGGGCGGCGGCCAGGTCCGCGGGCTGGACATCGTTGGTCGTGGTCACCACCCAGGCAAGACTAGCCCCACCCGTGCGCCGACGACCCGCGGCCGGCTCCTACGGGGAATGCCCCAGCTAAATGTCCGTAGTTTGGTACATCGGGATGTACCAAACTACGGACATTTCCCAGAGCCGGGCGGTTCAGGCGCGGCGGAAGACGTAAACGTCGCCGCTGGCGAAGATTTCGGTGTAGCCGGCCTTCGGGTACAGCTGCTCGATGAACGCCGGGACGTTGGACGGGGCCGGGCTGTAGCCGCTTTCCACGCCGTCGAAGACGATGTACTGGGTGGCCGGGTTCCCCCGGTTCCCGATCCAGAACGTGTCGGTGCGCGCCGCGAGCGGCGCGAGCAGGCCGAGCGTGGTCTGCACGGTCGCGCCGTCGGGGACCTGGGCCATCGCCGCGTCGACGGCCGCCACGTGCGGGCCGGTCTGGTACGTGGAGTCATGCCAGAGGTTGCTGAGCGGGAACTGGAACGCCAGCGCGACCGCGAGCGCCGCCATCATCGCCGCGCCGTGCCGGGCAGCGCCCCTCCGGGCGGACTGCCAGGTATCACTAAATATCCGGAATGTCGGATTTGGGGGGAGGGCGGAGACGACCGAATCGGGACCTGGGGACGGGAGGGCGCGCCAGCGGGCCATCACCTCGGCGGCACCGATGAACAAGATGGGCATCGCGGTGGCGTTGTAATGCCACATCGTCTGCCAGTAGAAGGGGTTCGTGGCGAGGAAGCGCAGCGCCAGGCTGGGCAGCACGGTGAGCGCCACCGGCGAGCCGAGCGCGATGAACGCGGTCGGCAGCAGCAGCATCACCACGGTCCCCAGCTTCACCGGCCATCCCTGGAACGCCTGGGCGACCAGGCCCGTCGCGGAGAACGGCGAGCTGGAGCCGACCACCCCGCCGAGGTCCCAGTAGATGTACCTGTGCGCCGCGTTGAAGTGCGGGATGATCACGGTGATCGCGAGCAGCGACCAGGCGAGGCCCCACACGGCCAGGAACGCGCCGCCGGCCCGGCTGCCCGGCGAACGCCTGAACCGGCCGCTCAGCATCATCAGCAGGCCGATCGCCGCCACGGTGAACCCCTGGTCCTCCTTGACGAAGACCAGCGGCAGCGCCCACCAGACCGCCGCCCGCGTCCGCCCGCGCACCAGGGCCGACAGCGAGAACGCCAGCAGCGGCACGGCGAACGCGATCTCGTGGAAGTCGAAGTTGATCATCTGCTGCAGGCCCCAGGAGAACCCGTAGGCGAAGCCCACCGCCCGGCCGGCGCCCCGCCCCAGCAGGGCGACCGCCGCCGTGGTCACCGGGAACACCGACACCGCGGTCAGCAGCGCCTGCGCGACCAGCAGCGTCGCCGGCGACGGGAACACCCGGAAGAACGGCGCGATCAGCGCCACGATGACCTGGAAATGGTCCCCGAGCAGGTTGAACCCCGCGCCGCGCACGTCCACGATGGGCGCGCGCAGGTGCGCGAACTGCTTCACGTACTCCGTGTAGATGCCCAGGTCCCACGAGGACGGGACGCGCTGCCACAGCCGGTACAGCGACAGCGTGGCGTACGCGCCGAACACGCAGGCAGCCGTCGCCCACGTCACCGGGTCGCGGTAGGCGCTCGCCGGGCGCGCCGTCGGTTCCGCGACGCTGGTGACGGCGGCGGTTTCCGGGCGGCGCTCCTCCAGCATCCGCGTCAGCCTACCCGCTGAAAACCCCGCGGAGACGGGGCGTCATGGCTTCGTTAGCCGCTCGATGAGCGGCTCACACGAGCAGCAGTTTCGCGAATCGCCTGCCGGCCACCGTCAGACCGACGAACCCCAGCACCGCCAGGTAGCCGGCCCGCCACAGCAGCTCCGGAGACGGCGCGCCGAGGACCAGGTCGCGCACCAGCACGACACCCTGGTACAGCGGTGTCCACTGCACGATGTCGGCGACGACCCTCGGGTACACGGACAGCGGGTAGAACGTGGCGGAGAACAGGAACATCGGCACCGCGACCAGCATCACGTAGTCGAAGTCCTGCCAGCTCTTCATGTACGTCGTGCACGCCACGCCGACCGAGGCGATCGCGAAGCTGATCAGCGTCGCGCCCGGCACCGCCAGGATCGCCCACGGCGTGTGCAGCAGCCCCAGCACGAGCATGACCAGCGTGAACGCGATCGCGTACAGTGCACCGCGCAGCACGGCCCAGCCGACCTCGCCGAGCGCCACCTCCCCCGCCCCGACCGGCGTGGCCAGCACCGCGTCGTACAGCTTCGCGAACTTCATCCGGGCGAAGACGTTGAACGTCGAGTCGTACATCGCCCCGTTCAGGGCGGAGACGGCGAGCAGCCCGGGCGCCACGAACTCGCGGTACGGGATGGCGTGCCCGCCGGGCCCGGCCACGGTGCCGACGAGCCCGCCGATCCCCACGCCCACCGACAGCAGGTAAAACAGCGGCTCGGCGATCCCGGAGATAAAGACCAGCCACATGTGCCGGTACAGCCGTGCGTGCCGCTCGATCAGCCGCAGGCTCCCCGATCCCCATGGCCAGGCCGAGTATCCCGAACGTACGCGTGTTCCAACGCTGGCCGCATTACTCCTAGACATACAGCCGTCTCCGGTAGGTCACGCTGCCCGCCCACAGTCCCGCGGCTGACATGGCCGCCAGGTACCCCACGTGCATGGCGACGCTCCCCGGGTCGAGACCGGGGCCGCCGAGGGCCAGGGCACGGCACAGCGCCACCCCGTGCCACAGCGGCGTCGCGTAGGCGACCGGCTGGAGCCATCCGGGCAGCCGCGTGATCGGGAAGAACGTGCCGGAGAACAGCATCATGGGTACGCCTCCGAACCGGAACGCGTAGTTCATCGGGTTCTCGTTCTGCAGCGTCACCGCCCAGGCGGCGACCACGGACGCGAACGCGAGCCCGGTAAGCGCCGCGGCGGGCAGCAGCAGCGCCGCCCACGGCGACCTGATCGTGCCGAACGCCGCCATCACGACGATGAAGCACGCCGCGTTCATCGCCACCCGCATCGTCATGAACATCACGTGCCCGCGGAACACGTCCGGGGCCCGCAGCTGCGTGGCCCGCGCGGCGATGTAGATGCGGCTCCAGTGCACGGCGCTGTACACCGGGAACGCGGCGTTGCTCATGCCCGCGATCATGGCCTGGAAGGCGAGGATCGCCGGCGCGACGAACTCCACGTACGGCACCCCGCCGAGGCTCGCCGTGCCGTGCTTGTCGACGAGCGAGCCGAGCCCGTAGCCCATCGCGCCGAGGTAGAACACGGGGCCAAGCACGGACGAGTAGATCGACGCCCGCCATAGCCGCCGGTAGGTCGTCAGCCAGCACCGGAACCCGCGGACGGACAGGCGCCACCAGCCAGGCACCGGGGTGAGCGCCACCGCCGGGGCGGCGACCTCGGTGTCGGCCGCCATTACTCCACCAGCCGGCGGCCGGTCAGGCGCAGGAAGACATCTTCGAGCGTGGAGCGGCGCACCAGCTGGGTCAGCGGCTCAAGCCCGGCGGCCAGAACCCGCGTCAGCGCGTCGTCGCCATCGGCCGCGTAGAGGAGGATGCGGTCGGCAGTCGCCTCGGTACGTTCCGAAAAAATGTCTTTAATCTTCTCCGCGGCCTGTTCGTGCAGCGCCGGGTCGAACCGCAGCTCGAGCACCTCAGGCGTGGAGTAGCGCTCGATCAGCTCGCGGGGGGTGCCTTTGGCGACGATCCTGGCGTGGTCCATCACCATGAGGCGGTCGCACAGCTGCTCGGCCTCGTCCATGTAATGCGTGGTGAGGATGAGGGTCACGCCGCGCTGCTTGAGGCGGAACAACCGGTCCCACACGACGTGCCTGGCCTGCGGGTCCAAGCCGGTGGTCGGCTCGTCGAGGATGAGGATCTCAGGGTCGTTGATCAGGCTCCTGGCGATCGTCAGGCGGCGCTTCATGCCGCCGGACAGCGGGTCGACCATGTCACCGGCCCGTTCGGAGAGCTGGACGAAATCCAGCAGCTGCTCGGTGCGTTCCCTGATGACGGCGCGCGGCAGGCCGAAGTAGCGGCCGTAGACGAGCAGGTTCTCCCGGACGGTCAGCTCGACGTCGAGGGTGTCCTCCTGGGGGACAACCCCCAACTTTGCCCTGATGGCGGCCCCGTCGCGCACGGGGTCAGCACCGAGAATGGTAAGCTCACCTTCTGTCGGCGGGGAGACACAGCCGATCATCCGCATCGTGGAGGATTTCCCGGCGCCGTTGGGGCCGAGAAACCCGAAGGCTTCGCCTCGGTACAAGTCGAAGTCGATCCCGTCCACCGCGGTGAAGCTGCCGAACCGCTTCGTTAGGCCTCGGGCGCGGACCAGTACCTCAGGCACCCGAAGGAGAATACCGGGCGTCGTGTCGGATTCCGAACGGTTTTCCAGCCGCGACGGCGGGCAGCAGTGCTGGCAGGTAGGGTACGGAAGACCAGCCGCGACATGGGCGCGACGGGGACAGGCGAGAGGATTGAGCCAGTTGAGTCTGATCCGTGACACATATCTCCGGTTTCAGGTTCTCGTTCATGAGGTCGCGAAGTTCGGCATCGTGGGGGCGATCGGCTTCGTAGTCCAGCTTGGCGTGCAGAACGTGCTGTATCCCGGGCACGGGGTCGGGGCGCTGACCGCGGTCGTCATCGCGTACGCCATCGCCACCGTCGTCACGTTCGTCGGGAACCGGTGGTGGGCGTTCAGGCACCGCAAGGGCGCCGGGCTCGGCCCCGAGCTGGCGCAGTTCGTCGTGCTGAACGTGGTGGGGATCTTCATCCAGCTCGGCATCGTCGCGCTGGTCGTGCACGGGCTGCACCACGGCGACCGGCTCTCCTACAACATCGCCACGATCATCGGCATCGCGATCGGCACGCTGTTCCGGCTGTTCACGTACCGCAAGTTCGTCTTCCGCACCGCACCCCCCGCCGGGGCGGCCGAGGAGCTGGAGCCCGCGTCGACGGGGCCGCTAAATTCTGTCTAGTTCGTCACACTCGCTCAGCAGCCCGCCTGATCGCGGGGGACGATGCCGAGCGGCGTGCTGAGTTCCTCGTTTGCCTGCGCCTGGGTCAGGTCGCCGACCGCCACCATGCGGCTGATGACGTGTTCGAGGCGCGCGCGGGCGTTCGCGGGGTCGTTGATCGGATCGTCGACGCTCGGGGCGTTCACCACCCCGGCGAGCATGGCGCCCTGGACGACGGTCAGCTCGCTCGCCGGGTGCCCGAAGTAGCCGCAGCTCGCCTGCTCGAGGCCGTAGTAGTCGTGCCCGTAGTAGGCGACCTCCGCGTACAGCTGGAGGATCTGCTGCTTGCTGTAGGCGCTGTTGAGCTTGAACGCGAGGACGACCTGCTCGAGTTCGGCTTTGAGGCTGGACGTGCCGGGCGTGTAGAGCAGCTTGGCGAGCTGCTGCTCGATCGTCGCCCCGCCCTGGTCCTGGCCGCCGGTGAGCTTGGCCTTGACGACGCGGCCGACGGCGAGGAGATCGACGCCGGGTTCGGAGTAGAACCGGTGATCTTCGGTGGCGACGAGGGGGCGGGCGAAGTTCTGCGGGACCGGCGGTCCTGGGTAGGCGATGCCGTGTTCCCGCGCTTGCTGCCTGGCCAGCTGGGTGGCCTCGCCGGCGGAGGGGGTGAGCGCGTAGAGGGCGCCCGCGGCCAGGGCGAGGAGGACGACGAGGGTCGCCACGGCGATGGCGGCCCGCTTGAGGTAGCGGCGCTTGCGGCTGATGCGCCGTGGTTGCTCTGGTTGTCTTGGCCGTGGTTCCGGGAGCGGGCGCGTGTAGCCAGGGACGTCGTCGGCTGAGCCGCTGTCCGGTGACCGCCAGACCATGGATCTCCCCCCCGCGTAGCTCGTAATGGGAACGCTCGCCGTCCGCGGTTCGCTGCCCGATGCCCGATGTTATGCGTGCTCTGTGATCGTTCCCTGAAGGCGCGACTCGGACGCGCTGCGCGCGTCGGTCGTCGTTTCCAGATGGCGGCCCGGATGCGCTAAGGTTGGGTGCGCCGATCAGGGTTCTGGTCGGCGGCGGGACGTGGCCCAGCTTGGTTAAGGCGCTTGACTGGGGGTCAAGAGAGCCCGGGTTCGAATCCCGGCGTCCCGACTGAGGGCTACTGTGC